>ERZ791625.759-NODE-759-length-19589-cov-3.711273_pt1 | contig 19589 bp, 10 predicted proteins | sample MGYA00510267_ERZ791625 | MGnify/ENA primary metagenome ERZ791625 (study PRJEB30046, sample SAMN00715229) | human gut metagenome | study: EMG produced TPA metagenomics assembly of the A metagenome-wide association study of gut microbiota in type 2...
TACGAGGACTCTGCAAGCCTTTCCAAGCGCGTTGCAGAGAGCATAAGGTTTGAATGAAAGAAAAGGGAATTAACCGTAACCGATAACGAGCCTCCTTTCTTTTTTCGAATAAAACACCCCTGCCCGGGTAATGTAATACCGGGCGGGGGTGTTTTGCCGTGCGGCATATATTTGAAAAAAAGCGTTTAAACCGTTGCCAAAAAAGGAAAAGTGTTGTAAAATTGGCATGAATGACGGAATGCGCAAAGCATTCATTAAATCACGGAGGAATTACTTCAATGAACCCGAAATTCAAGAACAATATCGGTATCATGGTTCCCGAAATCCTGATGCCCGCAAAGAATGTTGACCTTACCAAATGGGCATGCGTTGCGTGCGACCAGTACACTTCCCAGCCCGACTATTGGAACAAGTGCGAAGAGATCGTCGGCGATGCTCCGTCCACCCTGCGCCTTATGCTTCCGGAGATTTATCTTGAAAAGCCCGGCGAAACCGAAAAAATTGCCGCGATCCGCAAGGCAATGCACGACTATATCGACAACGGCATCCTTCAAAATCTTGGCGAAGGTTTCGTTTTCACGCGCCGCAGCGTCGGCGGCAACACCCGCAACGGACTTGTTGTTGCACTGGATCTCGAGTGCTATGACTACTCCAAGGGTTCAACGACCCTTATCCGCGCAACCGAGGGCACGATCGTTGAGCGCATCCCGCCCCGCCTGAAGATTCGCGACGGCGCACTGCTTGAGCTGCCCCATATTCTTGTTCTTATCGATGATGAAAAGAAAACCGTTATCGAACCCCTTGCGGAAAAGCTTCAGAACAGCGAAAAGCTCTACGATTTCGACCTTATGCAGAACGGCGGACACATTGAGGGCTGGTTCGTCAACAATGAAGGCATGATCGAGGACGTTATCTCCGCGCTGAACGCACTTGTTGATCCCAACAAGTACGGCACCGAAATGCCCCCCCTGCTGTTTGCAATGGGCGACGGCAACCACAGCTTTGCAACCGCAAAAGCAAATTGGGAAAAAGTCAAGGCCACCCTCACCCCCGAAGAGCAGGCGGATCACCCCGCACGCTTTGCACTTGTTGAACTTGAAAACGTTCACGATGACGGCATCGTTTTCGAACCCATCCACAGGGTCGTTTTCAACGTTCATGTTCCCGCATTCCTTGAAGCACTGAAGGCGAAGCTTGCGGAGCAGAACAACGGCGAATGCGAAATCAACTTCTATGACTGCGAATGCTGCATGGAAAAGGCGGAGAAGGCCGCTCCCGAGGGCGCGCACGTTATTCCCGTCATTACCGAGAACGGCAAAGGACTTATTGTTGTTGCAAAACCCAATGCACAGCTTGAAGTCGGCACGCTTCAAAACGCTCTTGACGTTGTTCTTAAAGCAACCGAAGGCGCGACTATCGACTATATCCACGGCGCAGACGTTGTGAACGACCTCGGCAGCAAGCACGGCAACATCGGCTTCCTGCTTCCCCCCATGGAAAAGAGCGCATTCTTCCGCACCGTTGTTTTTGACGGCGCACTGCCCCGCAAGACTTTCTCAATGGGCGAAGCACATGAAAAGAGGTATTACCTCGAATGCAGGAAGATCTGCAAGTAAAACCTGCACTTTGAGTTAAATGCTCGAGTTTCGGAGCCTGCAAACGGCTGAACCGAAGACCGATTCATATTGAACCCGATTTACGGAGCGTTTTGTGAGGCGCTGCTTCACGGAATGCTCCGTTTGCAGGTTTTCTTCGCATTAATTAAAAACACTTTCTGTCAAATACTCTGTCAAAGGCAAGGTAACAAACAATGCTTGAAACAACATTCCATTCGCTTACGGCCGTGCTTATCGTGATGTTCATGGTCGCCGTGGGCTGGCTTTTCGGCAAACTCGGCTATCTGCGCCGCGAACACAAAAAGCTTATGACCAAGCTTATTATTTCAGCGGGTATGCCTTCTCTTGTTGTGAACACCGTGTTCGGAAAAATCGACCTTGACGCACTGCAAAATCCCGCACTGCTGTTCCTTTTGCCCGCGCTGAGCATGATTATAACTCTTCTGCTCGGCTTTATTTTTGCAAAGCTGCTGAAACCCGAGGCAAAACGGCGCGGCGGTTTTATTGCAATGTGTGCTTTTTCAAATTCAGTTTTTGTCGGCCTGCCGATGAACACCGGGCTTTTCGGCGATGAAGCCGTGCCGTATGTGATGTGCTTCTACATTGTCAACACAACCCTTTTTTGGACGATCGGGAATTATCTCATCTCTCGCTCCGGCGAAGGTGAAAAGCGCGGCGGATTTTTTCACAATCTTAAAAAAATCGTTTCCCCACCCCTGGTTGCGCTTGCTGTTTGCCTTCCGCTTGCGGCACTCGGCGTCAAAATGCCGCAGCCCGTTGTTAAGCTCTCCGGCTATATGGGCAATATCGTAACGCCGCTCGCGCTGTTTTATATCGGATATGCACTGTATGAATACGGGTTTAAAAGCCTTAAGCCCGACCGCTGCATGCTTGCTGTCATGGGAATGCGCTTTATCGCCGCGCCGCTTATCATGCTTGTGCTCTGCAAACTTTTCGGTCTGAGCGGAATGCCGAGCGGGGTTCTTGTTATCGAATCCGCCATGCCCGTTATGACGCAGGCCGTTGTTGTTGCGGCGGCAAACGATGCGGATGAATCATTCGTTGCTGCCGGAATGAGCCTTACGACTCTCGGCTGTTTCATCTTTGTCCCTCTTCTGATGCTGCTTATGGATGCCGTCGGTTTGGTTTAAAAGCATTTCCCCGCCGACGGGACGCCAATGCCGCGGGACAGTATTTTTGTTTTGTGAACGGCATTTAATAAAAATGCTTTGCAATATATTATTTATGATGTTAAAATACAATCACTAAAGGAAGTTTGGAGGTATTGTTTGCCCACCGTCAATTTGGCATTTAACAACGTATTATGAAAACAAAAAAAACAAGCACTGAAAAAAGCGCAAAGAACAGCGGTTTTCGCAGCCTGCTGCCCTGCGCAAAGGGATATCGGCTTCCCTCGTTTCTGACACCGATATTCATCATTCTTGAAGTTACGATGGAAGTTTTTATCCCACTCCTTATGGCGGCAATAGTTGACGGCGGGCTTTACGGCTCGCCTGATTTCACCCTTCGGAAGTATTTTTCGGCAGAGCTTATCGCCGACAGAACCCGATTCGTGATTATTCTCGGCGGCATAATGGTGCTTGCGGCAATGCTGTCGCTTGCATTCGGTATGCTTGCCGCACGTACGGCTGCGGTTGCAAGCATGGGTTTTGCAAAGAACCTGCGCCGAAAAGTTTTTGAAAAGATTCTGTCTTTCTCTTTCAAAAACACGGACAGATTCTCAACACCCTCCCTTGTTATGCGTACAACGGCGGATATCAACAACGTTCAGAATCTTTATCAACAGATGATACGCATATTTGTGCGCGCTCCGGTCATGATGGTGCTTGCGGCCGTTATGGCTCTGCGCGTAAATGCGGAGCTTTCGGTCATTTTCCTTGTTGCGCTGCCCATTATGTTCTGCACACTCATTTCAATGGGAATGATAGGCAAGCCGCGTTTCCGCATCATGTTAAAAAAATATGATAAGATGAACGCTTCCGTTCAGGAAAATCTTGTCGCCGCACGCGTTGTGAAATCTTTTGCACGCGAAGATTATGAAAAGAAAAAATTTGCCGCTTCCGCCGATGACCTTAAAAAGGCTCAAATTTACGCACAGAAGCTTTTCTCCCTCCTGCCTGCGATTCAAATGGGTATTATGTGGACCTGCGCCGTCATTCTGATGCTGATGGGCGGCAATCAGGTGTTTGCGGGAACGCTTACGAAGGGCGAGCTTGTCAGCATGTTGACCTACACCAACCAGGTTGTAGGTTCCGTTTCAATGGTTGCAATGATCATCATGATGCTCACCATGACGCGCGAATCCGTGACGCGCATCAACGAGGTGCTTGACGAAGTTCCCGACATTACGGATAACGGCAGCACGTTCAAAGTCGAAAACGGTGAGATTGAATTCCGCCATGTTAATTTCAGCTATTCCGGAAAAAACGACAACCTCACGCTTTCTGATATCAACCTGCACATTCGCGCCGGTGAGACCATCGGCGTTGTGGGCGGCACCGGTGACGGAAAATCGACCCTGATGCAGCTCATTCCGCGTTTTTACGATGCACTTTCGGGCGAAGTGCTTGTCGGCGGAAGGAATGTTAAGGATTATTCACTGTATGAACTGCGCGAAAGCGTATCAATGGTGCTTCAAAAGAACATGCTTTTTTCCGGCACGATTCGCGACAATCTCCGTTGGGGGAACAAGGACGCAACGGACGAGCAGATTGAGCATGCCTGCCGTCTTGCATGTGCGCACGATTTCGTTATGAGCTTCCCTGACGGATACGACACGGATCTCGGACAGGGCGGTGTTAATGTTTCCGGCGGACAGAAGCAAAGGCTTTGCATTGCCCGCGCGCTGCTCAAAAATCCGAAGATCCTGATCCTTGACGACTCCACAAGCGCAGTCGATTCACGCACCGATGAAAGCATCCGCACCGCATTCCGCGAAAGTCTGCCAGGAACAACAAAGCTCATCATTGCCCAGCGCATAGCCTCCATAATGTATTCCGACAGGATAATCGTTATGGATAAGGGACGCATTTCAGATGTCGGCACTCACGATGAGCTTATGCAGCGCAGCGAAATCTACCGCGAAGTTTACCTGTCTCAAAACAAGGAACTTCCGCAGGAAGGCGGAACTGTCTCCGGCGTAAACAGCAGCTCTGACATAAAAGGAAAGGAGGCGGTCACTAATGCCTAAAATGCCCGGAGGAAGAGACAACCCCGCTGCACGTTTTGCAGGCAGCGGCCGCCCCGCAAATCCGCTCAAAACAATGAGCAGGCTGCTTAAGTACTACGGCAAATGCCGCTGGATGTTCACTGTTGCGGTTATTATGATCGCAGTCTATTCCCTTGCAACAATTGCCGCAAGCTACATGATGAAACCCCTTGTTGCCGTGTTGGAAGAAGCAGGCATCACGCCCGATGCGGCACAGGCAAAATACCTTGCCCTGCTTATCGGCATGGCGGGGCTGTATGTGCTCAGTGTTCTCACCAACTATTGTTTAAACTATCTGATGCTCAAATGCTCCGCAACGGTGCTTTGTGACCTGCGCAAGGATATGTTTGACAAGATGCAGAGTCTTCCCATAAGCTATTTTGATACCCATACGCACGGCGAGCTTATGAGTTACTATACAAACGATATTGACGCGATCCGCGAGCTTCTGCACCAGAGCATCACGCAGCTGATAATCTCCTGCATATCCCTCGTCGGCATCGTTGCAATGATGCTCATTCTTTCCGTTTCGCTGTTTGCAATCGTTGTTGTTATGGGGTTTGTTGTGTTTTTTACAGTCAAATTCATCGGCAAAAAGAGCGGAAAGAACTTTGCCCGTCAGCAAAAAGCCGTTGCATCCGTGAACGGATACATTGAAGAGATGATGGCGGGGCAGAAGGTCGTTAAGGCCTTTAACCATGAGGAAGAATCCATGAAGGCATTTGATGTGCTGAATATTGAATTCTGTTCGGCAGCAACAAAGGCAAATACCTATGCCAATATCATGGGGCCGATAATGAACAACCTGTCTCATATTTTCTATTCGATAACGACCACCCTCGGTGTTCTCGGTCTTGTGACTTCCGGCAGCGTGCTTATTGCTTTTTTGCAGTACATACGGCAGTTTGCGGAGCGCATATCGCAGATTTCGCAGCAGTTCAATTTCGTTCTGCTTGCGCTTGCGGGCGCGGAGCGCGTGTTTAAGCTTATGGATGTTCCACCCGAAATCGATGACGGCGATGTTACCCTCGGCTTGAACGCACACGGCGAAAAAGTCTGGCGCGTTCCCAACGGAACCGAGTCGGGAGCAAACAATTCCGTGACTGAAGTTCCGCTTGCGGGCATGGTTGAGCTGCACGACGTAACCTTCAGCTATGACGGCAAGGTGAACGTTTTGAATGATGTTTCCCTCTATGCAAAGCGCGGACAGAAGATCGCGTTTGTCGGCTCCACCGGTGCCGGCAAAACGACGATAACCAACCTTATCAACAGGTTCTATGATGTTAACGAGGGTGAAATCACCTATGACGGAATCGATGTTCGCCGCATCAAAAAACGCGACCTTCGCGGAACACTCGGCATGGTTTTGCAGGATACGCACCTGTTCACCGGCACGGTTATGGAAAACATTCGTTACGGCAAGCTGGATGCAACGGATGACGAATGTATTCAGGCGGCAAAGATCGCAAATGCGCATTACTTCATCTCGCACCTGCCGGAAGGTTATAATACGATGCTCACTTCGGACGGCGCAAACCTGTCACAAGGTCAGCGTCAGCTTATCGCAATTGCACGAGCCGCCGTTACCAATCCCGAGGTGCTCATTCTTGATGAGGCGACAAGCTCGATCGACACAAGAACCGAACTGCTCATCGAACGCGGCATGGACAGCCTTATGGAAGGAAGAACGGTGTTTGTTATTGCACACCGACTCTCCACCGTTCGCAATTCAAATGCCATTATGGTGCTTGAAAAAGGCCGTATCATTGAGCGCGGCGACCATGAAGAGCTGCTCCGCCGCAAGGGCCGATACTACGAGCTGTACACAGGCATGTTTGAATTGAGCTGATTACTGCGTCGAAATTCGAACAGCTCCGTGTATTCAATGAATTTCGATTGATGCATTACACGCACGGAACGCAAATTAAAGGGAACCGTCGAAACAAATCGGCACGGTTCCCTTTTTGATGCTGTTGATTCAATTATTCCGAATGCGCATTGAAATTCGATGTATTAAAACCCGGTGCGGGATGATTAATCCATGCGAAGCCGCCGTTCATTCGTCGATTCGTCGATTCGCGATTCGTCCGTATTTGACCTTTCCGGCTTTGGGGAAAGATAATGCGGGCGATAGCGATAAAGCGTGCAGGTCATGCCTCCGTTTGAAAGCTTGCGCCTTTTATCCGCTCTTGCGCCGTATATGCGTTCAAAATCCGGATGTGACGCAATGATGTTCACGCTCCAGCCGTCAAGCTGCGAAAAAATGCCGTGCATTTGACGATAAAGCTCTTCCGCACTCTGTTTTTCAAGCAATCGCTCGCCGTACGGCGGGTTGCAGACGATCACGCCGCCCGTACGCGTTTCACGGAACTTTTGAACGGGTTCAACGCGCCAATCGAGCATGACCCCCGCCTTTTTTGCATGTTTTTTACAGAGTTCAATCGAATGCGGGTCTATATCCCTTCCGGATATATCCACTGTGTCACGGCGAACACTGTCCCTCGCCTGCTCCCGCGCCGCGGCGAATGCATTGTTCTGCAAAAAATGCCAGTCCTCAGCCGCAAACTCCCGATTAATTCCCGGCGCGATATTGTTTGCGATCATTGCAGCTTCAATCGGCATTGTGCCCGAACCGCACATCGGGTCTATGAGCGGACGTGTTTGCCTGTAACCCGAAAGCATCACTATTGCTGCACCGAGCGTTTCCGATATCGGTGCAGGCACATTGTACGTTCTGTATCCCCTTCGGGACAGTCCCGCGCCGCAGCAATCAAGAGCAACGGTGACTTCATCGCGCAGAATCCCGATTTCGATTATTATGCGTCTGCCGTTTTCCGGCAGAATTTTAAGTCCGTATTCACGCGAAAGCGAATCCACAATCGCTTTTTTCGCAATGCTTTGACAGTCGGAAACCGAAAAAAGTCTGCTTTTTGCAGATTTGCCGTTCACATGGATAAAACTTGTGCGCAGCAGGTAATCCTTCCAGCGAATGCGGCGAACGCCCTCGTACAGTTCATCAAAAGTTACGGCGCGGAACGAAGCAAGCTTCATCAGCACGCGTTCCGCAGTTCTGAGCCAAAGACAGGCACGCGCCATTGCAAAATGGTCTCCCGCAAAATCAACTCTTGCATCGCTGACGCGAAGCACCTCAATTCCAAGATCGCGCAATTCGCCCGCAACGACGGACTCAAGCCCGATTTTGCACGTTGCAAAATAAGTATCAGTCATACATATATCTCCGTTTATGTTGCTGCCGTAAACCGCCGGCGCACTGTCATTCCGCATCCGGTGCGCCGCCGTTGTTTTCGGACCCGCTTTCGGATTTGTTCACGGAATCATCTTTTGTTTTTTCGGCAGACTTTCTGCCCGAATTTGTCCGTTTTTTCGAAGCGAGATCCGCCTTGTTTGAGCCGGCGTCGGCGTTTTTGCAGGAAGACGGCTTGGTTTTTCCGGACTTTTTACGTTCGGCTGCTGCTTTTTCCTCTGCATGAAGCTTTTTGAATGTTTCTTCAAAGCTGTCTTCAAGTTTGCACATTTCTTCCGGCTCGAACATTCCGTATACGCATAGATCGCTTTGAAGCTTCTCCGCCGCATTTTCCAACCTGCGCAGCGTTATATCATAATCCTTTATAAGTTTTTTTGCATTAACTGCTCTTTTGCTGTTCATAAAGCGGCATGTATAATCAATCGCCGCTGCATATGCAGGAACCTGCGAATTGGATAATGCCAACCCCAAATCATTATACAGTTCCGCAGCCGCTTCAACAATATTTTCGGCTTCCTGCCTGATTTTTTTGCTGCAATTGCAGAGCTTTTGCTGCAAGAGTGCATTCAGCCGCCCGAACGGTGCCTGCAAATGCGGACAATCATCCTCTTTTTCTTGGTCATCCGTTTTGTCGGGTTGATTTTCGGTTGAGAACAGTTCACCCGTTAAGAGTTTTCCCTTATCAAAAATCGTGAACCTTGTCATATTCTCTTTATCGCGGAAAGTCATGATTGCAAACCTGCGAACGCTGTCGTCACAACTCGGATCCAAAAGAATCTTGTAAAGCTCATGCATCGCCGACCGACGGTCACGCTCGTACAAAAGCATCAATCCGCCGATACGGAAGGGCGGAGGAGTTTTTTCTGCGCAATACCGTACGCACTCTTCAATCTCCTCTTGTGTAAGCTCCGGTTCGCTTTCGGTCAACATCCTGCCTGCATCTTCATTTCCGAGTTCGTTCGAAAGCACGGTCATGCAGCGGAACAGTTCGCCGCTCGGAACATCATAGGGTATGCTGACGTTTCTCAGAATGCCGTCCTCCTGCGTTTTTATGCACAGTTTGCGATAATAAGCAGCAACACTGTCACTCGGATCTATTCGCAGCTGTTTTTCAAAGAGAGTTCTGGCAAGAGCATAATCCCCGCTGAGGTAGGCTGACAGAGCATAGTTATGGATTACCAATTGATCGTACGGGTGCTCCGAATAGACCCTTTTAACGAGAGTCATCGCGGCGGAAGCATTTTGAATCTCCAGCATCACGGCGGATGCCCGCATCAGCTCTTCTTCATCCAACCCTTTCATTTTAAGGATGTTGTCTGCACACTCGGCTGCTTTGCGCGGCCTGTGAGCTCCGCTGTACAAAAGCGCAGCATAGCACCGAATCGTTAATCTCGATTTCCATTTTTCGGGAGCGGCCTCGTATTTTTTGATACCTTTTTTAAAATGCATCACAGCATAGCAGCTCAAAAGATACTTTTCGAACAGTTCATAGGAATCCGGGAATTTTTCAATTGCATCGCTGAGAAGTCCGTATGCCATATCGCCGTTCACGCGATCCTCCTCTGCTTCAATGCGTTTCAGTGTTTCTTCAAGCTCAACCTCACTGCTGTCGCGAACGGCAGGAACGGATTCCCTTGACTCGTTCAAAGCACAATTCGCTTCACATATATCAAGAGCCTCGTAAACAGCAATCAAGTCCTCATCAGTGTAGCTGTCCGGAACGTTTATCAGGAATTGCCTGTACGCTTTGCGCGCCGCAACATATTCACCGAGTCCAAGGTAGCTGTAGCCCGCAATCATGAAAGCATCCTGAACATATTCATGACCGGAATTCAGGACGCACGAGGAATAAGCAAGCGACTCGGTGAACCTGTTCATCTCGTTGTATGTTCCCGCGATTGCAAGCATAACTTCCTCGTTTTCGGGTTCAATTGTTTCCGCACGCCGCATCAGCGAAAGGGCGCCGATATGATCGCCCGCATCGAGTTTGTCCGCCGCAAGCTTCATAATAAGCTCAACATTGCCGCTGATATCAATAACGTTGTCAGGTTTCTTTTTTGTGCTTCTCATGCTGCATATCCTCCACCCGGTTTTAAGCAGACGCCGAGTTGAAGCCGTTTCATTAAAGTCAAGCCGTTCGGCGAGTTTCCGATTTTTGTTGATTTCGGTTGTATTCCGTTTTTGAGATCACTCATTTCCGCAGTCGTTTATCGCTTCGGCAAGATCTGCGGAAATCTCATCCGAATCGTTTCCGCCCGCCTGTGCCTCTTCAAGCAGAGCGCGGAGTTCATCCTCGTTAAAAACGTATTTCGTTTGGCAGAAAGAACACACAAGCTCCGCTTTGCCGTCGTTTTCAATAATATCTTTCAGTTCGTTTTCGCCGAGCGACATAATGACGCGCTCAAGCCTTTCCCTGCTGCAATCGCAGCGGTATGCAGGGCAGAGAGTGTCGGTAATTTCAAACTCCATGCCTTCGAAAAGGGCGTTAAGCGCGCTTTCGAGGGTCTCTCCGTCATCCATATGCTGTGACAGCTTTGCAATTTTGCCCGTCAGCTGTTCAAGCCGAATAATATCGCTCTCCGGACAATCGGGCAGCGGTGCAATAATCAGCCCGGCAGCGGAACGCACGGTCCCCTGCTGCGGCTCAACCCTTACGCCGAGATAAACCAGCGACGGCTGCTGTTCGCTTGTGTAAAAATAATTTGCGAAATCATCTGCAATTTCGCCGTCAATAAGCTCGCACCTGCCGACATACGGCTCCCGCAGCGACAAATCGCGAATAACGCGCAGCTCACCGCTGCCGCCGACAGCACCCGAAACATCCAGCTTTCCGAACTCGTTAAGCGGCAGTTCAACCTCCGGATTGGTGATGCACCCCTTAACGATTCCGCCCATATGCCCGACAACCGTTATGTTGCCCGCAGGCCCTCCGCCCGCAATTGTCGCCGTTATGCTGTCCGTTTCGCTTTTCAGCTGTGCACTCATCATGGAAACGGCGAGCAGCATTCTTCCGAGAGCAGCGGTGCAAACACGGCTTGTTCCGTGAATTTCTCTTGCGGTTTCAACGATTTCGCGTCCCGAAACGGCGATCACGTTCACTGTGCGGTTAAAAAGCAGACCGCGAATGATATTGTCGCGTTCAGCGTATGTGTTTTCAATGCAGTCGACAGTTGCATCGCTTTCGGTCATCTTATTTTCAATTTCGTTATTCATAATGTTTTCCTTTCGCTAAAGGTCATTTGAGCAGGCCGCAAAGGTTATTTGCCGACTCTGCCGGGCTTTCTTGCCGTGAATTGCAGCCGTTCGCTTTCATCACGCGGCGGTTCCGTTGTGAATGCCGAAAAAACCCCGATATTTTCAAAGCCGATATTTTTAAGCCACGAAACAAGCTCCCTTTCGGAATGAGCACGTTGAATATGCTTTTCGGAAAATCTGGAATAGAGCGGTTCGCCGTGCGCGTCGTTTGCCGACTTCACAAAAAACTCCAGCTCCATTTCCACAAGCTTGCTCTCCGCATCATAGCAGTTTTGCCAGAAGTATGCAACGTCCGTTCTGCTGTCGCAATAGCCGTTTTGCCCGAGAATGTACTGCAATTTATATCTTGACGAAACATCAAACAGCAAAATGCCGCCCGGCCTGAGCCCGTTGAATGCCGTCAGAAGGAATTTTTCAACATCCTCGCGGCTTGTAAGGTAATTCACGCAGTCACATGCCGCAATGATGCAGTCAACGGGGCGATGCAATTCAATGCGGCGCATATCCATGCATATAAATTTTGTTTTTTGCCCGCACCGGCGGGATTTTTCAGCGGCAACTTCGAGCATGTCCCTTGAAATATCCGAACCGGTGACATCGTACCCGGCTTTGTTGAGCCGAAGAGTCAATGCGCCTGTTCCGCAGCCGCACTCAAAAATTCTCGCTCCTTTCGGAAAGTCGGTCGGCAGCAGCGATATTATATAATTCGCCCATGCATCATAATCCGTATTGTCCATGAAAATGTCATAGACCTCCGCAAATTTTGCATTATATTGTTCCATTGCCGACACCTCCCGAATTAATCAGCGAACACAAAATAATTATAAACCAATATAGCGGATTTTGCAACATCGCGAAACTGTGGAATGCACCGTTTATCGGTTAAAAGCTGTTTGCCGCAAGACATGTTCCTGCAAAAGGCAAGTATTAGACAGTTCTGAGAAAGCGACAGAAAAAGCTGTTTTCCGCAGGTATAAACCGCAGTCCTCCCGCGTGCGTTTCGGAATCAAAATTGCAGAATCCGCAGATACTATCATGCAGCAGGCGGCGGAACAGCCGCCGAACCGCTCAAACGCGGTAAAAAACAAGGTACAGAAATACCGCATGATGCAGGAGGAATCCGAAATGACAGAAACAAACACTTCAGGAATAATCACTGCTGCGGCAGACATTATTGCGGGGGCATTCAACGCACTTCCGAAGCGGGTCTGTAATCAGCACAAATTTTCCGACTATGCCGACTATCTGCGTGAAAACCTGCCTGCACAAGCGGAGTTGGACTTGCAGCGTGAAAAACCGCTGAACCCTGCACCGCTCGTTTCCGTTGCAATTGCCTGTTCGGGAGCAAGCCGTGCGGCCGTTCGCTCAACGCTCGAAGCGCTCGGCAAACAAACCTATGCAAATTTTGAAGTTTGCGTGGTTTCGGAGCTTGCGCAGGCAGGGCTTACGGATTATGAAGGCATTCCGAAATTCAGGCTTGTGCTTTTTAACGGCACAGCGCACGAACAGCTGAAAGCCGCCGAGAAGATGCTTAACGGTGCATACTTTTTGCAGCTGCTGCCCGGAGATTTGCCCGCACCGGACGCGCTTCACATGCTTGTTCTGCAAACTCATGCAAATCCCGAAGCGGAGGTTGTTTTTGCCGATGAGGACTCCGTGATTGACGGTATTCGGCAAAACCCGATTTTTAAGCCCGACTACGGGCGCGACACGTTGCGCTCCTTCGACAGCATCGGGCGGCCCATGCTTGTTTCCAAACGTGTACATACGGCTGTCGGCGGGTTTCGCGGCAGCACACCGGCCGAGCTTTGGGCTTACTGCATTGACTGTGCTTCGGCTGCCAAGCAGGTCATTCACATTGCAAGAATCGGGCTGACCGTTATCCGCGACTGCGACGGCAGCGAAATTCCCTGCACCGATATACTGAAGCGTGAATTCAATTCCCTTTATCCCGGCGACGGTTCGGGAAAGAAAAACCGCACAAACGGATACTGCTTTGAGGGCAGCGTTTTGGGTACACTTCGTATGCGTTACCCGAGAAAACGCGAACCATCCGTCGGCATTGTTATCGCCGGTGCGGACGGAGTTGAAAACCTTCAGCGATGCATTGACTCGGCGGAGATGCAGTCAACGGTTGATTGCAGACGAATTATCATTGCGGACGACGGCAGCGGGGATGAGCGAATGCGCCGCTATCTTCTGGCACTCAAAAAGAACAGGGCGGCAGAGATTGTACACGTTAACGCGGAACAGCCGCTGCCCGAAACGCTGAATGCATGTGCATGCAAAGCCGCTGCGGATTTGCTGCTGTTTTTAAACGGAAACATTGAAATTCTCTCCCCTGCATTCCTTCGCGAATTCACCGAACTTGCACTTCGGCACGGCGCAGGTGCGATTGGCGGAAAAATCGTGAACGAAAGCGGAAACATCCTTTCCGCCGGCACCGTTATCGGCCTTAACGGCTGGGCACAAAGCCCTTATTCCGGCGAAAAGGATGATTTTGAAGACTTTTTAAAATGCAGTTTTCTGCACGTTCAGCGCAATGTAACCGCCGTCAGCGGCGCATTTATGGCAGTCAGCGGCGAAAACTTTTTCAGTTTCGGCATGTTTGACGAAACACTGTCCGGAGTGGGATGGGACACGGAGTTCTGTGTTCGGCTCATGCGAAAAGGTCTTGCAAACTGCTTCACTCCGTTTGCAAAGGCGCGGTTATCGGGCAGACTTCCGAATGATTATGCCAATGCAGGCAAAGCCAATCTTTTGCGCTGTTATGACGTATACCGCGAAACACTGCTTTGCGGCGACAGGTATTTCAACCCAAACTTTGATTATGCAAACCCCGTTCCGACTCTCGCCGCAGTCCCGTACCCGCCGATAAAGCTGAATCCGCTTTATTCCGGCTGAGCTTCACCCGCAATCGACCGAAAACGCATCAGTTTTCGCCGTCATCCGCGTTTATCAAAGCTTCCGCAAGGGTTTTGTATTCCCCGGTGGGATCGGTTTCGGGAAGGGTTTCAACCTTTTTGAGGGTTCTGCAAATTTGCCTTGTGCGAACACCCACAAGCGTTTCAAGGTCATTATGCGCCTTTTCAAGCGATTTCTGCGTTGCTCTGAGCACATCGTCAAACTTTCCGAACTCTCTTTTTATCTGAGAGAGCAAATCCCAGACCTCGCTGCTGCGTTTTTGTATTGCAAGTGTTCGGAACCCCATTTGCAGGCTGTTAAGCAGTGCCGCCATGGTTGAAGGACCGGAAAGGTTAACGCGGAAACGCATTTGCAGCTCTTCGATAAGCCCGAGCCGCACCGCTTCGGCATAAAGTCCCTCCGTGGGCAGGAACATGATCGCAAAATCCGTCGTGCGCGGGGGATTTATGTATTTATCCTTTATATCCTTCGCGCATTTCAGAAGAACTTCACGCAGGTTTTTCTGCGCAGCGGCAACATCCTCGCCGGAATCATACGCATCGCAGAGTTTGGAATAAATATCCGCAGGGAATTTGCTGTCAACGGGAAGGTAAACCGCTTCCCCACCGTCATTCGGAAGTTTTATTGCAAATTCAACGCGCTCATTATTCTGTTTTCCGGCGTCAAAATTACATTCGTATTGTTCCGGCGCAAGAACTTCGCCGAGAATTGCGCCGAGCTGAATTTCGCCGAGCGTGCCGCGTGTTTTGACATTTGAAAGAACCTTTTTAAGATCACCCACTCCGCTTGCAAGCGTCTGCATTTCTCCGAGCCCCTGATAGACCTGTTTAAGACGTTCATCAACAAGCTTGAAGTTTTCGGAGATTTGCTTTGTGAGCGTCTCCTGCAATTTTTCGTCAACAACACCGCGAATTGCATCAAGCTGCTTTTCGTTGCGTTCCGTCATGAGCTTCACGCTCGTATCCATTGCCGCCAGTTTTTCCGTGCAGACCGTTTCAAAATGCTTATTGCGCGTTTCCGCCTGCTCCGCCTGTGTTTTCAGCAGAGTATTCTGAGCAGCAAGTCTGTCCGAAATCTGTTTTTCGAAGGAATCCTGCCCTGCGGCAAGCCTGTCGGAAAGTGACTTCTGTTCGGAAGCGAGCCTTTCGGAAAGCGCGTTTTGTTCGGTATTCAGTTTTTCCGAAAACGCTTTCTGTTCTGCGGAGATTCTTTCCGCCGCCGCTGTCTGTGCCTCCGCAAGGCGGGAAGCGGTTTCGCGCATCGAAGAAGCAATGCTTTCATTTAAAGCATTTTTAAATCGTTCATAATCATTCTTTGTTTGTTCGTTGTATCGATAAAGTGCGTCCGAAAGCTCCTTCAGCCTGTCCTGAAGTCTGCGTTCAAGCTCCGCCGAGGCATTGCCGACGGAGGAGTTCATTGCGGCACCGACCGTATTTTCCAATCTGCGCTCAAGCTCTGCGCGTTCGCGTTTTTTTGCATTCAGCTGCCCAAATAAAACAACAGCCGAAACGATTCCCGCCAACAGGCTGAAAACCGTAATGATGAGCAGGATAATGAATTGAGTGTTCGGCATACCTTATTCTCCTTTGTTTTCCTCTGTTTTGAATTGTTGTCCGCCGCACGGTCCGGTTCACCGATGCCGTTTGCCGGCAAATTATAAAACCCGCAGCTCAACAGGCAACCCGTTCTGAGCCGCCCGCCGGCGCGGGTTATATAAACAGTCACTTGTTTAAGCTGAAGCGGTGCAGTTGAATGAATCGACCGCTCAGCCTTGGTTTTTAATCAGCCTTATCAGTCTTCATCGTCCTCCTGTGCGCGTCTGCGCAGTGCTTTTTTTGCGTTTCCGCCGTTCTTGCGCTTGTAAATTTCAACAGCGGCAAGGGCAATGATCGCGATAAGCGCAACTGCCGCAATAATGATAAGAATACTGTACCATACTTTCAGCGCACTTCCCGTTTTTGTGAGCATTCCGTCCAGCTTGCTGCCGATATTCGGATCGTCAACGACCGTGACCCCGCCCGTTGCCGGGGGTTCGTTCGGAACGGTGCCTTCGGCATCCATATATTTTGCGGTCAGATGCGCCTCAAACATGTGCGTGTTGCCCGAAGCGTCAAGAGCCGTCAGGAAGAACACAAGATCTCTTTCTCCGCCGACGTTAAGATCGATATTGAATGACTGTGCGCCGGAGTTGGGTTCAAGAACGGCAATCTTGTGGATTTCATAATCCAGTTCTTTTTCGGTCAGGACAACATCGGTGTAGGGAGTGCTTCCCGTGTTTGTGACGGTGAAAGTCAGCCCAATGATATTCTCTCGATTGAGTTGCGTGCGAACTTCCGCGCGGAACTCAAGGCCGAGAGTTGTCGGATCGATGTAAGGGCGAACAGTGTAGCTCTTTGTGTTGTCCTTAAACACGATGCCGGACGAATAAACGCCGGTGATGTTGAACACAACATAGCGAACGGCCTCGGGGTTTCTGACGAAATATTTAATGGTTTTCGACTCACCGATTGCAAGGCTGAAACCGCTTTGAACAACGGTTCCGAGATCGTCCGTAACGGTGAGCGAATTCAGGCTCTGATTGCCGTTGTTGGTCAGATACAGTGTAAATTCAACGCCCTCCGGTGTGGGGGTTCCTATTTCGACCGTTTTGGTGAGCTGCGCATTTATAAGGCCGATGGTAAGCCCCGAAAGCGTTACCGACAGGGCATTTGTTGACCCCTCGGGAACAAACGATACAGTCGGTTTGCTCGTTACGGTTGATGTGCGCATTGTGTATTCATAAGTGAATACGCGGCTCTCTCCCGGGGCAAGGCTGAATGCGGGAAGCATTGCCTGTGTACCGGCAACATTCTTATCAACAAGGATAATGCTGTTGAGCTTTTTAGCGCCTGTGTTTATCATTGTATATGTCAATTTGACAATATCACCCGCCGAAGCAATCGATTTGTCAACGCTGCGCGAAAGCTTAAGATAAGCCGTATCCGCACGGGAAATGACAAGAGTCAACTCACGCGAACCTGCGGTTTGGGTTGCCGTATCGAACCATGCAATTGTAAAGCGCAGTGTTTCGCCGATTTGTTCCTGGGCAACGTTCATCGTGCCGGTAAATGTGCGCGATTCCCCCGCGGGAACATCGGAAGTGTTGAAAGAAACGCCGTATGTGTTGACTATTGAAACATTTGTGTACACACCGCCGCCGGGCTGAGTTGACGGCTCGGGTTCGGATGTCGGTTCGGATGTCGGAGTCGGAGTGGGATCCGACGGTTCCTTTATCAGGGAACCTGTTGCGGTATCATCCAACCCCTGTCCCGCAGCACCGCCCGGGTTGCGAAGCGTGATGCTTACGGTGACCTGTCCGGGACCGGACAAAAATGCGGGGTTTGCCGAAATGCTTGCCGCGTCCGTTCCGTTTTTTGCGGGCAGAACGGTGATTTCGGCGGAATTGCCCTGAACAGTCTGCGCATTTGCGGCGAACCCCGTTGAAACGGGAAGAACAGCCGCAAAAGCGATCAGTGCAGCGAACAAAGCGGTAAATATTGAAAATTTCCTTCGAGTCAATGCTTTCTCCTTATCCCGAACAATGCAGCAGGCACTGTCGGCTCATGCGCTGCGGACACAGAATTCACCCGCCGGCGCATGTACATAAAATATCAATCGTATTATACAGCATTTACCTCGATTTGGGCAAGAGTTTTTATTAAAATTATATTCGACTTGTTTTTGCTGTCTGTTTTTATCGGCTCCGCGATTCGGGCACGAGAAACCGTGATTTTGGCACCGAATGTGTCCCTTCGGCGGAAAAATGTGATTTATTCCCGCACTCATTGGCAAACGGGGCTGAATGCTGTATAATAGACAGCGGAATGGATACTCTCGGCGCACCGCTTGCCGGCGGCAGAATTAATGTGCAGTTTTCGGCAGTTCTTAAGCGTCAGCAGCAAAGCCTCGGTTTTCGCTGCTTCCGATATCGATTGATTTTCGGGAATGCTCTGAATAATCGTTAATCAAAAATCAGGGGGTTCCGTTTTTCCAAAACTCAGAACGGAGGAATCACACACTATGACCGCAACAAACAACGACCGCCGCAAGCCCGGCTGCTCAGCCGCGGCAGGATCGGGATGCGGAAGCATTTTCGCCGGCTTTTCCAAAAAAACTTCGACATTCATGCGTGTTGTCTGCTTTATTGCAGCAGCAGCTTTTCTGTTCTGCTTCAGCGGATGCAAGAACAATAATAACGACAAAAACGGTGTTCCGAACGACAAGACCGCTGCAGTCGCATCCATCGGGGACGAAACCGTGAGCTACGCCCTCTATACGGCTGCCTTCGACTCATATCTTTCATACATGGAACAAATGGGCTATGATCCCGTCAGCAACGAGGAAGAGCTGCAAAAATTCCGCGATTGGGTGCTTGAATATCTTGTTAAGGATATGGTGGTTCTGTATCGGGCAAAGGAGGAGGGATTTAAACTTTCCGATGAACAGATTGCGGAATCCGATGCACAGGCGGAAACCGAACTTAAAGAGATATATGACGAGTATATGAAAACTGCCGAAGAATCCAATGCCAAAGACGATTCAAAGACTGTTCAGCAGTATTTTGATGCCGCCATTGCGGAGCTTTCCGAATATTACACCGGCAAAACCATGACCTATGATGAATACTGCGAGGAATATAAACTCGAACTGCGCAACACGGCGCTTATCGAAGCGTACAAGGAGTATGTTTGCAAAGATTTTTCCGTGACGGATGCAGACATTGCCGATTGGTACGAAAAGCAGTTGAAATCGGATAAGGAGCTTTATGCCTCCAATCCCGAGCAGTATAAAGATAACGAAGAGTACTTTGAAAAATACTGCGGTATCTACGATGATGCCGCGCCCGCGCTTGTTGTTCCGGAGGGATACTCCCGAATCATGGATATTGTTGTTATTCCCGAAGGCGAACTCGGCGATGACTACAAAAAAAAGAACGAACAGCTTGATTCGCTGCGTGAAGAATGCACATCCCTGCTGTTTACGGATGCCTTAAACGGTGACGGCGCAAATTCCGAGCGAATTGCGCAGCTGATTTCGGACTATAAAACGCTTCAGGCTGAATGCGATGAAATGTACAATAAATTCATTGAGCCTTATCGTGCAAAAATCGACAAGGCCTTTGCAGAACTTGAAGGCGGAGCGGACTTTGCTCAGGTCATGCTCAAGTATACAGAGAACGAATACGTTGCAGGCAGCGACAGTTACGGGGGCTGCGAAACCTTCCGCACAAAGGGGCAGTTGATTTCAACAAAACACAGCT
>ERZ791625.776-NODE-776-length-19272-cov-3.360410_pt1 | contig 19272 bp, 24 predicted proteins | sample MGYA00510267_ERZ791625 | MGnify/ENA primary metagenome ERZ791625 (study PRJEB30046, sample SAMN00715229) | human gut metagenome | study: EMG produced TPA metagenomics assembly of the A metagenome-wide association study of gut microbiota in type 2...
GCTCAATGTTCGTGACGGACGAAACGGAACGATTGACCAGTTGAACACCACGTACAATCGGTACAAAATGTGTCCGGCGTACATTTTGCCTCATTGGGCGGAGTTCAAGAAAAAGGTACAGTCTTATTTGAATGCTGGAACTCCCACTATTTCTGCACCTTCTGCAAAGCAGCTTTACCGTGTGAGAAAGTCTTGGGCAGATGCAAAGTCGCAGCTAGGGGCGTACACTTCTTTGGAGAATGCGAAGAAAGCCTGCAAGGTCGGATATTCTGTATTTGATGCCAACGGAAATGCGGTCTACACCAATGGCGGCAAGTTCACCAAGGAGCAGAAGGTTGCCATTCGTGCCAACACACCTTTGTTCGCCAGTGCAGAAACTACATCTGTAACCAGAAGAATCAGCGGCACTTACTATCTCTATGACGGCATTGCCTGCAAGAACGGTCGTTATCGGATCACCACAAAGCCGGAGTTCTGCGGAAAGACACCGGTGGGACAGTATGTGACCGGTTATGTTTCTTGGGATAATTTCATCTAACCATTTCCCGGAGTTGTTCTCCTTGAACAGCTTCTGGATTTTTTTGTACTCAAATTGCAGTTTTTTCTCCATAGGAGAACTTAGAAGGAGGTATTTTCTATGACACAAAGTCAAAAAGAAATCATTTCACAAATGCTTGCTGCTGGAGAAAAGACAGCTAAAATTGCAGAATCCCTCGGTATCTCTCCCAATACAATCAAATCTTATCTCCGAAGAAAAAAACAGAACAGCTGTCCGAATTGCGGAAAACCCTTGATACAGCTGTCCCATAAAAGACAGAAAAAATTCTGTTCCGGTCGCTGTCGATCTGCTTGGTGGCGAAAACAAAACCTTGCCGCCGGAATGCTGGATTATACTTGTGTAAAATGCGGCTCTACTTTTAAAGCCTATCCCAGCCAGCACAGAAAATACTGTACGATTGCCTGTTATCGGGAAAGGAATCAACATGACGACCAGTAAGCTGCAGCAAATTGCTGCCTATCGAATCGCAGTTTCTCTATTCCGTCAGCTTTGGAAAAATGGTACGATTTCAGAGTCCGAATATCGAAAATGTGAGCGAAAAATCGCTGAACGGTGCAACATTCCAGACAAGAGTATTTATCGGGAAATCGCTTGATTTTTTGCCGGATAAGAGCGATGATAGAGGGACAAAGGAGGCGTATTTATGGAACGTGTTGTTGAACAAGTCGTATTTCCGGAAAAATTTCCGAGGATGCAGAATGTTGCAGCTTATGCCAGAGTGTCCAGCGGAAAGGATGCGATGCTCCATTCTCTGTCGGCACAGGTCAGTTATTACAGCCGTATGATCCAGCAGCACCCCGGATGGAAATACTGTGGTGTTTATGCAGACGAGGCAATCACTGGTACAAAAGATTCCAGAGAACAATTTCAAAAGTTGTTGGAACGCTGCCGAAATGGCGAGATTGATTTGATTCTTACAAAATCAGTTTCCCGTTTTGCAAGAAACACCATCACACTATTGGAAACGGTGCGGGAATTGAAATTGCTGGGGGTTGATGTTTATTTCGAGGAGCAGAACATTCACTCCTTGAGTTCCGATGGCGAACTGATGCTCACGATTTTGGCATCCTACGCACAGGAGGAAAGTTTCTCTAGCAGTGAAAGCCGGAAATGGCAGATTCGAAAGGATTTTTCCAATGGCAAAATCGGCAGCATTACGATTCTGGGCTACCGCCGAAATGCGGATGGGATCTTGGAGATCGAACCGAAAGAGGCGGAGCTTGTCCGTATGATTTTTTCTGATTACATCTCTGGTATGGGTCAACAGCGAATTGCAAATAAGATCAACGAGATGGGTATTCCTACCCGTCAAGGAAATCTATGGACACATCCGAGAATTCGTGAGATTCTGACCAATGAAAAGTATATTGGAAACTTGTTACTTCAGAAGTACTATCGCAATAACCATATCGAAAAGATAAAAACGAAAAATCAAGGCGAATTGGCGAGATACTATGTAGAGCAAGCCCACGAACCGATTGTCGATTTTGACACCTTTATCAAAGTACAAACCATATTGGATCTGCGACATGAACAGTATACCCATGATGGAGCTACAAATCGTTATCCGCTTAGTGGTCTCATTACCTGTGGATTATGTGGAAAGAACTATCAACGAAAACAACTCCCACAGGGAATCATCTGGTTATGTGCTACATTTTTGCGGAGAGGAAAAAAATACTGCCCTGGTTCAAAGCAAATTCCAGAATCCATCCTGTATTCTTTGATTTGCGATATACTAAAACTGACAGAATTCGATGAGGTCGTATTTCGAGATAACATTCATCACATTGTGATTCCAAAACCATTCGAGGTACAGTTTTTCTTTCATGATGGAACATCAGAAACACGCCACTGGGAATATCCCTCAAGATCAGAAAGCTGGACAGAGGGAATGAAACAGGCAGCACGAGAAAGGAGTCGAAAATGGAACGAAAAGTTACCATGATTCCGCCAACCATCAATCCACAAACGCACCTGCCCAAAACGCAGAAAGTGAAACGAAAGGTTGCCGGCTATGCACGTGTTTCCACAGATTTCGAGGAGCAACTCACCTCATATGCGGCACAGGTGGATTATTACACAAAATACATTCAAAAACGTGAGGACTGGGAGTTTGTCAAGGTCTACACAGACGAGGGCATCAGTGCTACCAGCATGGCTCACCGAGATGGGTTCAATCAAATGATTGCGGATGCGTTGGATGGGAAAATCGATCTGATCATCACCAAAAGCGTCAGTCGATTTGCAAGAAATACGGTGGATTCCCTGACGACTGTACGAAAATTGAAAGAAAAGAATGTAGAAGTTTACTTTGAAAAAGAGAATATCTACACATTGGATTCCAAGGGAGAACTGCTAATCACCATCATGTCCAGTTTGGCACAGGAGGAAAGCCGTTCTATTTCGGAAAATGTGACATGGGGACATCGAAAGCGATTTGCCGATGGAAAGGTTAGTCTGCCGTACAAACGATTTCTGGGATACCGGAAAGGAGCAGATGGCTTGCCGGAAATTGTGCCGGAGGAGGCGGAGATTGTCCGACAGATCTACAAGCAATTTTTAGAGGGAAAATCCTACTATGCAATTGCAAAAAATCTGACCGACCGTGGTATTCCAACACCTGCCGGAAAGGAACAGTGGCATATACGAACGATTGGGAGTATCCTGACCAACGAAAAATACAAAGGTTCTGCTCTGCTGCAAAAGAAATTTACTGTGGATTTCCTCACGAAAAAGACCAAAGTAAATGAGGGTGAAGTGCCCCAATATTACATTGAGGAGAGCCATCCTGCCATTATCTCCCCAGAGGAATTTGAACTGGTACAAGCAGAAATGGCGAAACGCAAACAGCTGGGACGTAAATTCAGCGGAAATGATATTTTTTCTGCAAAAATCATCTGTGGTGACTGTGGCGGCTTCTTTGGGGCAAAGGTCTGGCATTCCAATAGTAAATATCGGCGTGTCATTTGGCAATGCAATCAGAAATTTTCTCAAAATTGCACGACTCCACATTTGTACGAGGATGAAATCAAAATGCGATTTCTAACTGCATTTGCGAGTTTCTTTCAGCAGAGGGATTTGGTTTTAGAAACTTGCCAAATGCTCATCGATGATCTTTCCGATACGACACTACTCGACCTGCGAATTGAAAAAGCCAGTCGGGAGATGAATGCGGTAGCTGCCGTGACAAAAAAACATATCGCACAAAATGCTGAAACCGAGCAAGATCAGGAGGAGTACGACCAAAAGTATCATGCATTGGTGCAGCAATATGAGAAGTTACAACAGCAGTTCACCAAGCTGCAGCAAGAGAGAGCAGCACGCATCAACAGGATGGATACGTTACATCACTTCCTGGAAACCATTTCTGCTGTTCCGCAAGTGCTGTACAGCTTTGATGAGGAGCTATGGCGAGCAACGATAGAAAAAGTGACGGTGTTCCATGATGGGAAAATGATTTTTCAATTCTTAGACGGAACAGAAATCCAAGGTTAAAACAAACCGGCGTATCTTGCGAATATCATCGCAGGTACGCCGGTTTCCCTTTGTCTTGAAAGCGGGTGCATTTCAAAAAATTTTGGGTGCATTTTTGCCCACAAAAAAACGTTTACGCAAACAGAAAACCGATTCAGAGGGAAATCTGAGCCGGTTTTTCTGCTTTTGAACACGTTTCAAAGAACGATTACTTTTTGAAATCCACGCTGTTTTGCTGGCTTTTGGGCATAAAAAAGCACCTCTAAATTGTATCAAAATAGAGGTGCAAGTATGGTGGAGCAACCCCATCCAAAAACAAACCCTCCGCTTTTTTTGAATTATCCTCAATTTCAGATAAGAGTAAATCATTGATTGTAACAGGATTATCTCCCGAATTAAAAATAATAGTAAGCTTATCGTCGTACAGATAGATTTTATTAATAAAGACGTTGATAAGGGTTTTTCTGTACTTTATGTCATCAACATTGCCGTCTTTAAGCTTTCTCAAAAAGAAATGCACCATTGGTACTGTAAGCACTGGGAAATTCTTTTCTTCTAAAGCTATTTGTTTTTGTAATTCAGAATGTTCCTTTTCCAAAATAGGTATTTGTTCATATAATGACTTTCTTACAGATTCAAGGTCACATTCTATAATTGCATTTAGAGCGTTCTTATGTTTTCTTTCATTTTCAGATAAAGCCTTTTTGAGAAATTTTAAATGGGCTGTATCTTTTTCGGATTCGCTTATCTTAGAAATACTATTTGCAATTTTCTTGATATTTTCATTTGTTAGAAGTTTTCGACATTCGTTAACCACTAAATCCTCAATATACTCCTTATTTACCTTCTTTTTTTTACAAGCTTTTTTCTTTGTACCATTGCACACATAGTATCTGTACACTTTTCCTGATTTTCCAGTACCCGAAAAGCCTGTCATCATTTCTTTACAATAGCCGCAAAATATTTTTGTCGTAAGTAAATACTCGACCTTAGCTCTCGCTCTTGCGGGAGCTTTTCTGTTTTTATCCATAATTTCAGCCACCTTATTAAATAATTCATCTGAAATAATTCGTGGCATTCCTCCAATTTTTTCAGTTCCCTTATATGTGTAAATGCCAATATATCTTTTATTTTTCAGCATGGAATGAAGGGAATTTTTATTAAATGGAACTCCTCTTGATGTTTTTAATCCTTGTGAATTTAATTGATTTATTATTTCAGTCACAGTCTTTCCACTTGCATAACTTTCAAAAATATATTGGACGATAGGGGCGGTATCTGGGTCGATTTGAAAGTTCTTTTTATCATCCACCTTAAACCCCAATGCGATATTTCCACCCGTAGATAGGCATTTTTCGGCGTTTATATCCATACCTCTACGAATCTTTTGAGATAATTCATCGCAATAATATTGAGAATGAGCCATCATCAAATTCCTATAGAAGATGCCAGCAGGGTCATTTGTAAAATGTTCAGTTGCAGAGAATAGGGCTACACCATTTTGTTTCAATTTATTTTCATTAGTTAAGCACTGCTGCAAATTACGTCCAAAACGGTCTATAGAATATACAATAACAGCTTGAAAGTTGTTGTTGTTACTATCTGATAGCAGTCTTTGCAAATCTGGTCGTTTATCATTTCTCCCTGTTAAAGCTCTGTCAACATATGTTCCGATTACCGTATAATCATTATTTTCTGCATATTCTGTGCAAACCTTAACTTGTCCTTCAATACTTTCTTCTCTCTGTCCACTTGAACTGAAACGAGCATATATTACAACATTCATTATTCTGATTCCTTTCTGCTTTGATTTCTCTTATACATTTTTTGAGCATAACAAGTTCGCCTTTCTATTCCATTAACAACTTTAGTATTATGACAATATTTTTGATTGGCATTTTTCCGTATAAAAAATCTATGGCATATCGGACATATTGCTATTTGTTCCTCTGGTAAGTATAACATATTAGCTAATTGATAAAAAGCCGCATCAAATAAATCATTTGCTTTTACAGCCAAAAAAATCTCTTTTCCGAAACATATTTTATTTGTAAATACAATACTTTGAAATGCACTTTCAAATTTCATTTTATCATTCTGAATGACTTTTGCGCGGATTTTCTATTATTTTTTTATAGAGTAAAAATGCTTTATAGACATCATTCAATCTATTAAGAAAATCAACTACTGAAAAACTAATTTGTTTTGGCTCTTTCAAAGAAAACAATTTTTTATTTTTAATTTTGCTTTCAGAATCTATATGCTCAGGAAATCCATTTTTCTTACACCAATTACATATCAGTTTTAAATCATTATCACTTATTTTAAAACCGAATTTCACTTTATCCAATACATCAAAAATACTGTCTGATAATTTTTCTCTCAATGTTAGCATTTCCAATAATAAATCTGGTGTATTACACAGCAGTGTGTCAACAAAACAGTCAATGTCCAAATCATAATGATATGTTGCATATATTCGCATACTGTCATCTTTTCCATACCATTTATAGTTGTTTAGTCTGACTTTATCATAATATAATTTGCCAGTGAAGCGTTTTAAATTTCCCGAAGAGTCCATTAAAACAGATTCTGCTTCGTACTTAATGTTTTTCATGATCAAATACCTCAAACAATTCAAAAGTTTATGCTAAGGTTTATAATGCACAGATTACTATAAACTTATTATATGATATAATGCAATTAAAGTCAATGGTAAATTCAAAAAAAGAAGGGATGTGGCAAATATGGATTATTATTCTGATATACAAATCAATGAAAAGCAAGCTAAAATGTTCGCTGAATCCATATTTGCAGATATCAGTGAATATGTCAAAGACCACAAAGAAGAATATAACGCTTTCTTAACAGAAAGCGATTATACTCAATCTGTAAATGGAAAGGTGAAAGAAAATGAGCATTCTAAGTCAGCCTAAAATAAAATGCAAAGTAAGAGGACCTCCTCCATAATAAAATATCCAATAACGCATTTGCAGAACTTTTGAAAGGAGATGAGCAAAATTAACATAAATATGTGTGCTACTTCTGACACAATTGATTGCTGGGAAAAAATCAATTTTGACACAGCAGAAAAATGTGTTAAAAAGCTGCAAAAGCGTATTGCCTTAGCCTATACCAATTGTAATGATAAGCAAGTAGAATGTTTACAGAAGAAACTGATTCATTCGTTTTATGCCAAAGCAATAGCAATAAATATTGTTACTTCCAATAACGGAAATCGCACTGCCGGAATAGACGGGATTTTATGTAATGAGCCTGAAGAGAAATTTCAAGCAATAAAAACATTAAAACACAGAGGATATAAACACAAACCACTAAAAAGGATGTTTATTAAAAAGTCTAATGGGCAATTACGCCCTTTAGGAATTCCTACTATTAAAGACAGAGCTATGCAAACGTTATACAAGCTAGCGTTAGAACCGATTGCAGAAATCACCGCAGATTCCTGTTCCTTTGGTTTCCGTCACAATAAGAGTGCAAAAGATGCCATAGCAAAATGTATTGAACTATTATCCAAACATTCAGAAATTGAATGGATTCTGAAAGCTGATATAAAAGCCTGCTTTGATAATATAAGCCACAAATGGATTATGGAGAACATACCAATGGACAAGGAAATATTAAAGCAATTTCTTCAATGCGGATATGTATATAATAAAATATTCTATTCCTCAGAAAAAGGAATTCCTCAAGGCTCTTGCATATCAGGTATTATTTGCAACATGGTTCTTGATGGATTGGAAAGAGTTCTTAAAGACAGATTTAATGATACTGTACACATAATACGCTATGCAGATGATTTTATTATTACAGGTATAAGTAAGGCTTCCCTGCAAATTGTTGTCCCTGTGGTAGAGTGTTTCTTATCTGAAAGAGGGTTAAGCCTTTCGTATGAAAAAACTAAAATTACTCATTTGAAAGACGGCTTTTCATTTCTTGGATATAGAATTTATAAGCAAAACAATAATATTATTTCTGTTCCAACCAGAGATAATATAGATTTTCTTCTAAACAAGATAAAGGAAATATTAAATGACTTTCCTAATATGTCTTATGAATGTTTATGTGAATCACTGGCAAAGAAATTAAGGGGGTGGTTGAATTACTATACAAATCTCGCCATGATTGAATCAATTCATAGTGTAGAATTTGAAATTGTTTCTTATATCACTGAGCACACAGGGAACAAACAAATTGCAAAATTTATAGGAAAAATATTCGCCCAATATGATTAATAACCTAAAGGAGATTTTCTTATATGAAAAATAAAACTCGAATAACATTTGATAATTTTGAGCCTAACGCAATAGAGTTACTTGGCTTTGCAAAGAATAATATAGTTGAAGCCAAAGAAAAGGAGAACAAGCTGCCTATCAGATATAAAAACAAGCTCTCTATAGCGTATATGTTGCTTGATGAAGTACAGGAATTCTTATTTAATAATTAAACCAAAAGCCATTGACACTATAAATGAAGTGCCAATGGCTTTTTCTATATATAAAAGTACACAGAAAGTTTCTGCACAACATACCGACAAATCAGGCAAAAGAACAGTCCTACCCGTGCCTTCAATAATATATAAGGTTTTTTTCAAAAAGCGGCTTAAATCAGTCAAACTTAACAAACTCTCCAATAGAAACCAAGCGATAATTCAGCGAAAGCAACAACTCGGCTTTTCAACCGTTAATAACCGCGGACAACTGTATCGTTTTTTCATGCAGAAAGCTTTTTTCCTTGCTGAAAAAACAATTATTCAATACCCAAAAGAATATTTACAGCTTTCCTGAGGTCTGGTTTGGTGCGATAAGCCATAATTACCTTTCGCTCTTGTTCGCTTAGATCTTCCGGTGATAATCTGACATCAAGCAGCTCACTGGGAGATACATTCAATGCCTTGCAGATATCCGCAAGAATATCCGCATCGGGACGGTTGATTCCCTGTTCCCAGTTGGAAACACGGCTGTTGCTGACACCGATTTTCTGTGCCAGTTCCTTTTGGCTGAAACCACTCATTTCCCGATATTTACGGATTCTTGCACCGATTTCGTATTTCATCAAATCACCTCTACCTTGATTGTACCACATGAATTCTGTTATGTCAACAAAGGAATCAAGAAAATCTGTATAGCCCGCTTGACTTCACAGATAATCTGTGGTAAAATGATAATAAATCCAGAATTTCTGGAAAGGAGTCTGTCTTATGAGAGTTTATGAGAAAGTTCGCACATACATGGCAAACAATGACTTAAAAGCAGCAAATGTCGCAAAGAAAGCAGGAATTTCCGCTAAGTCTTTTGATGCGATCCTGAACGGAAAACAAACGCTGTACCCGGAAGACCTGAGGGCAATTTGCTATGCTCTGAACGTAAAGCCTGAAAAGTTTATGTAAACGATCAAACAAGACAAGAGCGAAAGGTAAAAATTATGGTACTCGAATTTTTGAAGTATGCGTACTTCAATATGACAAAGGGTGATAGTATGAACGATATTCTAATCAAATGTGTAGAAAAAGCTTATCTGGACTTGTGCAGAACGATAAAGTTCAACACAGAGAATAAAGGCACCAGAAAAAGTGCAAAGCGAAAAATCTGTGAAATGCTCGTCCATGAATATGACGTTTTGGCGAATGCCGTAAAGGAATCTGACGAAAAACAGAATGCCTTTGACTGTGAGCATCAAAGAATCTGCGAAGAGATCATCAATACGTATTCGGAAATCAGCGAATTGACGTATGGACAGGCACAAAAGTGGCTGAACATGATGCTAAAATATGTTTTGATGACGGCAGAGGACTCTGCTCTGAAAAACTATCTGCACATTCCTGTGGATAGCTATATTATGCAGGCTGTTGGCTCAGATAATCCAAAGCTGAAACATTGTCTGAAACTGGAATGCGTTCCGAAAAAGGACGGTGCTGTAGGCAAGTACAGCGAAAGCACCTCAAAGCCCTGGAGTAAGTGGACTTATGAGGAATATATTGCTTTCCAGAATTGTATCAGAGAAGCAATCTCCGCAAGTGATTATACTTCTCCCATCGAGTGGGAAAATGAAGCATGGATTGAGGTTGCAGAATACAGAAAATAAGGGAGACAATTATCATGGCACATAACCAAAATAAAGAAAATGAGATCATAGAAAAAGAGATACACTGTCCCTACTGCAATACAGACCATGCCGTATTGCTCAGCAAAACGACATCAAAGAAAATATCTATTCAGCTTCCGGCATACGGATTGAAATTTTTACTTTCTCTTTTCTATCTTTCTATCGTACAAGTGATGATACATGGATTTAAACTGATTGAAGCTGTCAAAGTAATTGACAATGTGACATATGCCTTTTGTCCAAACTGTGGAAACAGCTATTCCATGGCACCGCCTGATGTAATTCGGGAGGAAGTTAAAGCACCGAAATTTTGCAGGATAAAAAAAGGCAAGGTGGTTATGGGAATGTGTACCGGCATTTCAGAATATACCGGAATTCCCCTGCTTTGGGTTCGTATTATGACTGTGCTTTACGGAGTGACAATGATTGGTGCAATTCTGTATTTTCTGATTGGTGCTTGCGTTCCGTATAAAGAAAATGCGGAAGAGGGAATCCAAAGAGGAAAATTCTATCGTATTCAGAAAGGCAAGGACATTACAGGATTGTGTAAAGGATTTTCAGTGTACACAGACATTCCGGTTATGTGGGTTCGCATTTTTGCTGTGTTGTCCATATCTACAATCATCGGACCGATTCTTTACTTTATCATTTCAGCTTTTGTTCCGGTAAAAGAAAAAGTGGAGCAAGGCATAGTCCGCAAAAGGCTTTATAAAACCAAGAACAAAAAAGTATTTCTGGGACTGTGTGCAGGTTTCGCAGAATATTCCAATATGCCTTTATGGCTTGTACGCTTGCTGACAATTGTTCTGATTTTCCCAATGGCATTGTACTTTATCATTGCAGCGATTGTTCCGACTGAGGAGGAAGAAAATGCCTAATAACAATTTTCCTCCCGGTTGGGGAAACAGAGATTCCTCTGCGAAACCTAACTGGGGAAATCCAAATAATGAACCGGCAAATCAAGAAAATGAAATTCCATCAGATTCAGATGTTCGGAAAAACACGGAAAATGCTCCGATACCCAAAGAAAAGATTACGGATAATCCAAAAGCCGAGTTTACTAATGATTCCTCTTCGATAGCCAAGAATGAAGAAATCAAAAAAGAACCTGTAGAGGCTGCTGCTTCTGAACAGTCAGTTGACACCGTTCAAAAAAGTGCAGAAAAAACGCCCGGAAAATCGAAAGCTCCAGTTATTGTACTCAGCATACTTCTGGTAATTGTCATAATTGCTTTCGTCGTGTTTGCGTTTTTGTATTTTACAAAAGAGAACCCTGAGGATAGTGCAGTTTCTGTTTCCAATTCCATATCAGAAACTACAACAGAATTAACAACAAGTACCACAACAATTACTACTTCTTCTGCCGCAACTTCAACTGCAGCAATCTCAGAAACGACAACAACTGCCGCTGCACTTTTAAGTGCAGATGAATATGTGGGATTCTGGCACATGGAAAATAGTGCTGAAAGTGAACTGACGATTCATTCTATCGATTCATCAACAGTTACTTTTTCATTATGGTATTACAGACTTTGTTCTTTGGATAATTTAACTGCAGCGATTGAAAGAAATTCCGCTTATTTTTATGATGATGAAATCGAGGGCATCCTGACTTTTGACGACGGCTCTATCCGGCTTTATGTCACAATGTCAGATATTCCCGGCATTCCGTCACAATATGAAGAAGTTTACAGAATACGTATGGATGAATCAGTGCAATACGGAAACGAAACGCAGCATTTTTCTGAACCGTATATCATTCAAGTAACCAATCCGGAATTGCCGATCTATGATGCACCAAGTTACAATGCTAAGATTGTGGGAACCATTACTGACAATGAAAAATATACAATTGTGGAAGAATACGTGGAAGACGGACAGCCGCCTGCTTATCGTACATGGGGCAGATTGAAATCTGGTTTAGGCTGGATAAATATCTATGACGCAACAATCTCCGATGATTCGTTTGATATGGACGAAACACCAAACGTCTGGTGTCCGAACTGCGGTTATGGATTCTTTACAACCGGAGTCGGAACAGAAGGGTTCACCTGCCCAAATTGCGGACATAACTGGTTACCGTAACGAAATCTCCATAAAAGAAAACATCTCTTTCCGTTTATAATTTTTGATACCGAAAAAACAGCCGTAATCTTAAAAAATTACGGCTGAACTTATAAAAGAAACAGTTGACTTCTTTTCGTTTATATCTTATAATATTTACACATTAAATATTATCGAGGTGTTGATGATGATTTACGGCTATGCGAGATGTTCCACCAACGAGAAAATGCAGGACATTAACAGACAAGTACGAGAGCTGAAACAACAAGGGGCAACTGATACTACAATATATCTGGAATACGAAAGTGGTATGAAAGCTGACAGGGCAGAACTAAAGAAACTGCTTAGTGTTGTGCAGTCGGGAGATACCATTCTTGCAACAGAAGTCAGCAGAATTACTCGAAGTACAAAACAGCTTTGCGATATTATTGAGCTTGCAAAAAATAAGCATATAAAATTAGTACTTGGTACTTTCATTGTAGATTGCAGTAAGGAACTTGACCCAATGACCGAGGGTATGCTGAAAATGATGGGCGTATTCAGCGAACTGGAACGCAATATCATTAGTCAGAGAGTGAAAAGCGGTATGGAGAATGCCAAAGCAAAAGGAAAAACCATTGGCAGACCGCCTACAACAGCAGACGATATTCCAAGTATCTTTTATAAGCATTATCCGAAATACAAAAATGGTGAGATAAATAAAAAGGAGTTTTCAAGGCTTTGTAATTTATCTTATCCGACAGTTTATAAGTATTTGGGGATTGTGGAGAGGTAAACCTTTCATAATACAAATAAATATTATTTATATTCATAGAGGTTTTTATAGAACTGCATAAGAATGATTGAAAGAATGTAGTGCAACATCGGCGAGTATATAATCTTTAGGAATTATGGAGGTAAAGAAAATGATCTCAAAAGAACAGGCATTTGCAAATATAAAAAAATCCTGCGAAGAACAGTTACATAAAATCTACTGTGCAGGTGTTCCTGATTTTGCTTTAGAAAGATTCAATAAAGAAATTGAAATGTTGAAAAGTTCTGAAACAATACTACAATTTGAAGCATACCGAATAATTTCTAAAGTTGCGAGAGAACATTCTATACCGATGATAACAGGCAACGGAACTTTTATTGCTTATCTGATTGGATATATGGGTCTGAATCCTCTGCCGTCACACTATTACTGCTCTTGCTGTGGTAAATCAGAATGTCATAATAATTATAATCAGTTTGGAATTGATTTGCCGCCCAAGAACTGCTCTTGTGGCAATCAAATGATTTCAATGGGAATCGACATACCCTTTGATTGCGTATGGGGAAGTAAAAAACAAAAAGAAAATCAGAGTTTATCAATCAGAACTGTCTGGAAAATTATCCCACTGGCTGCAAAAGTGGTCAGTAATCATTTTGGCTATGATTACATTCGGCAAAATCCCGATATTCCAATTTCCGAACTTTCTGCTTTGGATTATAAATCTTTGCAAAAAATAGAAAAAATATGCGGAGAATATCCTTGGATTAAAGCGATACAGCCCTCGACTAAAAGAGAAATCAGCCGTATCTTTTCGGCAGTTCATAGTATGATAAAAAATATATCGACTGATGTATTGAATATAAAAAAGATGTTTGAATCAGAACTATTTCAAAAATATCCTTTCATTGAAAGGGAAGATATTTACATATATCTTATTGAAAAAGGCGTTTCATCAGAAGATTCTATAAAAGCATACGAGAAATATAGCAAAATTAATTATTTTTCTAAAGCTCTTGAAAGTTATAATTTTGAAAGTGAATTCTATGAGGTCATAGAGCAATACAATTATTTATTTTCACGTTCATTTAATGCAGCTATGATTTATCATTATCTGTTGCTTGCTAAGTATGCCGAAATTGATTATAATATGTTTACAGACGTAATACAGATGTATATTTCGGTTGATATATATTCTCGGGACTTTATTGAAAATTATATACTTCCAAAAGATTTTTTCAAAAACACTGCTGTCATCAGCTTTTATGACCCCGACAGATATAGTAATGATAAAGACTGCTATTCGCTTGTTGATTACAATGGCAAATCTGATAATGTACTCTACATTCCGTTAGATGATTTTCAGACAGAACTTCCCGAAGCTGATAAGATAGCAGAGTTTGTATATTCCGCAAAGTCAAAGGAATTACGTATTATTTGCCAATGTGAATCGGGACAGAATCGAAGTGCAGGCTGTGCTGCTGCGATTTTGGAGCATTTCAGTAAATCGGGCAGTTCCATATTCAATGACGATAGATACCACCCTGATGAAATGGTGTATTATGCTGTGTTGGATGCACTTACATCATATAAAGAGAATAAGTGAAATTTAAAGTAATTAAGCCAAAGAGACTAAAACTCTTTGGCTTTTGTTTTATAGTAATATTTGACATACTTCTCAAATTTACATAAAATCATATGTAGTGTTTCAATCAAAGCTATACTTTGATATTTCACATTCATAACTCATCCGGCTTGGGTGTAATGGATACCTATTATCTTTCTTTAAGCAGTAAATCTTATCACCATATTCCTTCAGAATTTCAATTATTTTTTCTTTTTCAGATTTATAACTTTTTGCAACTCCCCATACAATAAAAATAGCGTCAGCGTTTTCAAATTCAGATTTGTATGTAACAAAATCGGTTGCTGTTTTATAATTGATTCCACTTTGGTCTGTAGAGTAGCTTTCAAATATGTTGAACATTTTCAGTTCCTTATATCCGTTAGCCGCTAAAAATCTTCCTAATGTTGTAAGTGTTTTATCACTTCTATTATCATTGGCTTTACTTGGGTTTATACCAATTGCAACAGCGGTCTTGGTATTATTACTATCCCAAGTAACCGTTAGGATAGAACGGTTAGCAGCACCCTCAGAATAGCTTCCGTTTTTAGTATGTATTTTAAGTTTTCGATCAACAGCATTCATAAATATATATCCCCTTAATTGAAAAACCAGAGAGCATAAGACCCTCTGGTTCTTTCGTTTTGATATTACAACCAAACCGTGACGGCAAAGCCACCTACAAAGTAGTAGGGTTTTGTGTAATATTGTTTTGCCAAAAAACGCTTATTTTGATACAATGCACCCGTATCAAAGTAAGCGTTTTCTTGTTAAAGTAATCGTTTTATAACCGATCCATAATATCCAGCAGATGCTGATAACTGTTTACTTCGTGGTAAACGACATCAGCGGAAGAAAGATTGCTGAATAATTTTTTGGCACAAGCGATTTTTGCCTGATCAATAGGCTTTAGATTCAATGTTTTCATTTTCAGCAATAAAGAGGATGTTGTTTAACCACTCCTTTATTGAAGGCGATTGCCCAGTCAGGAGAGTAGTTGTCTGCCGACAGAGGTTGGAATAGAGAATCCTTTTGGCAGCTTAGCATAGATACACACTTCATCTGCAAAAACTCCTGCACATTTTTCTTTGCACGACATGCTTTGGAAAAATCAGTATTCTTTTCAGATGTAAAGATCGAACTATCGTATGTTTCTTCTGCCTGATTGTAGGTGACTTGCTCTACGATCATGGTGGCTTTCTGCTCATTAATCAGTCAAATGGCTTTTGTAATAAATTCCTCTGGATTATTTTTAAACATGGCAAAGGTATATGTCTTGATACCTGCTAGAATCTTTGCAGCAGAACGATGCGTCAATTTAGCACCTTCTGCAATTTTGCCGACAAGATCATATTTTACGGCACTACCTTCTGCACGCTCCAAGGGATAAGTTTTACTTTTTTCTGCCACGAAACTAGCTCCGTTTCTCAGTGCATGTGCAATCGCCTTTCGAATTAATTCGTCACTGTCAAATTCTACGATATAAGAGTCTGTTTAGTATCTTCCGAGAATAATACAAATAAAAGCAAGAGCAAACATCTAAAAAGAATTTTGAAGAAGTCTTTCGCAGTTTTTCCAAAGTCGGCGGCATTTGTCAAGCCAACCAAAAGAGCGTTCTACAATCCAACGTTTCGGAATAACAGCAAAGGTATATAATTCATTGCGTTTAACCACTTCAACTGCCGTACCGGAGAGCCTTTTTATTTCATCAGCAAAATTCTGACCAGTATAGCCTCCATCAACAAGAAATTTCTGAACATGAGAAAGATTTTCAGTATTGTCACAATAATAATCGACCATTTGCACCGTTACGGTCTGTAACATCTGCTGTGGTTATCATAATTAAATGAGGAAGTCCGAGAATATCTACACCAATATGCAGCTTTCTTTCAGCATATACAGCATAGCACAAAATATATCATATAGCTCATTTTCTTGGATGTGTCTTCTTTTTGCCTCCATCAAGTTTTTCCCTAATGATTTCAAATTGCTCTTTCGTTATATCACTTGGATATGCTTTCCTCATTTTTTCACTACCTGTTTTTCTTTATATTATGCCTCTTTATTAATAATGTAAAGATACTAAACAGGCTCTTATATTGAGCCTTAGAAATATCATTTCTTTCAAGAAACATGTCGAGCAACTGTTTTTCCCTGAGAAAAAGCAATTGATTCTTTTCCTCAAATGTGAGGGGATCCCACTCACATTTTTCAAAATCTGTGGCCACGACATTCTCACATCCTTGAGTCATTCATCATAGAACAGCACAAGATGCCTTACACATCCTGTTCTTTTGATTTCGCTCTGGTCTTCTTTGCAGGAGAAGGGATCGTAAAGTCAAGAATGTATTCAAATGTTGTGCCCATAGTGATATAGCTGCTCGGCCATCCAAATATTCCAATTTTATTCACCAAGTTACGGCGATCCCATATAATTGTGTTTCTAAATTCATAGCCGGCTGCACGCATGGCATTGATGGCGTTTATATGCAAGGGCACTCGTTTGCCATCAATCCAAGCGTCCGTGATATTTATAAGGATATGGGCTTTCTCTTGAAAGACAGGCATCATATCACGAAAGATATCGGATAATTGTTTTTCGAATGAATCAGCATCAAGTATTCCTAAATCACGGGGATCTTGGCTATACTGCTCAATCTTGCCAAATTGTTCATTTTCACGCAAATTACCACGGCGACTTTTGTTTTTGCGCTCCCTGTTCAGTATATTAGCATATGGAGGCGATGTAAAAATCAGCTTAACCGTCCCCGGTGCAACACGGTTCACGATATTTCTGGCATCATCACAAAACGCCATTTGTTTACAATGACAGTCATCGGGCGGTTCTGAAACACGGGAATTTGAAAGATCAACATACTCCTGCTTTAGATCGAAACCTAATGCATTTCGATCCAGATCTTGTGCTGCAAGAAGAGTAGTTCCAGATCCGACAAAAGGATCTAATATAAGTTCGCCTCTGTGGGTAAACTGTTCAATAACTCTTTTGGCCATAGCAATAGGGAATACAGCAGGATGAATTGACTTGTCCCTTATATCTCTTGGCTCGTACATAAACTGCCATACGCCTATTTGATTCTTCATCCAATTCCTGGCTTCTATGCAAGAAAGGAAGCCTTTCTTGCAATCACAAAGCCGTGCATTATCTATGCTTATGAAATCGGTAGTTAACATTGTTCAAATACCCTGCTTTCCTTAAACCTGCTCTGTGCAAAATCAAAGAACTCTTGATTGATTTCAAACCCTATGCAGCTTCTTCCAAGTCGGTCACTAACTATCCAAGTTGTGCCTGTTCCTAAAAAAGGATCAAACACAAAGCCGTCTTTTGGGCTTCCACACAGCACAATTTGTTCAACAAGTTGCTCTGGGAATGTTGCCGTGTGGCTACCATTAAGAGGTTGTGTATTGATAGCCCAGACATCGCCCGGATTTTTCATGCGACCGTTTGCACCAAGAATCTTGATTGCGTCCAAGTCGAAGAAATACTTCTTGTTTAGTACAAAATGAAAGACGTGTTCGTATGTGTTGTTAAGACGATCAGTGACGCTGGCAGGAATCCTATTAGGCTTCTGCCAAATAATATCGTCACGCAACAGCCATCCTCTTTCCTGCATCTCAATAGCAAAACGAGATGGTATGAGCAAGAGCTGTTTGTTTTGGTATAACTTCCCGTTTTGCTTAATCTTCGGTTGAAGTGGTTTAGTCGTAAAATACTTCTCTTTACGATCCTTTTGAATTTGTGTGATGTTTCCTTTGTCGTCTAAATACTTGCTCCAAGCACCGGCCCCTGATCCAAAATATGTGTCTCCAACATTAATGAAAATATTAGCGGTCGGTTTCAGGTATGGACGAAGTTCATCAAAAAAGTCTGCAAGCCTTGATACATAGGCTTCAGGAGTTTTTTCTGAACCTATTTCGCCTTCGCCATTATAAACTCGTTTAGCCCAATACGGTGGTGACGTTACTAACAGATCAATTGAAGCAGGTTCTACCTGTTTTATTAACTCAAGTGTATCGCCACAGGCAATCAAGTGTTTCATTCTGCTTCCTCCTTCGGAGCCTCTACAATACGCAAGATCAGCTCACTCTTCTCCTGATCTAAATATATTGAGAACTTTGTTGTGCCTTTTTCAACCGGAAGATTATTCAGAATCGATTTTGGTAAGCGGATACGCATATCTTGCTGTAAAGCATATGTATCAAGATAAATAGGCTCTTTAGCCATTCTGGTCTCCTTTCATCCTAAATTTAGGGCTATTATAGCACTATTTCAGTCTAAAATCAACCTGAACAGAACGGATTATTTTTAAACTTTTCTTGAAAAGCACCCTTTAAACAATTATGTGCTGCTGATATAAGTCGGTTTTTGCCGCAGGTCTGATCCGGAATTTTGTCCCGTGATTGTGCCCAGTACGTGCGTCAAAATCAACATAAATTGCTCCAACTTCGATAAGGTCTAAAAATTTCTCCAGCGTAGGATCAACATAGGCTTCGATCTCATTGTACCTAAAGCACTCATCGCCTGAAATATAGCATGTTTCAGCTTTTACATACATGAGGTTGTTGAGTTTTGTTCTCAGTTTTTGAGAAATGTCCGCAAAAGTCCAGTACGGATTCGGATCAATATCTCCTGTGCCGACACCATCCCTTATG
>ERZ791625.810-NODE-810-length-18861-cov-4.203818_pt1 | contig 18861 bp, 15 predicted proteins | sample MGYA00510267_ERZ791625 | MGnify/ENA primary metagenome ERZ791625 (study PRJEB30046, sample SAMN00715229) | human gut metagenome | study: EMG produced TPA metagenomics assembly of the A metagenome-wide association study of gut microbiota in type 2...
GGCCGTACAATGGTAGTTAAAGAAGCTAGACCTAGAGCTTAATTGCCGACGCTAACATAGCTAAGAAAAAAAAGAAACTTCTGTCACCCGATGACAGAAGTTTTTTTATTACCCTTCCATTCCTTGCACTTCCACGTCCTTCACTTTACGGAGCAAGTCTGAAGCAAAGATAAAGTTATTCAGTCGCTCATTGGTAGAAGTAAAGATATCATCTTTCGTACCTTCCCACTCTTTATGTCCCTCATAAATATAAATCACCTTCTCACCAATTCCCAATACAGAGTTCATATCATGCGTATTGATAATGGTCGTCATGTTATATTCCTGCGTAATATCGTGGATCAGATCATCAATCACCAATGACGTTTTCGGGTCCAGCCCCGAGTTCGGCTCATCGCAAAACAGATATTGCGGATTCAAGGCAATCGCACGCGCAATAGCCACACGCTTCTGCATACCACCACTGATTTCTCCCGGAAACTTATCTTTCGCTTCCCCCAGATTCACACGATCCAGACAGAACTGGGCACGTTTCAGGCGGTCTTTGTAAGTGTCGTTTGAGAACATATCCAACGGGAACATGACATTTTCCAACACCGTCATGCTGTCGAATAAGGCTGATCCTTGGAACAGCATACCCATTTCACGGCGCAACATGTTCAATTCGTGCTTATCCATCGATGTCAAGTCACGGCCGTCATACAAAATCTCTCCCGAATCCGGACGCATCAGCCCGATAATATTTTTGATAAGAACCGTTTTCCCGGAGCCGCTTCGCCCGATAATCAGGTTTGTTTTTCCCGTTTCGAATACAGCACTGATGTCATTCAGGACAACGCGTCCTTCAAAGGACTTGGTGATATGTTTTACTTCTACCATTTTTTATGTCAGCATTAAGTTGGTTAAGATCACGTCGGCCAGCAGAATCATGATACTGCTCATAACGACCGCGTTCGTACTGGCTTTACCTACTTCCAGTGCACCGCCTTTTACATTGTAACCGAAGTAGGCGGCTATGGATGAAATAATAAATGCATACACAACGGATTTAATGATGGAGTACCAGATGTAGAACTCATTGAAATAGAACTGTAAACCATATTCGAAAGAAGCGGGTGTCATACCTGTTCCTGTGGAATGGCTGGCTGCGATACCTCCCAAAATGCCAGTGAACATGCTGAAGATAACTAATACCGGAATGAAAGTCATCATACCGACCATCTTTGGCAGGATCAGGAAGTTGGCGGAGTTAACTCCCATGATTTCCATTGCGTCGATCTGCTCCGTCACACGCATGGTCCCGATCTCGGAGGCAATGTTACTACCGACTTTGCCCGCCAGGATCAGTGACATGATGGAAGAAGAAAATTCCAGCAGGATAATTTCACGCGTTGTATATCCTATCGTAAATTTAGGAATGAGCGGCGAACTGATATTCAGTGAAATCTGGATGGCAATAACCGTACCGATAAAAATGGAAATGATGACAACGATCCAAAGGGAATCGACTCCTAATTTATATATTTCCTTTATCAACTGCTTAAAGAACATGCTCCACCGGTTGGGTACGGAGATGCATTTCCCCATCAACATGACATATTCACCTACTTGATGTAATGCTTTATTCATTATTTTATGTTTCTATTCAATTACAGTCTGCAAATATAACGCAATTCTGGGAACAACTGTTCATTTCAGGCTTGATACTTCTGGTTTGTATTTAATCTAAACTGGGCTGTAAGTCAATAAAAGCGTAGTGAACGATTTGTATAGAAGGAATTAATTCCGTTTCTTTGTGGCAAAGATTTTGGATATGGCAGACGAACAACAAATGGTGCTCCGTACGGAGGACCTCGTTAAAAAATATAAGACACGTACCGTTGTAAATCATGTTTCGATCAATGTGAAGCAGGGAGAGATCGTGGGATTGCTCGGCCCTAATGGAGCTGGGAAAACGACTACTTTCTATATGACGGTAGGGTTGGTGACTCCCAATGAAGGAAAGATATTCTTGAACGATATGGAGATCACGAAGTTTCCGGTGTATAAACGCGCTCGTAATGGTATTGGCTACTTAGCTCAGGAGGCGTCTATTTTCCGTAAAATGACGGTGGAGGATAACATTCGTTCCGTATTGGAAATGACAGAGACAACATCCGAATACCAGAAAGAAAAATTGGAGAGTCTGATTGCCGAATTTGGTCTGAATAAAGTGCGGAAGAATTTGGGCGACCAGTTGTCCGGAGGTGAACGCCGGCGTGCGGAGATCGCTCGCTGTCTGGCTATCGATCCGAAATTTATCATGCTTGACGAACCGTTTGCCGGGGTAGACCCGATTGCCGTACAAGATATCCAGAGCATTGTTGCAAAGCTGAAACATAAGAATATCGGGATTCTGATCACAGATCATAACGTATATGAGACTTTGAGTATCTGTGACCGTGCCTATCTGCTGTTCGAAGGGAAAGTGCTTTTTCAGGGAACTGCCGAGCAGTTGGCCGAAAATGAAATTGTGCGTGAAAAATATCTGGGTAAGGATTTTGTTCTCCGCAAAAAAGACTTTTAAGAATTAAGATTAGACGATCTGATAATTTTCAATTTCCGACAGCAACGGACAAAGAAAAATAACGCAACGATCGCCACGATTGTGTAGGGCAACAAATTCTGTGTGGAAATATCTCCGGTAATGAATTCGTTGTCTTTTAATTTGGCATCCGACATGCTGATGACAGCAATTGCATTATTAACGAAGTGGGCAAATACCGGTATCCAGATGTTCCGGGTCCAATAAAGTAAATATCCGAAATAAGCTCCTAACAGCATACGTGGAAGGAAGCCGAAAAACTGCATGTGGAAGGTACTGAAAATGATGGCTGCACTCCAGATGATGATATGATGATTGTACGTCCATTTCCCGATTATCCGTTGCAAAGCGCCCCTGAAAAGGAATTCTTCCGTAATGCCGGCAGCTACCGCGATAACGATCAGGTTAAAAAACAAAGTTATGATCCCTCTTCCGGCCAACAATTTCAGAGTCAGTTGTTCGGCCGTTTCCTCTTGTAACCGCATCCAGTTTTCTATGGGTTCCATAAAAGATGGCAATTCCATCTGCTTATTCAGTATTCCGGTCAGGCTGATGGAAGGAGTGATCAAAAATATACTGAGAAATGTGAGAAGCAATATGTGTCCTTTAGGCATTTTCCCGATCGACAGATATTCTTTCGGATTGTAGCTGCACAGCCACGCAAGTGCCAATGCAGGAAAGAGGAATGTGCCGAGGGCTGAAATAAGTTGCAACAGGCGCATCATGTCCGAATACTGCGTAATATCGGCGTGCAGACCATAGATCATATAGAAGAATCCCATTGCAATCAGCGATGAGAAAACTGCGCCTGCCAGAATCAGGAGAAGCAGGACGGTCAATTGGAAGATGGCCGGTTTTCCGGCATATATACCTTTTAAGAACATATTTTTGAGCATAAAAAAACTTCTGCTCAAAGATAAGCAGAAGTTTCTTATTTTTTCCCGGAAAAGTAATTATTTAGGACGAGCCTCTTTTATTACTATCTGGCGGCCTTCATATTCAGCTTCGTTCAACTCGGCGATTGCTTTTTTCGCAGCTTCATCGTCCGGCATTTCAACGAAACCAAAACCTTTTGATTTGCCTGTTTCACGGTCTTTGATGATCTTTACGGATTCAACCGTACCGTATTCTTCCATTACTTGTTTCAAATCATCTTCCCGAACACGATAGTTCAGGTTTCCAACATAGATGTTCATAAAAATAGAAATTAAAAAATAAAATTGTTACTTCAATGAAAGTAGTAAACCGGAATTTCGTAACAGTGAGAGATATTCGACAAGTAACGAGTAAATGAAGAAATAAAAAACAATGTTAGGTCCGTTCAAGGTTAATGCCCTTTCACATCGCAAAGGAATACATTTATTTTAGATAAACAACAATTTATCCTGAAAAAAATAATATTGCTCCTAAATTCATCTCGGTTATAACAATTTAAGCAAACAATTTGCGAGATTAAAAGATTAAGTCTAATTTTGCACCCTAAAATTCGAACAAGACTATTAATTAAATAAATCATTCAGAATGAACGTTTCGCTTAAAAACATTGATGCTACAAAAGGCATTGTGAAATTGGAAATAGTGAAAGCTGACTATGCAGACAAGGTTGAAAAGAGCCTTCGCAGCTTCCGTCAGAAAGCAGAGATGCCGGGTTTCCGTAAAGGGATGGTCCCAATGGGTATGGTAAAGAAAATGTATGGCAAGCATGTGTTGGTCGAAGAAATCAACAAATTGGTTTCTGAAAACCTGTACAACTATATCCGTGAAAACAAACTGAACATTTTGGGCGAACCGCTGCCTAACGAAACTGAACAGAAAGAAATCAACTTCGATACTCAGGAAGACTTCGAATTTTGTTTTGATGTAGCGCTGGCTCCGGAAATCAAGATCGAATTGTCCAAAAATGACAAGGTTCCTTATTACCAGGTGAATATCGACGACGAAATGATCGGCAAACAAGTCGAGGCTTACCAGGCTAATTTCGGAACGTACGACCAGGTTGAGGATGTAGAAGAAAAAGACTTGGTGAAAGGTACGGTAGCCGAACTGGAAAACGGTTCTCCGAAAGAAGGCGGTATCGTTGTTGAAGAGGCTGTTTTGATGCCGATGTACATAAAGGATGAAGCTGAAAAAGCTAAATTCATCGGTGCAAAGAAGAACTCTGTGATCGTATTCAATCCGAATAAGGCCTACGAAGGTGCAGAAGCAGAAATCGCTTCTTTCTTGAAAGTGAATAAGGAAGCCGTCAGTGGTATCACAGGCGATTTTAGCTTTGAAATCACGGAGGTGACTCGTCATAAGAATGCAGAGCTGAATCAGGAATTGTTCGACAAAGTCTTCGGTGAAGGCGTTGTTACCAGCGAAGAAGAATTCAAGAACAAGATCCGCGAAGCTTTGGCTGAACAGTTCACTCCGCAGAGCGACTTCAAGTTCTTGGTTGATGCCCGTGACCTGCTGGTTCAGAAGGCCGGTGAACTTTCGTTTGCCGAAGACCTGTTAAAGCGTTGGTTGCTGGTTGCCAATGAAAAGAATACGAAAGAAAAGATCGACGAAGAATATCCTCGGATCATAGAAGACTTGAAATATCAGCTGATCAAAGAAAATCTGGTGAAGGAAAACGGATTGAAAGTTGAAGATGCTGATATCGAAGGCTTCGCTAAACGTGTAGCTAAAGCCCAGTTCGCCCAGTATGGAATGCTTTCCGTACCGGAAGACGTATTGGCTAACTATGCTAAAGACATTTTGAAAAACAAGCAGACGCTGCAGAATATCATTGACCGTGCAGTTGAAGAAAAACTGGCAGGCTGGTTGAAAGAACAAGTCGAACTGGATACCAAGGAGGTGACAGCCGACGAATTCAACAAACTTTTTGAAGAATAAGACTACCTGAAAAAGCGGTAGCAGCAGCTTTTTTATCTAAAAAGGGCTTTCTCTCGAAAAAATATCTTACCGGACAGCAAATAAGTTGTTTCTTTCAGAAATTTATTTATAACTTTGTTATTCCGATAAGTAAGAGAGGAATCCCTTTTTTTATGACTTTTCGGTAACACAATAAGACTATAGATTATGGAAGATTTCAGAAAGTATGCAACGAAGCATTTAGGGATGAACAGTAATGCGCTGGACAGTTATATGAATATAACCAGCAGTTACATATCTCCGACGATTATCGAAGAGCGTCAATTGAACGTTGCTCAGATGGACGTTTTTTCACGGTTGATGATGGACCGTATCATTTTTTTAGGTACACAGGTTGACGATTATACGGCAAATGTAATCCAGGCACAGTTGTTGTATCTGGATTCAAGCGATCCGGGCAAGGATATTTCAATTTATATCAATTCTCCGGGTGGCTCTGTTTATGCAGGATATGGTATTTATGACACGATGCAGTTTATCAGTAGTGACGTGTCGACTATCTGTACGGGTATGGCAGCTTCTTTTGCTGCGGTATTGCTGGTCGCCGGAACGAAAGGCAAGCGTATGGCCTTGCCTCATTCCCGCGTGATGATTCACCAGCCGTTAGGCGGTGCGCAGGGACAGGCTTCGGATATTGAGATCACGGCTCGTGAAATCCTGAAAGTAAAGAAGGAACTCTACACAATCATATCAACTCATTCAGGTCAACCTTATGAAAAGGTTGAACACGATAGTGACCGTGACTATTGGATGACGGCAGAGGAAGCTTTGGCTTACGGTATGATCGACAAGGTTCTGGTTCGTAATAAATAATATTAATGTAAGGGGCTGCGTTAAAAGTCCCTTGTCCCTTGTATCGAATGCGGGAACAGGAGCTTTTAACGTACTCTCTTTAAAAAACAAATACGGAATGGCCAAAACAGGCGATAGCTGTACGTTTTGCGGACGCGGTAGCCGGGACGTTAATATGTTGATTAACGGGATTTCCGGTGCTATTTGCGATGAGTGTGCACAGCAAGCGTACGAAATAGTAAAAGAACAAATGCCTGGCAAGGGGAGTTCTTTTGGATTAAACCAGAAAGATCTGCCTAAGCCTGAGGATATTAAGACTTTTCTGGACCAATATGTGATAGGTCAGGACGACGCTAAACGTTATCTGTCGGTTGCTGTGTATAACCATTACAAACGTTTGATCCAGAAAGTAACATCGGATGATGTTGAGATCGAGAAATCGAATATTATTATGGTGGGTGCTACGGGGACAGGTAAAACGCTACTTGCCCGTACGATCGCCAAATTGCTCCATGTCCCGTTTGCCATTGTAGATGCGACGGTCTTGACAGAAGCCGGTTATGTAGGGGAGGATATAGAAAGCATTTTGACCCGTCTGTTGCAGGCTGCCGATTATGATGTCGAAGCGGCACAGCGTGGTATCGTATTTATCGATGAAATAGATAAGATCGCCCGTAAGAGCGATAATCCTTCCATTACCCGTGATGTAAGCGGTGAAGGTGTGCAGCAGGGCTTGCTGAAGCTCTTGGAAGGTTCCATCGTGAACGTACCCCCGCAGGGTGGGCGCAAGCATCCGGAGCAGAAAATGATTGCCGTGGATACGAAAAATATCCTGTTTGTATGTGGTGGCGCTTTCGACGGAATAGAGAAGAAAATCGCCCAGCGTTTGAATACACGTGTAGTAGGATACGCCGCAAACGAAAACACGGCGCAGGTGGATCGCAACAATCTGCTGAAATACATTACACCAACCGACTTGAAATCGTTTGGCCTGATTCCGGAAATCATCGGACGTCTGCCTATCTTGACCTATTTGAACCCGTTGGATAGGAGTACGCTTCGTAATATCTTGACGGAACCGAAGAACTCGATCATCAAGCAATATATCAAATTGTTTGCGATGGATGATATTGAACTGACATTTGACGAAGACGTGTTCGAATTTATAGTCGATAAGGCACTTGAGTTTAAGTTGGGAGCACGTGGCTTACGTTCCATTGTGGAGGCTGTGATGATGGATGCCATGTACAGTATGCCGTCTGCAAATGAAAAGACACTCCATGTCACGTTGGAGTATGCGAAGGAAAAGTTTGAAAAATCGGACGTAAACCGTCTGCAGATGACCTGACGGCGGTTTTTAAAATATGAATAGTATGGCGAAGAAGGATAATTTGACAGAAGAGCTCAAAAAACATTTTGGTTTTGATACCTTTAAAGGAAATCAGAGAGCAATCATCGAAAATGTACTGGCAGGAAATGATACATTTGTGTTGATGCCGACCGGAGGAGGAAAATCTTTGTGTTATCAACTGCCTTCTCTTATGATGCAGGGGACGGCCATAGTGATTTCTCCTTTGATAGCCCTGATGAAGAACCAAGTGGATGCCATGCGTAATTTCAGCGAAGAGGACGGGGTTGCCCATTTCATAAACTCTTCCTTGAATAAATCGGCTATCGACCAGGTAAAAGACGATATCCGTAATGGCCGGACGAAATTGCTCTACGTGGCTCCTGAGTCATTGACCAAAGATGAAAATGTGGAGTTTCTGCGCCAAGTCAATATTTCGTTTTATGCAGTGGACGAAGCACATTGTATTTCTGAATGGGGGCATGATTTCCGTCCGGAATATCGTCGTATCCGTCCGATCATAAACGAAATCGGCAAGCGTCCGTTGATTGCTTTGACGGCGACAGCCACTCCGAAAGTGCAGCACGATATTCAGAAAAACTTGGGAATGATTGACGCTTCTGTCTTTAAATCCTCCTTCAACCGTTCTAATTTGTATTATGAGATTCGTCCGAAAACGGCGAATATCGACCGCGAGATCATCAAATATATTAAGTCCAACGAGGGAAAATCCGGTATTATCTATTGTTTGAGCCGTAAGAAGGTGGAAGAATTTGCCGATATTCTGAAAGCAAACGGTATCAAGGCGCTCCCTTATCATGCCGGTATGGATTCGCAGCAGCGTTCGAGCAATCAGGATGCGTTCCTAATGGAAAAAGCAGACGTGATCGTTGCGACCATTGCTTTCGGTATGGGGATCGACAAACCCGACGTACGGTATGTCATCCATTATGATATTCCCAAAAGCCTCGAAGGATATTACCAGGAAACCGGACGAGCCGGCCGTGATGGCGGTGAAGGCCAGTGCATCGCTTTTTATGCCTATAAAGACTTGCAGAAATTGGAAAAATTCATGCAGGGAAAACCTGTGGCGGAACAGGAGATCGGTAAGCAGTTGCTTCTGGAGACTGCTGCTTATGCCGAAACTTCCGTATGTCGACGGAAAGTCTTGTTGCACTATTTCGGTGAAGAATACCTGGAAGAAAATTGTGGAAATTGTGATAATTGTTTGAACCCAAAAAAGAAAGTGGAAGCAAAGGAATTATTAAGCGCCGTACTCGAAGTGGTTGGTACGTTAAAGGAAAAATTCAAGGCAGAATATATTGTCAACATGTTGGTCGGCAACGAGACCTCCGAAATACAATCTTACAAGCACAATGAACTGGAGATTTTCGGTTCCGGTTCGGATGAGGAAGAGAAGACATGGAATGCCGTTATCCGTCAAGCATTGATTGCCGGATATTTGGCCAAGGACATCGAGAACTACGGTCTGTTGAAGATTACAGAAAAAGGAAAAGAGTTTATAAAGAAACCTGTCTCTTTCAAGATTACAGAAGACAACGAATTCGATGAAGAGGAAGAAGAAGTTCCCGTACGCGGTGGAGCCGCCTGTGCGGTCGATCCTGCCCTTTTCTCGATGATGAAGGATTTACGCAAGAAGTTGTCCAAGCGTCTGGAAGTGCCTCCTTTCGTTATTTTCCAGGATCCGTCTCTGGAAGCGATGGCCACTACTTATCCGGTAACGTTGGAAGAATTGCAGAATATTCCGGGTGTCGGAGCCGGTAAGGCAAAAAGATATGGTAAGGAGTTCATTGAGCTGATTAAGCGTCATGTGGAAGAAAACGAGATCGAACGTCCCGAAGATCTTCGGGTTCGTACGGTTGCCAATAAATCCAAATTGAAGGTTTCGATCATCCAGCGTATCGACCGTAAGGTGGCGTTAGACGAAATAGCCATGACGAACGGATTGGAATTTAACGAACTACTCGACGAAATAGAAGCGATCGTTTATTCTGGAACCCGTATCAATATCGACTACTTCTTGAACGATGTGATGGACGAAGATCATATCGATGATATTTATGAATACTTCAAGGATTCGGAAACAGACGATCTGGAAGATGCAATCGAAGAATTAGGTGGTGATTATACGGAAGAAGAGATTCGCCTCGTCCGCATTAAGTTCCTGTCGGAAATGGCAAATTAAATAATTGACAATTGGCAATTGGCAATTGACAATGGGCGACAAAAATGTCCATTGTTAATTGTCAATTGTTTTGTAGGTTTGTGTGCAATAATTTTTAAGGCATAAGTTCTATGTCATTTATTGCAGACAGAGTGGTCATGGACGGATTGACGTTTGATGACATATTATTGATTCCTGCCACTTTCAGGGCAACCGCATCAAAATTTTCCAAGGTTGTGATTTGCATACGAAGTTTTCTGCAAATCCTCTATCACTCTATCACTGCGAAGGTTGTAGCTATTAATATTCAAGCGTCAAAGGCAGTGATACAGGGTGTTTTTCTCTATCACTCCTCTATCACTTCTGAAACAGGGTGCTTTTATCATGTAATTGAAAACCAGTGTATTGCCTTCTTTTGCTTTTGAAAAAGCATATAAAATAATCGAATAAACAAATGTAAAAACGAATATAACAGGTATTAAATTAGCGAAATACGGTTCTTCATTCCACAAAAGCCCTCTCTTTTTTTAGCAGAAGCAAGCAGATAATTCCGTAAACACCCCCATGTTACCATCCTTAACATCCGGGTGTAGAGAGCCGGTACGTCCGGGTGTAAGAGGGAGCAACATGGGGGTGTCCGGCAACTAAAGTACCGTGCCGGACAATGAAAACCTCCCGGTTTTACCTATTTTGTAGCCGTTTTTTGCAGAAAATAATCGAGTGATTTGCAGAGGTGGGAATAGCTGTTTCATGAAAAGGCGCCTGTCTTTTGAAAGTGAATGTCGGTTTTTATATTTATAAAAAACACTAATTTAATGGGGTAATGTACTTTTTAAGCTGCATCTCCGTTAGATTAGTGTTATTTTTGTAAACGATATCGTGATATGGTAAAAGAAGGATTAATGAAGAAGTTGCTTGTATTATCTTTGGTATTCGCTTGTATGACAGGAAATGCACAAGTTTCGGCCGATTCGGTAGTGATGACGGTAGCCGGAAAGCAGATCCCGTTGGATGAATTTATTTTTATTGCACAAAAGAATAGCGAAGTTAATTTGTCTGACCGTAAATCCGTGAATGCATACGTGGAGTTGTTTAAGAACTTCAAGCTGAAAGTGGCGGAAGCGGAAGATTTGGGACTGGACAAGACGAAAGCGTTCAAAGATGAATTGGATAGCTATCGGGCTCAATTGACTTCAAGTTATCTGTCGGATAAGGATGGAGAGGAAGCTGCTGTACGTGCCGTATATGACCGGTATGGAGAAGTGCTGGAATTGAGTCATATTCTGTTCCGCTTGCCGCAACGTACATTATCGAAAGATACGGTTCCGGTATATCAGAAAGCGATCGAGGCCTATGAGCGTATTCAAGCGGGAGAGGATTTTGCCGCTGTCGGCAAAGAACTGAAAGATGCCGATAAGGAAAATGTCGGCTATGAATATGTACACTGTTTGCTGCCGATGCAGACGGTTAAAGCCTTTGAGAATGTCGCTTATTCGTTGCCCGTCGGTTCCGTCTCTCTGCCGGTTCGGACGACTATGGGCTTCCATATCATAAAAATACACAGTCGCAGGCGAAATCCGGGGCTGGTACGTGTAGCGCATGTCCTGATCCCGTTTGAGAAAGATTCGGTGAAGTTTGGAGAGGCTGAAACATTGGCTCGTGCGGAAGAAGTTTATCGGAAAGCGAAGGATGGAGCTGACTTTGCCATGTTGGCAAAAGAATACTCGTCTGATGCCGGTTCTGCCAAGCGGGGAGGAGAGTTGCCAGCTTTTGGTGTCGGCGAGATGGTGGAGCCGTTCGAAGTGGCTGCTTTCGCTTTGAACACTCCGGGGGAATTGTCCCGACCGGTGAAAACACGTTTCGGTTATCACATTATAAAGTTGATCGAGAAGAAAGGTATTCCTTCTTTCGATGATAAGAAGAAGGCCTGGTCTCGCCAGATGGCGCAGGGAGAACGGAATTTCGAATATTACGGTGCGTTTGATGAACGAATGAAAAAAGAGTACGGATATTGCTTCTATCCCGAGGCTTATGCCGAACTACAAGCTTTGTGCAACGACTATTTTCCGTCCGATCCTGCTTTCTACGAGAAGGCGAAAGACATGAACAAGACTTTGTTTCATCTGAATGGCACGGATTTTCCCCAAAGTGAGTTCGCTTATTATATCCAGCGCTGTCCGTTCTCTACGAAATCGTATGCGGGAGATTTCATGCAGGAGGTTTACGATCTTTTTATCCGAGATATCGTAACTACTGCCGAACGTAAGAATCTGACTACGAAACATCCTGAGTTCGATCTTCTTATGAAAGAGTATCGGGATGGCATCTTGCTGTTCGACATCAGCAATAAGGAAGTTTGGAACAAGCCGATGGACCAGCAAGCCAAGGCGGAAGCCGAGTGGATCGAACAGCTGAACCGGAAATACCCGGTGACGATAAACTGGAAGCTGGTGAAGAAAGTGAGTAAAATGACAAAGAAATAATAAAGAGAAAGTTATATGAGATATTGCTTCATTTTTATAGCATTCGTATCTTTGCTGTGTTCTTGTAAGGGAACGCAGCCTGTGGATGATGCGGATGTGTTGGTAAAAGTGAAGGACCGGACTTTGAGACGTTCGGAGATAAAACAGCAGATCCCGCGCGGATTGTCCTCGGCTGACAGTATGTTGCTTGCCGAAAGTTTGGAAAGGAAGTGGGTGAAAGATGCATTGGTCTACGATGTGGCCTTGCGCAACTTGGAGGGAGAAGATAAGGCGGAAGTGGATAAGCTGGTGGAGGAATATCGTCATTCGCTGATCCGCTATCGGTATCAGGAACAGTTGATAAAAGAAAGGCTTTCTTCCGAGTTTCAGGAAAGCGACATGCTGAGTTATTACGAGGAAAACCAGAAAAAATTTGTCTTGGACAAGGCTTTGGTGAAAGGTCTCTTCCTGAAGATCCCGGTGGATGTCCCCGGCCTCGTTGATGTAAAGGGATGGTATAGATCGACTTCTGAGGCTTCTTTAGAAAAAATTGAGAAGTATAGTGTACAGAATGCCAGTATTTATGACTACTTTTACGACAAATGGGTGGATTTTGACCAGGTGATGGACAATATTCCGGTGCATGTGTCGAATGCGAACGACTTCTTGAGGGCAAACAAGTTTGTCGAAGTTTCGGATAGTACATATTGCTATCTGTTGAATATTAAGGAATATCTGCCTGCGGGAAGTGTGGCGCCATACGACTATGCCAGTGCGCAGATCGTGGAGATGCTGACAAATCGGCGTAAGGTGGAATTTTTGAAGAAATTTGAAGAAGAATTATATAATGATGCAGTCAGGAGCGGTGACGTCAAGTTTTATACGGAACCGTGATTGGTAGCTTATAGAGAAGTACATGATGAAAAAGATTTTGACAGTATTCATTCTTGCCTGTTTATCTTGTGTGGTGTATGCCCAGGATAATGTGATCGATGAAATCGTGTGGGTGGTGGGAGATGATGCAATTTTGCGTTCGGACATCGAAAGCCAGCGTTTATATCTGCAAAACGAGGGACAGCGTTTTGACGGTGACCCTTATTGCGTGCTCCCCGAACAGATGGCAATACAGAAGCTGTTTCTGAACCAAGCGAAGATCGATAGTGTGGAAGTGAGTGAAAACCAGGTGATCCAGGAGACGGATCGTTGGATCAATTTCGCAATCAACCAGATGGGATCTAAGGAAAAGCTGGAGGAATATTTCGGTAAAAAGATTTCCCAACTGAAGGACGAACGTAAGGAAATGATCATGGAGCAACAGACTGTGGAACAGATGAAGCGCCAGCTGATCGGTGAAATCAAGTTGACACCCTCCGAAGTCCGTAAGTATTACAGCCAGTTGTCCAAAGACAGTCTGCCTAATATCCCGACAACTGTCGAGGTGCAGATTATCACGATGGAACCGAAGATCCCGTTTGAGGAGACGGATGCTATCAAGGCGCGTCTTCGCCAGTTTACCGATGATATCAACAGCGGGAAATATGAATTTTCGACATTGGCCCGTCTGTATTCGGAAGATCCGGAATCAGCCAAAAGGGGCGGTGAACTGGGTTTTTTGGGTAAGACAAGTTTGTTGCCCGAATTCGCTAACGTCGCTTTTAACTTGAAGGATCCGAAGAAGATTTCCCAGATCGTGCAGACTGAATATGGCTATCATATTATCCAATTGATCGAAAAGCGTGGCGACCGTATCAACTGCCGCCATATCTTGTTGAAGCCGAAAGTTTCGGACAAGGAGTTGAACGAGTGTATGACACGTATGGATTCGTTGTATAACGACTTAACAGCAAAGAAATTTACATTTGAAGAAGCGGCAACTTTTATCTCTGCTGACAAGGATACAAGAAATAACAAAGGTTTGATGGTGAACCAGAACTTTGAAAGTGACAACCACAGCACTCCGAAATTCGAGATGGCCGAACTGCCACAGGAAATCGGTAAGATGGTTTATACGATGCAGGTGGGAGATATCTCCAAACCTTTCACTATGATCAACGATAAGCAGAAAGAAGTTGTTGCTATTGTAAAACTGAAAGCCAGAGTGGACCAGCATAAGGCAAATATATCGGATGACTATCAGGCTTTGAAGTCGATTGTCGAATCTCGGAAACGCGAAGAGCTGCTGCATGACTGGATCATTAAGAAGCAGAAAAGCACATATGTGCGTATCAGCGACGGCTGGCGTAATTGTGATTTCCAGTATCCCGGCTGGATTAAAGAATGAGGACTGTAAATAAATTTATTTTCACAGGTCTGTTTTTTGTGTTGGCGGTCTGTGCCTTTGCACAGGCCCAAGATAGTATTGTGCATGCAGATACTACTGTTATTACCGCACAAGATGTGACAGTCGTCCCGCCGGACAGCTTGAAGGCAGCCGATAGTTTGCAGGTTATGACGGATACTGTCCCGCCCAAAAAGACGAAGGTATACCTGATCCATTCCAATACGCTATCTTTCGATAAGGCTGTAAAGCCGGATGCGCAGATATTGAACGGCGATGTATGTTTCCGGCATGACAGTTCATATATGTATTGCGACAGCGCTTACTTTTTCGAGCAGACCAATTCGCTCGAAGCTTTCAGTAATGTCCGGATGGAGCAGGGAGACACCTTGTTCGTCTACGGAGATTATCTTTTTTATGACGGAAACACGCAGGTGGCTTATCTGCGCGAGAATGTCCGGATGGAGAACGGGCAGGTGACGCTCTTTACGGATAGCCTCAATTATGAACGTATTCCGAATATCGGATACTATTTTGAAGGTGGGCTAATTGTAGATTCTCTGAATCAACTATCTTCTTTTTACGGACAATATTCTCCGGAGACGAAGTTGGCGGTGTTCAATGACAGCGTGCAGGTTGAGAACCCTGACTTCACATTGTATTCCGATACTTTGCATTATGACACAGAATCCAAGGTAGCTACCATCCTGGGGCCGTCTGTCATTGTTTCGGACAGTGGCACGATCCATACTTCAAGAGGATGGTATGATACGGTGAACAACACATCCCTTTTGCTTGATCAGTCCCAGGTTGAATCGGGTGAGAAGATCTTGATCGGTGACTCTATCTTTTATAATCGGGATACGGGTATGGGAGAGGTCTATGGGAATATGAGCCTGATTGATACGGCCCAGCATGTGACGCTGCAAGGCGAATATGGTTATTATAATGAACAGACCGGATATGCTTTTGCAACCGACAGTGCCCGTTTCCTTGAGTATTCACAAGGCGATACGTTGTTCTTGCATGCCGATACGTTGCAGATGGTGACGGTCGATTCCGTCTACCGGGAGATCAAGGCCTATTACGGCGTACGTTTCTATCGGATCGATATGCAAGGCGTATGTGACTCCATGCAGTTCAATACGCGCGATTCTGTATTATATATGTATACGGAACCGGTTCTCTGGAATGAACAATATCAACTGTATGGCGATACGATCGCGATTTATATGAATGATAGTACGATCGAATATGCCCATGTGATCCAGTTTGCTTTTGCGGCACAGCATGTCGACTCGAGTTACTATAACCAGTTGAAGGGGAACGACCTGAAAGCCTATTTTGAGGGACAAGCCGTTCATCAGATCGATGTGGCGGGAAATGCCGAGTCTATTTTTTATCCATTGGAAAAGGATGGGGCGAAGGTCGGGATGAATGAGACCAAGAGTGGGTTCTTGACGATCTGGGTGAAAGACAATAAACTGGATAAATTGAAAATCTGGCCGAGTCCGGTCGGCAGCATGACTCCTATTCCGGATCTGAAACCCGATCAAAAGATGTTGAAAGATTTTTATTGGTTCGACTATCTGCGTCCGAAGAATAGGGATGACATTTACGAGGTGGTGAAAAGAAAAGCGACGGAATCACCCAAGAGAAGCAATAAATTTGTACATTAGCAAAGAATTTTTCAAATAATAAAAGACTATGGCATTATTCTCATTTTATAATGTGCGGAAGCCTCGGCAGTTCGATCATAAGCCAATCTATTGGGATCCTCATAAGGAGGCGATGGAAGATCGCATCCGCAAAGTGAAGCGTGAGATTGGCATGGAAGAAGAATTGTCGATTGATGATTATAAAGCCGAAATCAAAGGTAGCTTTGTCGAAGGCACTTCTCATCTGAAAAAGAGCCGTGATAACGGGCATGATTCCCGGAGTCGGACATATAAGAACATGAAGTTGTTATTGGCCGCTGCTATTTTGGGTGGTATATTTTGGTACTTGTTTATGTAATGAGTGATATAATTCATTTACTTCCTGACAGTATTGCCAATCAGATAGCGGCGGGCGAGGTTATCCAGCGTCCTGCCTCTGTCGTAAAGGAGTTGGTAGAAAATGCGGTGGATGCCGGCGCCGGACACATTCAGGTGAATATAAAGGACGCCGGTCGTACATTGGTCCAAGTGATCGATGATGGAAAAGGTATGTCTGAGACTGACGCCCGCATGGCTTTTGAACGGCATGCAACTTCGAAAATTTCTACTGCAGACGATCTTTTCTCTCTCCATACGATGGGATTTCGTGGCGAGGCGCTTGCTTCGATAGTGGCGGTTTCACAAGTAGAGCTTCGTACTCGCCTGAAAGGAGCCGAACTGGGGACGCATCTTGTATTTTCGGGTTCAGAATTAGAGAGTGTCGAACCGGATGCCTGTACCGAGGGAAGTATTTTTTCAGTGAAGAACCTCTTCTTTAATGTTCCGGCACGTCGAAAGTTTCTGAAATCGAATGAGACGGAGTTCCGGAATATCATCAATGAGTTCGAACGGATTGCCTTGGTCAATTCGCAGGTCGCTTTGTCTCTTTACCATAACGATACGGAGATATTCAACCTGCCTGAGTCCGGTTTGAGGCAACGTATTGTTAATGTATATGGAAAAACGCTGAACCAGAAGCTCCTTTCTGTGGATGCGCAAAGTTCGCTAGTGACGATCTCCGGCTTTGTGGGACGGCCTGATTCGGCAAAGAAGAGGGGGGCTTTGCAGTATTTCTTTGTAAACGGACGTTTTATGAAGCATCCGTATTTTCACAAAGCGGTCATGCAGGCTTACGAACAACTGATCCCGGCAGGTGAGCAGCCGAACTACTTTATCTACTTTACGCTTGATCCGGCAACGATAGATGTCAATATCCATCCGACCAAGACGGAGATCAAGTTTGAAAACGAACAGCCGATCTGGCAAATCCTGATGGCCGCGACTCGTGAAGCGCTGGCCAAGTCCAGTGCGATCCCGACTATTGATTTCGATGTGGAAGACGCCATCGATATTCCTGTGTATAATCCCGTGAAGGAAGCGGCACCTTATAAAGCTCCCTGTGTGCAGGTGAATTCCGGGTATAATCCTTTTGAAACCTCTTCCTATAAGAAACCGGAATTCGACTGGTCCAAGCTTTATAATGATTTCGAGGGTGACCGGAACGCTATACGACAGGGGGCGGAATTAACCGGATCTTTCTTGGCTTCGGATATTTCTGAGCCAACTATTGAGGCTGACGAAGTGGTTGTTCAGGACACTTCGGGCAGTTTGTTCAACGATGTGTCCAACCCTTGTTATCAGTATAAAGGAAAATATATCATAACTTCTTTGAAGTCAGGTTTGGCTTTGATCGATCAACACCGTGCCCATGTCCGTATCCTGTTCGACCAGTACATTACAAACATCAGGCAGCAGCGAGGTGCTTCCCAGCAAGTCCTTTTCCCTGAGATTGTCGAGTTTACCGCTAGCGAAGCTACGGTCTTGCCGACCTTGCTCGAAGATATGCGTTTTATCGGTTTTGATCTGACGAACCTGGGAAATAACAGCTACGCTATCAATGGACTTCCTGCCGGTGTGGAGAATCTTGATCCGGTATCTTTGATTCGGAATATGGTGGATCGTGTGATCGATACCGGTTGCGAAGTACATGAGGAGATCTGTGACTCGTTGGCACTTTCTCTGGCAAAAGCGGCTGCTATCCGTCCGGGAAAGATCCTGTCTGGTGAAGAGATGGACAACTTGCTCGCTTCTCTTTTCTCCTGCCAGGAGTCGAATCTTACTCCTGATGGAAAAACCATTATTTCGAAGTTGACGGACGAGGAATTGGAGAAACGTTTCAAATAATCGACTGAAGGGGGATCGATATTCTTCTAACAGTCGTTCGTTTTTGATCCGATAAGCATCAAATGTGAATCCAGTGGGCATCGATTCTTTATCCGATACCTACTGGATTTCGTGTAAAAGAGGTCGGTTGTTCTGGGTTAACGGAGTTTGTAAGAGAAATAATAGTTAATTATTTATAAATGAATAAAAGCGGCCTCTTGTGAAACGGGAACAAATGCGTACCTTTGCAGCGTTTTAGCGCGAAGTGTGCGAAAAAGAAGGCGCAACTTATTGATAGTCCGAAAAGAATGTGTACCTTTGCAGCTCAAAATTGAAGAAATAGATAATTATAATAATAACACATTCAAAGTTTAAAAAAGAAAAGAAATGCCTACAATTCAGCAATTAGTTAGAAAAGGAAGGGAAACTTTGGTGG
>ERZ791625.833-NODE-833-length-18549-cov-2.659565_pt1 | contig 18549 bp, 16 predicted proteins | sample MGYA00510267_ERZ791625 | MGnify/ENA primary metagenome ERZ791625 (study PRJEB30046, sample SAMN00715229) | human gut metagenome | study: EMG produced TPA metagenomics assembly of the A metagenome-wide association study of gut microbiota in type 2...
GCAACCGGTCAGCTGGTCAGTAACCTGAGTTTCACCTTTGAAGCCAAGACGCATGTAGGTCTGGTCGCCATCTACATCTTTGTTGTCAGAGAAATAGTGCAGGCCGTCTACTTTACCGTACAGATCTAATTTGTTGCCGTCTTTGTTGTAAACTTCAGCAGCGTTTGCTGCGCCTGCTACCAGCAGAGCTGGGACCAGGAGGGACAGTACTTTAACTTTCATGTTATTAACCCTCTGTTATATGCCTTTATTTGCTTTTTTATGCCACTGCATACTGATTAACCCTCATTAATCAGTCGGCAAGTCCATTCTCCCCAAAAATGCAGAATAATCCAACACGAATATGATACTAAAACTTTTAAGATGTTTCATTTATCGCTATAGATGTTTCAAAATGTAAATGCAAGGGAACTTTTTAAGATTATTGCGGAATGGCGAAATAAGCACCTAACATCAAGCAATAATAATTCAAGGTTAAAATCAATAACTTATTCTTAAGTATTTGACAGCACTGAATGTCAAAACAAAACCTTCACTCGCAACTAGAATAACTCCCGCTATCATCATTAACTTTATTTATTACCGTCATTCATTTCTGAATGTCTGTTTACCCCTATTTCAACCGGATGCCTCGCATCCGGTTTTTTTTACCCTTCTTTACACACTTTTCATTATTCTGTGCTACCACAGAAAAACTATAACGCTTGTTAACTATTTCACAAATAATTAACATCCGCATAATTTCCAGCAATCTTTGTTTATTTGCAATTATTTTTGTTGGGCTTTTTGTAGGTTATTTGTACAGCAAAATGGCGCTTGTACATCTATTTCCCCCAATGCAGGATGATAAATATCACGGGAGAATAGAGAATCATCAATCAGGTAAGAGTCTGGAATTTCACACTGTACCCTTTATACTGCCCTATCACTTCGCGAAGTTTTAACAGGTCATAAACACGAATGCGTCAGAAAGAGACAACGGCCACGACCCGCTTTTCACTCCTACCGGGGAGCATTACCCGCTTCTTTTTACTGTTGATCATTGTGTTACTGGTGACGATGGGTGTAATGGTACAAAGCGCCGTTAACGCCTGGCTGAAAGATAAAAGTTACCAGATTGTCGACATTACCCATGCTATCCAAAAGCGCGTCGATAACTGGCGTTACGTGACCTGGCAGATCTACGACAACATTGCCGCGACGACCTCCCCCTCCTCCGGCGAAGGTTTACAAGAGACGCGCCTGAAACAGGATGTCTACTATCTGGAGAAACCACGCCGCAAAACGGAAGCGTTAATCTTTGGCTCTCACGACAACTCAACGCTTGAGATGACTCAGCGGATGTCCACTTATCTGGATACATTGTGGGGCGCAGAAAATGTACCGTGGTCGATGTATTACCTGAATGGTCAGGATAACAGTCTGGTGCTGATCTCAACCCTACCCCTTAAAGATCTCACCTCCGGATTTAAAGAATCGACCGTCAGCGACATTGTTGATTCACGTCGTGCAGAGATGTTGCAACAGGCCAACGCCCTCGATGAACGCGAAAGCTTTTCTAACATGCGCCGCCTAGCCTGGCAGAACGGTCATTACTTTACATTGCGTACTACCTTTAACCAGCCAGGACATCTGGCAACGGTCGTGGCTTTTGATCTGCCGATTAATGATTTGATCCCACCGGGTATGCCGCTGGACAGTTTCCGCCTTGAGCCAGACGCGACGGCAACGGGAAACAATGATAATGAGAAAGAAGGGACGGATAGCGTCAGTATCCACTTTAACAGTACGAAGATTGAAATCTCCTCGGCACTCAACTCTACCGATATGCGCCTGGTCTGGCAGGTTCCTTATGGCACCTTATTGCTGGATACGTTGCAAAACATTCTGCTGCCACTGCTGCTGAACATCGGTTTGCTGGCGCTGGCGTTATTTGGCTATACCACATTCCGCCATTTCTCCAGCCGCAGTACAGAAAACGTCCCCAGCACGGCGGTCAATAACGAATTGCGCATTTTACGGGCAATCAATGAAGAGATAGTCTCACTGCTGCCGCTCGGCCTGCTGGTTCACGATCAGGAATCGAACCGCACTGTCATAAGTAACAAAATTGCCGATCATTTGCTGCCGCATTTGAATCTGCAAAACATCACCACCATGGCGGAACAGCATCAGGGGATTATTCAGGCGACGATCAATAACGAGCTGTATGAGATCCGCATGTTCCGCAGCCAGGTCGCGCCGCGCACACAAATTTTCATTATTCGCGATCAGGATCGCGAAGTGCTGGTAAACAAGAAACTCAAGCAGGCGCAGCGTCTGTATGAGAAAAACCAGCAGGGGCGGATGATCTTTATGAAAAACATTGGCGATGCGCTGAAAGAACCCGCACAGTCCCTGGCGGAGAGCGCGGCTAAACTCAACGCCCCGGAAAGCAAACAACTGGCGAATCAGGCAGATGTGCTGGTGCGGCTGGTTGATGAAATACAGTTAGCGAACATGCTTGCGGATGATAGCTGGAAAAGTGAGACGGTGCTGTTCTCCGTGCAGGATTTAATTGATGAAGTTGTGCCTTCAGTGTTGCCTGCCATCAAGCGTAAAGGTCTGCAACTGCTGATTAACAATCATCTGAAAGCACACGATATGCGCCGCGGCGATCGCGATGCCTTACGACGTATTTTGCTGCTACTGATGCAATATGCCGTGACCTCAACGCAATTGGGAAAAATCACCCTTGAGGTTGATCAGGATGAGTCCTCCGAAGACCGCCTGACGTTCCGCATTCTGGACACGGGAGAAGGCGTAAGTATTCATGAAATGGATAATTTGCACTTCCCGTTTATCAACCAGACCCAAAACGATCGCTATGGCAAGGCGGACCCGCTGGCATTCTGGCTGAGCGATCAACTGGCACGTAAACTGGGCGGTCATTTAAACATCAAAACGCGGGATGGGCTTGGTACACGCTACTCTGTGCATATCAAAATGCTCGCAGCTGACCCGGAAGTTGAAGAGGAAGAAGAGCGTTTACTGGATGATGTCTGCGTAATGGTGGATGTTACTTCGGCAGAAATTCGGAATATTGTCACTCGCCAGTTAGAAAATTGGGGTGCAACCTGTATCACACCCGATGAAAGATTAATTAGTCAAGATTATGATATCTTTTTAACGGATAATCCGTCTAATCTTACTGCCTCTGGCTTGCTTTTAAGCGATGATGAGTCTGGCGTACGGGAAATTGGGCCTGGTCAATTGTGCGTCAACTTCAATATGAGCAACGCTATGCAGGAAGCGGTCTTACAATTAATTGAAGTGCAACTGGCGCAGGAAGAGGTGACAGAATCGCCTCTGGGCGGAGATGAAAATGCGCAACTCCATGCCAGCGGCTATTATGCGCTCTTTGTAGACACAGTACCGGATGATGTTAAGAGGCTGTATACTGAAGCAGCAACCAGTGACTTTGCTGCGTTAGCCCAAACGGCTCATCGTCTTAAAGGCGTGTTTGCCATGCTAAATCTGGTACCCGGCAAGCAGTTATGTGAAACGCTGGAACATCTGATTCGTGAGAAGGATGTTCCAGGAATAGAAAAATACATCAGCGACATTGACAGTTATGTCAAGAGCTTGCTGTAGCAAGGTAGCCTATTACATGAACAATATGAACGTAATTATTGCCGATGACCATCCGATAGTCTTGTTCGGTATTCGCAAATCACTTGAGCAAATTGAGTGGGTGAATGTTGTCGGCGAATTTGAAGACTCTACAGCACTGATCAACAACCTGCCGAAACTGGATGCGCATGTGTTGATTACCGATCTCTCCATGCCTGGCGATAAGTACGGCGATGGCATTACCTTAATCAAGTACATCAAGCGCCATTTCCCAAGCCTGTCGATCATTGTTCTGACTATGAACAACAACCCGGCGATTCTTAGTGCGGTATTGGATCTGGATATCGAAGGGATCGTGCTGAAACAAGGTGCACCGACCGATCTGCCGAAAGCTCTCGCCGCGCTGCAGAAAGGGAAGAAATTTACCCCGGAAAGCGTTTCTCGCCTGTTGGAAAAAATCAGTGCTGGTGGTTACGGTGACAAGCGTCTCTCGCCAAAAGAGAGTGAAGTTCTGCGCCTGTTTGCGGAAGGCTTCCTGGTGACCGAGATCGCTAAAAAGCTGAACCGCAGTATTAAAACCATCAGTAGCCAGAAGAAATCTGCGATGATGAAGCTGGGTGTCGAGAACGATATCGCCCTGCTGAATTATCTCTCTTCAGTGACCTTAAGTCCGGCAGATAAAGACTAATCACCTGTAGGCCAGATAAGACGCGTTAGTGTCTTATCTGGCATTTGCACCGATTGCCGGATGCGGCGTAAACGCCTTATCCTGCCTACAAATGCGGAGTTTAACTCCGCTTATACAGCGGCAACCAAATCACCAGCCGTAAACCGCCCAGCGGGCTGTCTTCTGCCTTCACCCAGCCACGATGCTGCTGAATGGCGGTTTCAACAATTGCCAGCCCCAAACCTGTACCGCCAGATTCACGATCGCGTGCTTCATCGGTACGATAGAACGGACGGAAAATCTGTTCGCGATCTTCCGGGCTAACGCCAGGACCATCGTCGTCCACCGTAATGGTGATACCGTCTTTATCTACCGCAAAGCCCACTTCAATCTTCGTATGGGAATAACGCAGGGCATTACGAACAATGTTTTCCAGCGCACTTTCCAGGGCGTTCGGATTGCCGTACAGCGGCCACGGCCCAGGCGGGAAGTTAACTGTCAACAACTTGCCCATTTGCTCGGCTTCGAACGCCGCGTTATCCAGCACTTCGCCCCACAACTGGTTGGCTTTGATGGTTTCGCTAACCAGCGCGTTTTTTTGCTGATTACGTGACATCACCAACAGATCGTTGATCATGCTGTCCAGACGTTGCGCTTCGGTTTCAATACGCTCCAGTTCCTTGCTTTCACCGCTACGACGGCGCAGTAACGCCGTACCCAGTTGCAGACGCGTCAGCGGGGTGCGCAGCTCGTGAGAGATATCAGAAAGCAGACGCTGCTGAGAGGTCATCATGCGCTCCAGCGCGGTGACCATCTGGTTAAAACTGGCACCGGCGGCAAGGAATTCCTGTGGCCCCGCTTCCAGTTCCGGGTGCTGGCGTAAGTTTCCCTGGGCAACTTCATCGGCAGCGTTTTTCAGCTTACGCGCCGGTTTTGCCAGACTCCAGGCCAACCACAACAGCAGCGGCGTACTGACCAACATGGTGACAATCAGCAGTAATAGCGGGCGGTCAAACAGTAAGTTAATGAAATCGGATTGAGAACTGCTGGCCGGACGAATCAGATAAAGTTGGTAATTATCTTCGCCATCACGCACGGAGAACGGACCGACCAGTTCCACGCGCCCATACTTTTTCTTCTGCGGATGATCGGCGTTATCGGCCTGACCAATAAAGTTACGAATGATCTGCATTTCGCTGCGTTCAGCGCCGATCACGCGGCCTTCGGTTGTCACCAATAACAAACGCTGTCCTGGCGGTGCCCACTTATCAATCGCCCGGAATAGACGCCGCCACCACATTAAATCGTTGGGCGGATCGTTCGCCAGCTCCGCTTCAACATGCTGCTCAATCATCAGCCCCTGACGCTGTTCGCTATCCAGAAGCTCGGTCATCTGGCGTGAATCGAGCTTGGGTAACATCAAAACCAACATCAACACCAGCGCCAGCGTCAGCCAGAAGATGGCGAAGATGCGCGCGGTTAAGCTGCCTATCATGAAGCAGAAACCATCAGATAGCCGCGACCACGCAAGGTTTTAAACCACGGGTGACCATCTTTACGATCCGGCAGTTTACGACGCAGGTTGGAAATGTGCATATCGATAGCGCGGTCGAAAGGCGTCAGGCGTTTGCCCAGCACTTCCTGGCTTAAATGTTCACGGGAAACCACCTGACCCAGATGCTGTGCCAGCAAATAGAGCAGGGTAAACTCAGTACCGGTTAACTCCAGCGTTTGCCCGTCGAAGCTGGCTTCCTGACGGCCTGGATTTAGCACTAAGGCATCAACTTCCAGTGTCGGTGAACCGTTGTCGTTGTTTTGCTGTTGCTCGCTCCAGTGCGAACGGCGCAGGATCGCGCGAATACGTGCCACCAGCTCACGATCATTAAACGGTTTCGGGAGATAGTCATCTGCGCCCAGCTCAAGGCCGAGAACGCGATCAAGTTCACTGCCGCGCGCCGTCAACATAATGACAGGCGTCTGGTGTGTCTGGCGAAGTGCTTTTAATGTGTCGATACCATTTTTCTTCGGCATCATTACGTCAAGCAAAAGTAAATCAATGCTGTCGTCCAGAAGATCAAGCGCCTGTTCCCCATCGTGGGCAACAATCACGTTGAAGCCTTCCATCTCGAGCAGCTCCTTTAATAGGGAAGTCAGCTCTCGGTCATCATCAACTAACAGGATTTTATTCATTGTTTAAATACCTCCGAGGCAGAAATTACGTCATCAGACGTCGCTAATCCATGACTTTACGTTGTTTTACACCCCCTGACGCATGTTTGCAGCCTGAATCGTAAACTCTCTATCGTTGAATCGCGACAGAAAGATTTTGGGAGCAAATGATGCGCATAGTTACCGCTGCCGTCATGGCCTCAACGCTGGCAGTCAGTTCATTAAGCCACGCTGCTGAAGTCGGTTCAGGCGATAACTGGTATCCGGGTGAAGAACTTACGCAGCGCAGTACGCAGAGCCATATGTTCGACGGCATAAGTTTAACCGAACATCAGCGTCAGCAGATGCGAGATCTTATGCAACAGGCCCGGCACGAACAGCCTCCTGTTAATGTTAGCGAACTGGAGACAATGCATCGCCTTGTCACCGCAGAAAATTTTGATGAAAACGCTGTGCGCGCACAGGCAGAAAAAATGGCGAATGAGCAAATTGCTCGTCAGGTTGAGATGGCAAAAGTCCGCAACCAAATGTATCGCCTGTTAACGCCGGAGCAGCAAGCGGTTTTAAACGAGAAACATCAACAACGAATGGAGCAGTTGCGTGACGTGACGCAATGGCAAAAAAGTTCATCGTTGAAGCTATTGAGTAGTAGCAACTCACGTTCCCAGTAGTAAACCCTGTTTTCCTTGCCATAGACACCATCCCTGTCTTCCCCCACATGATGTGGGGTTTTTTTTATCCTCAATTTGCCTGCTGCTTAATGCATTGCAGATGATTTGCTTCCGTTATACTAGCGTCAGTTGATAGCGGGAGTATTTATGAATCAATCTTATGGACGGCTGGTCAGTCGGGCGGCGATTGCTGCGACGGCGATGGCTTCGTTGCTATTGCTGATTAAAATTTTTGCATGGTGGTATACCGGGTCGGTGAGTATTCTCGCCGCGCTGGTGGATTCGCTGGTGGATATCGGCGCGTCGTTGACGAATTTATTGGTGGTGCGATATTCCCTGCAACCTGCCGACGATAATCACTCGTTTGGTCACGGTAAAGCTGAGTCCCTCGCGGCGCTGGCGCAAAGTATGTTTATCTCCGGTTCGGCACTATTCCTGTTTTTGACGGGTATTCAACATCTGATATCTCCAACACCGATGACAGATCCAGGCGTCGGGGTTATCGTGACAATTGTGGCGCTAATTTGTACGATTATCCTTGTCTCGTTTCAGCGTTGGGTGGTGCGCCGGACGCAAAGCCAGGCGGTGCGGGCTGATATGCTACATTACCAGTCTGATGTTATGATGAACGGCGCAATTCTGCTGGCGCTGGGGTTGTCCTGGTACGGCTGGCATCGCGCCGATGCTCTGTTTGCATTGGGAATCGGCATCTATATTTTATATAGCGCGTTACGCATGGGATATGAGGCGGTACAGTCATTACTGGATCGCGCATTACCTGATGAGGAACGGCAAGAAATTATTGATATCGTGACTTCCTGGCCGGGTGTTAGCGGCGCTCACGATCTTCGCACGCGGCAGTCAGGGCCGACCCGCTTTATTCAGATTCATTTGGAAATGGAAGACTCTCTGCCTTTGGTTCAGGCACATATGGTGGCGGATCAGGTAGAGCAGGCTATTTTACGGCGTTTTCCGGGATCGGATGTGATTATCCATCAGGACCCCTGTTCCGTCGTACCCAGGGAGGGTAAACGGTCTATGCTTTCATAATTAGTATAAAAGAGAGCCAGACCCGCATTTTGTGTATAAAATACCGCCATTTGGCCTGACCTGAATCAATTCAGCAGGAAGTGATTGTTATACTATTTGCACATTCGTTGGATCACTTCGATGTGCAAGAAGACTTCCGGCAACAGATTTCATTTTGCATTCCAAAGTTCAGAGGTAGTCATGATTAAGAAAATCGGTGTGTTGACAAGCGGCGGTGATGCGCCAGGCATGAACGCCGCAATTCGCGGGGTTGTTCGTTCTGCGCTGACAGAAGGTCTGGAAGTAATGGGTATTTATGACGGCTATCTGGGTCTGTATGAAGACCGTATGGTACAGCTAGACCGTTACAGCGTTTCTGACATGATCAACCGTGGTGGTACGTTCCTCGGTTCTGCGCGTTTCCCGGAATTCCGCGACGAGAACATCCGCGCCGTGGCTATCGAAAACCTGAAAAAACGTGGTATCGACGCGCTGGTGGTTATCGGCGGTGACGGTTCCTACATGGGTGCAATGCGTCTGACCGAAATGGGCTTCCCGTGCATCGGCCTGCCGGGCACTATCGACAACGACATCAAAGGCACTGACTACACTATCGGTTTCTTCACTGCGCTGAGCACCGTTGTAGAAGCGATCGACCGTCTGCGTGACACCTCTTCTTCTCACCAGCGTATTTCCGTGGTGGAAGTGATGGGCCGTTATTGTGGCGATCTGACGTTGGCTGCGGCCATTGCCGGTGGCTGTGAATTCGTTGTGGTTCCGGAAGTTGAATTCAGCCGTGAAGACCTGGTAAACGAAATCAAAGCGGGTATCGCGAAAGGTAAAAAACACGCGATCGTGGCGATTACCGAACATATGTGTGATGTTGACGAACTGGCGCATTTCATCGAGAAAGAAACCGGTCGTGAAACCCGCGCAACTGTGCTGGGCCACATCCAGCGCGGTGGTTCTCCGGTGCCTTACGACCGTATTCTGGCTTCCCGTATGGGCGCTTACGCTATCGATCTGCTGCTGGCAGGTTACGGCGGTCGTTGCGTAGGTATCCAGAACGAACAGCTGGTTCACCACGACATCATCGACGCTATCGAAAACATGAAGCGTCCGTTCAAAGGCGACTGGCTAGACTGCGCGAAAAAACTGTATTAATGATTTCGGAAAAAGGCAGATTCCTTTAGCCTGAAACCGATGACAGAAGCAAAAATGCCTGATGCGCTTCGCTTATCAGGCCTACGTGAATTCTGCAATTTATTGAATTTACAAATTTTTGTAGGTCGGATAAGGCGTTCGCGCCGCATCCGGCATCGATAAAGCGCACTTTGTCAGCAATATGAGGCGGATTTCTTCCGCCTTTTTAATTCCTCAACATATACCCGCAAGTTATAGCCAATCTTTTTTTATTCTTTAATGTTTGGTTAACCTTCTGGCACGCTTTGCTCATCACAACACAACATAAGAGAGTCGGGCGATGAACAAGTGGGGCGTAGGGTTAACATTTTTGCTGGCGGCAACCAGCGTTATGGCAAAGGATATTCAGCTTCTTAACGTTTCATATGATCCAACGCGCGAATTGTACGAACAGTACAACAAGGCATTCAGCGCCCACTGGAAACAGCAAACTGGCGATAACGTGGTGATCCGTCAGTCCCACGGTGGTTCAGGCAAACAAGCGACGTCGGTAATCAACGGTATTGAAGCTGATGTTGTCACGCTGGCTCTGGCCTATGACGTGGACGCAATTGCGGAACGCGGGCGGATTGATAAAGAGTGGATCAAACGTCTGCCGGATAACTCCGCACCGTACACTTCCACCATTGTTTTCCTGGTGCGTAAGGGCAATCCGAAGCAGATCCATGACTGGAACGATCTGATTAAACCGGGTGTTTCGGTGATCACGCCTAATCCGAAAAGCTCTGGTGGCGCACGCTGGAACTACCTGGCTGCCTGGGGCTACGCGCTGCATCACAACAACAACGATCAGGCAAAAGCACAGGATTTTGTTCGGGCACTGTATAAAAACGTCGAAGTTCTGGATTCTGGCGCGCGCGGCTCCACTAACACTTTTGTCGAGCGCGGAATTGGCGATGTACTGATCGCCTGGGAAAACGAAGCTCTGCTGGCAGCGAATGAGCTGGGGAAAGATAAATTCGAAATCGTTACGCCGAGTGAGTCTATCCTCGCAGAACCAACCGTGTCGGTGGTCGATAAAGTGGTCGAGAAAAAAGGCACCAAAGAGGTGGCGGAAGCCTACCTGAAATATCTCTACTCGCCAGAAGGTCAGGAAATTGCCGCGAAAAACTACTACCGTCCGCGCGATGCTGAGGTGGCGAAAAAGTACGAAAATGCGTTTCCAAAGCTGAAGTTATTCACCATTGATGAAGAGTTCGGCGGCTGGACGAAAGCGCAAAAAGAGCATTTTGCTAACGGCGGTACGTTCGATCAGATCAGCAAACGCTGATTTCCCCAGGATAATTATCAAACCCGGTGGTTTCTCGCGACCGGGTTTTTTATTTGTCACGATTTTGCGTTACCCTTGCATCTCTTTGAGGTACAGGGAAAAAAAGATGAAAAAAGCGGGTCTTCTTTTTTTGGTGATGATAGTTATCGCCGTTGTGGCTGCCGGTATTGGTTACTGGAAATTAACCGGTGAAGAGTCGGATACATTACGTAAGATTGTCCTTGAGGAATGTTTGCCCAATCAGCAGCAAAATCAAAATCCTTCGCCATGTGCGGAAGTCAAACCCAATGCCGGATACGTGGTTTTAAAAGATCTTAATGGCCCACTGCAATATCTGTTGATGCCAACGTATCGTATTAACGGTACTGAAAGTCCTTTGTTGACCGATCCTTCAACGCCGAACTTCTTTTGGTTGGCCTGGCAGGCGCGTGATTTTATGAGCAAAAAATACGGCCAGCCGGTTCCCGATCGCGCGGTTTCTTTGGCGATCAACTCTCGCACCGGGCGTACGCAAAACCATTTTCATATTCATATCTCTTGTATTCGTCCTGATGTGCGCGAACAACTGGATAAAAATCTGGCGAACATCAGCAGCCGCTGGTTGCCACTGCCAGGTGGTTTGCGCGGGCATGAATACCTGGCGCGTCGGGTAACGGAAAGCGAACTGGTACAACGCAGCCCATTTATGATGCTTGCAGAAGAAGTGCCTGAAGCGCGGGAACATATGGGAAGCTACGGGCTGGCGATGGTGCGGCAGAGTGATAATTCGTTTGTGTTGCTGGCGACACAACGAAATCTACTGACGCTGAACCGTGCTTCAGCCGAGGAAATCCAGGATCATGAGTGTGAGATTTTGCGTTAAGGCGAGGAGTTAAGGAAAGTAAGTGCCGGATATGAAATCCGGCACCTGTCAGACTTAAGCCTGTTTAGCCGCTTCTGCAGCTTTAACGATTACTGCGAAAGCGTCAGCTTTCAGAGAAGCACCGCCAACCAGCGCGCCGTCGATGTCTGGCTGAGCAAACAGTTCTGCAGCGTTAGACGCGTTTACAGAGCCGCCGTACTGAATGATCACTTGTTCAGCGATGTTAGCGTCAACTTTAGCGATGTGGTCACGAATGAATTTGTGAACAGCCTGTGCCTGAGCCGGAGTTGCAGATTTGCCAGTACCGATTGCCCATACGGGTTCGTAAGCGATAACCGCACCTTCGAATGCCGCAGCACCCTGAGTTTTCAGTACCGCGTCGATCTGACGTGCGCAAACTTCTTCAGTTTTGCCCGCTTCGTTTTCAGCTTCGGTTTCACCGATGCACAGAACCGGAGTCAGGCCCTGCTCTTTCAGCACCGCGAATTTTTTCGCGATCAGTTCGTCAGACTCTTTGTGGTAAGTACGACGTTCAGAGTGGCCGATGATGATGTACTGTGCGCCGATGTCTTTCAGCATAGCAGCAGAGGTTTCACCGGTGAATGCGCCGGACAGGTTCAGGTCCACGTTTTGCGCACCCAGCATGATGTGGCTGCCTTCAGCTTCGCGCTTCGCCATATCGATGTACATTTCCGGTGGTGCGATTGCAACCGCACAGCCAGCAACACCTGCCAGCTCTTTACGCAGGTTAGAAACCAGCTCGTGAACCATGTGGCGCCTGCCGTTCAGTTTCCAGTTACCCATCACTAAAGGATGTCGCATTTTAATTCTCCACGCTTATAAGCGAATAAAGGAAGATGGCCGCCCCGCAGGGCAGCAGGTCTGTGAAACAGTATAGAGATTCATCGGCACAAAGGCTTTGCTTTTTGTCATTTATTCAAACCTTCAAGCGATTCAGATAGCGCCAGCTTAATCGGTTCAACAGCGAAGGTCAGCCCCTTTTCGCCGTTGTCCGCGACAACATAACGCAGTGCACCTTCTGTCTCGGTGTAATAACGTTTGTTTTTCCCCGCCGTTAGTAGCGACTGCAGTTTTTTCTGGCTTTGTGTTTTGGTCATTAATGGGGTGAGTGTGCGGATCACTGCTGCCATGTATTCCTGAGCTTTCGCTTTCGCTGCTTTTTGCTCTGGCCCCTGGATGGGTAGCCAGGTCATTTGAATGCTTTTGATTTTTAAGGTACCGCGCTCCAGCGCTGTAGAAGCATACAAGTTCTCGTTAATTTTACTGGCAGCACGAGTGAGATTGGCTTTGTCGGGACTGCTGTCGATGGCACGAAATTCGTTCAGTGGCAGGCTGGGATTCTGGCTGTTAAAGTCTTCTCGAAACTGGCTGATGGAGAGATCGAAAGTAGGGGCTCCAGCCAGCAGATAAGGCGCGGTCGTTGCCGTATCTGGTGTTTGTGCATGCGCCGTTGTTGTAACGGTTAATGCAGAACATAAGAGAAAAAACAGCGTACACCCTGGCTTCATTGACAGTACCTTTTGTTATGACTGGCTCCGATTAAAACGATATCTGTCGCCCTTGTCAAAAGGGTAGAATCCTGGAAAAGACAACCATCAAGGAACTTACATGACCATACAGCAATGGTTATTCTCATTTAAAGGGCGTATTGGACGCCGTGATTTCTGGATTTGGATAGGCCTGTGGTTCGCAGGCATGCTGGTGCTTTTCTCACTGGCGGGTAAAAATTTACTCGATATTCAGACTGCGGCGTTTTGCCTTGTGTGCTTGCTCTGGCCAACAGCGGCAGTAACCGTTAAGCGCTTGCATGATCGCGGGCGTTCCGGCGCATGGGCATTTCTGATGATTGTGGCGTGGATGCTGCTGGCGGGGAACTGGGCGATTTTACCGGGGGGCTGGCAATGGGCGGTGGGGCGTTTTGTCCCGACGTTGATTCTGGTGATGATGCTTATCGATCTTGGAGCGTTTGTTGGCACACAAGGCGAAAATAAATATGGTAAAGATACCCAGGATGTGAAGTATAAAGCCGACAATAAATCAAGTAATTAACCTTTAATATATCTCTTACTGCTATTTTTTTCCGGGATTGTTATTTCCACGATGCAAATGACAATGCCCGGAAAATCCTTCTGAACTCTTCACCTTAAGCAATATCAAAAAAAATGGTAATCCATAAGATCATTACTTGTTTGTTCTTCCCTTAACGGCGCATTATTCTTAAGTCGTAATCGACAGAGAGGCGAATATACAGAGGTGCCCTATGAAAGATGTCGTAGATAAATGCAGTACTAAAGGATGTGCGATTGATATTGGTACGGTGATTGATAACGACAACTGTACCAGTAAGTTTTCGCGCTTTTTTGCCACCCGCGAAGAAGCAGAGTCCTTTATGACCAAACTGAAAGAGCTTGCCGCCGCTGCATCCTCTGCAGATGAAGGGGCCAGCGTGGCCTATAAGATTAAGGATCTGGAGGGGCAAGTTGAGCTTGATGCGGCCTTCACCTTCTCATGCCAGGCCGAGATGATTATTTTTGAGTTATCACTGCGTTCGTTAGCTTGATGGAGTTGCTTTAGAAGGAGTTAAACATGGCTTATAAACACATTGGCGTGGCAATTTCCGGGAATGAAGAAGATGCCTTACTGGTGAATAAAGCCCTGGAGCTCGCCAGACATAATGACGCTCACCTGACGTTAATTCATATTGATGATGGCTTAAGCGAGTTGTATCCGGGTATCTACTTCCCTGCAACAGAAGATATTCTTCAATTGTTGAAGAATAAGTCGGATAACAAGCTGTATAAACTGACGAAAAATATTCAATGGCCGAAGACAAAACTGCGTATTGAACGCGGAGAAATGCCGGAAACACTGCTGGAAATTATGCAAAAAGAGCAGTGCGACCTCCTTGTCTGTGGTCATCATCACTCATTTATCAACCGTCTGATGCCGGCATATCGCGGGATGATCAATAAGTTGAGTGCGGATTTGCTCATCGTGCCGTTTATCGATAAGTAACCGCTTACCAGTAATGCTCCGCTGTCATATGGCCCGGTCGGCGACGTAAATGTTTCGTCATCTGCCGGGTCTCTTTCAGCAACTGTTGTGTATCGCGCACCATCTGTGGATTGCCGCACAGCATCACATGGCTGGTTTCTTTATTCATCGGCAGGCCAATCGCGCTTTCCAGTTCCCCACTTTCAATTAATGCCGGTATCCGTCCGGTGAGCGACCCCGCTGCCGTTTCCCGACTGACCACCGTCTGAATGCGCAGTTTGCCTTCGTAGCGTTTTTCCAGTTCTTGCATCAGTGGCAAATAGCTTAAGTCGGCGGCATAACGTGCGGCGTGAACCAGGACCAGATTTTTGAAGCGATCTAAATCTTTGCCTAGTTGCAGAATCGATAAATAAGGGCCAATCGCTGTACCGGTTGCCAGCATCCATAGCGTTTCGCAATCTGGTACTTCATCCAGAACAAAGAAGCCAGCTGCTTCGCTAACCACCTGCACTTCATCGCCCGGTTTCAGTGCCGCCAATCGTGGGCTTAATTTGCCATCGGGGACGGTGACCAGGTAAAACTCCAGATCGGGATTATCGGGCGAGTTAACATAGGAGTAGGCGCGCTGGACGCGTTCACCGTCGATTTCAAGGCCAAGCTTGGTAAATTGCCCGGCGGTAAACGGAAGCACGGGGGCGTGAACGGTGAGACTAAACAGGGCGTCGGTCCAGTTCTGCACTTTAGTGACTTTGCCTGTTACCCAATCAGCCATGTTTTTCTCCTGTTTTGATTGACTTGCCTTATCTTCGTTCTCCGAACAAAAAAATTCCAGTCCCGAAGGACTGGAAGGCTCAATCGATCAAATCAATCAGAGGATGTGCACCTGCATTTCTGGGTCTTTGCGATCCAGATAGTGGATGGACTGAATGCGGCGAATGGTGCGTGACTTGCCGCGGATCAGCAGCGTTTCGGTAGTCGCGATATTGCCTTTGCGGCTAATGCCTTCCAGCAGATCGCCTTTGGTAATACCGGTGGCAGAGAAGATGACGTTATCGCTGCGCGCCATATCGTCCAGACGCAATACTTTACCGGCTTCGATGCCCATCGCTTTGCAGCGTGCCAGCTCCTGCTCGCCAATGCGACGATTCTCTTCGTTGTCGCCTTTGACGTCATGACGCGCCAGCAGACGACCGTTCATGTCGCCATCTAATGCGCGGATCACCGCCGCAGAAACTACGCCTTCCGGCGCGCCACCAATACCGTACAGCACGTCAACTTCGCTGTCTGGCATACAGGTGAGAATTGAGGCCGCAACGTCGCCATCCGGAATAGCAAATACGCGTACGCCGAGTTGCTGCATTTCAGCGATAACGGCATCGTGGCGTGGTTTAGCCAGAATCGTTACCGTCAGTTCGCTCAACGGTTTGCCGAGCGCCGCCGCTACATTGCGCAGATTATCCGCCAGCGGCAGGGTCAGATCAATGGTGCCTTTGGCTCCCGGTCCGACGATCAGCTTCTCCATATACATATCTGGCGCGTTGAGGAAACAGCCTTTATCGCCTACTGCCAGCACCGCCAGCGCGTTAGCCTGGCCCATCGCCGTCATGCGCGTGCCTTCAATCGGATCAACAGCAATATCTACCGCGTCGCCGCGACCAGTACCGACTTTTTCACCAATGTAGAGCATCGGTGCTTCGTCGATTTCACCTTCACCAATGACGATGGTGCCGTCAATGTTGACCTGGTTGAGCATAATACGCATGGCGTTTACCGCCGCGCCGTCCGCGGTGTTTTTATCGCCGCGTCCTAACCATTTGTAGCCAGCCAGCGCCGCTGATTCGGTGACGCGGGAAAATTCGATGGCAAGTTCTCGTCTCATAGCAAACTCTAAGCAGTAAGGAATGGCGCGAAGTGTAGCACAGGGGAAGGGCGGGATTATTGATGTGTGCGGGGTTGCCCCCGCACGATTCAGGACTACCGGATGCGGCATAAACGCTTCATTCGGCATTTACATTATTCGTCGTGTTCTTCCCACGCCATCGCGCGTTTAACCGCTTTTTTCCAGCCTGCGTAACGGTAATTACGCTCAGTGGTTTCGATGCCTGGACGGAACTCGCGCTCAATCACCGCTTTCTCTTGCAGCTCGTCGAGGTTCTGCCAGAAGCCAACCGCCAGACCAGCAAGATAGGCCGCACCCAATGCGGTGACTTCGCGCACTTCCGGGCGCTCAACGCGCGTACCGAGAATATCGGACTGGAACTGCATCAGGAAATTGTTTGCTACTGCGCCACCATCCACGCGCAGGGCGTGCAGACGGATACCAGAGTCGGCCTGCATCGCTTCCAGCACGTCACGCGTCTGATAAGCAATAGACTCCAGCGTCGCGCGTATAATGTGGTTAGCGTTCACCCCACGAGTCAGACCGAAAATCGCCCCGCGCGCATACGGGTCCCAGTACGGCGCACCCAGCCCGGTAAATGCCGGAACCACATACACACCATTGGTGTTTTGCACTTTGGTGGCGAAATATTCGGAATCGTAGGCGTCGTTAATCAACTTCATTTCATCGCGCAGCCACTGAATGGATGCGCCTGCCATAAACACCGCACCTTCCAACGCATAGTTCACTTCGCCAGTCGGGCCGCAGGCGATGGTGGTCAGCAGGCCGTTTTCTGATTTCACCGCTTTCTCGCCGGTGTTCATCAGCATAAAGCAGCCAGTGCCATAGGTGTTCTTCGCCATCCCTTCTTTCACGCACAACTGACCAAACAGCGCGGCCTGCTGGTCACCGGCGATCCCGGAGATTGGAATACGCGTGCCGCCTTTGCCGCCAATGTTAGTCTGACCGTATACTTCGGAAGAACGACGCACTTCTGGCAGCATCTCGCGCGGAATATCCAGCACTTCCAGCATTTTGTCGTCCCAGTCCAGGGTATGGATGTTGAACAACATGGTACGAGAGGCGTTGGTGTAATCGGTCACATGGACACGGCCCTGAGTCATTTTCCAGATAAGCCACGTATCAACCGTACCAAACAGCAATTCACCACGACGTGCACGCTCGCGAGAGCCTTCCACATGGTCGAGGATCCACTTCACTTTGGTGCCAGAAAAGTACGGGTCAATCACCAGACCGGTATTGCTGCGGATATAATCTTCTAAACCGTCACGTTTTAAATGCTCGCAGATTTCTGCGGTACGACGGCACTGCCAGACAATGGCGTTATAGATAGGCTTGCCGGTTTCTTTTTCCCAGACAATAGTGGTTTCACGCTGGTTCGTAATACCGATAGCTGCAATTTGATCGGAACTGATATCGGCTTTCGCCAGCACTTCTACCAGCGTGGAGCTTTGGGTGGCCCAGATTTCCATTGGGTCGTGTTCTACCCAACCTGGTTTTGGGTAGATTTGCTCAAATTCGCGCTGCGACACGCTAATGATATTGGCATCGTGATCCATTACGACCGCGCGGGAGCTGGTGGTGCCCTGGTCGAGCGCAACGATATATTTTTTTTCAGTCATGTTTAATTGTCCCGTAGTCATATTACAGCGAAGCTTTTTGTTCTGAAGGAGTTGTGGTCTCCTTTTCTTCCACAACACAGATATCGCAAGGCAAATGGCGACCAATCAGTTTGCGGTAGGCAAATGCACCTACAATCGCGCCAACGATAGGGCCAAAAAGCGGCACCAGGAAGTAAGGAATGTCTCTGCCGCCGGTAAAGGCGACATTGCCCCAGCCCGCCAGCCAGGCAAAGACTTTCGGACCGAAGTCACGCGCTGGGTTCATGGCAAAACCCGTCAATGGGCCCATAGATGCGCCAATGACCGCAATCAGTAGACCAATCAGCAAGGGAGCCAAAGGGCCGCGTGGTACACCGTTGCCATCGTCCGTTAACGCCAGGATCAGCCCCATCAGAATAGCGGTAATCACCATCTCAACTGCGAAAGCCTGCACAAAATTGATATGAGGATTAGGGTAAGTAGAGAAAGTGCCAGCCAGATCAACACTTTCAACGCTGCCGCGAACAATGTGATGAGTCTGCTCGAAGGC
>ERZ791625.834-NODE-834-length-18549-cov-2.426841_pt1 | contig 18549 bp, 13 predicted proteins | sample MGYA00510267_ERZ791625 | MGnify/ENA primary metagenome ERZ791625 (study PRJEB30046, sample SAMN00715229) | human gut metagenome | study: EMG produced TPA metagenomics assembly of the A metagenome-wide association study of gut microbiota in type 2...
GGCCGTGGAAGATTCGGCGCTGCTGATTTCTCCCGCTTCGGTCGTGGATATTTCGCAGTATCTGGCTTCGGACGGTACGCTGACCTGGAACGTTCCCGAAGGAGAGTGGGTGATCCTGCGCACCGGCATGACGCCTACCGGAACGACGAACAGCCCTGCGCCGCCCGAAGCGACCGGCTATGAAACCGACAAGATGAGCAGGCCGCATATCGAGGCGCATTTCGACAATTTTATCGGACAGATTCTCGAGCGTATCCCTGCGAAGGACCGCAAGGCATTCAAGGTGGTGGTCGAGGATAGTTACGAAACCGGCGGCCAGAATTTTACCGATGATTTCCTCGAATCGTTCCGGAAGCGGTACGGCTATGATCCGCTGCCTTACCTGCCGGCTTATTACGGTTATGTGGTGGAATCGCCCGAAGCGTCGGACCGTTTCCTGTGGGATGTGCGCCGTCTGGTGGCCGACCGGGTCGCTTACGACTATGTGGCGGGCCTGCGCGAGAAGAGTCATAAGTATGGTCTGACCACCTGGCTCGAGAATTACGGCCATTGGGGATTTCCCGGCGAGTTTTTGCAGTACGGCGCCAGTCCGATGAAATCGGCGGCGAGTTCTGGGCCGAGGGCGATCTGGGGAATATCGAGAACCGTGCGGCGATCTCGTGCGGCCATATTTACGGAAAAAACAAAATTTCGGCCGAATCGTTTACTTCGTTCCAGCACGAGTTCGAGCGCCATCCGGCGGTGTTTAAGTACCGCGGAGACCGTTTTGCCGCCGAAGGGATCAACAACAACCTGCTGCACGTTTGCATTTCGCAGCCTTATGATTCGCTGCCGGGTATCAATGCATGGTTCGGGATCGAATTTAACCGAGGGAATACGTGGTTCTCGCAGATGGACCTCTTCACGACCTATCTCAAGCGGTGCAATTATATGCTGCAGCAGGGATTGAACATTGCCGATGCGGCCTATTTCATCGGCGAAGATACGCCGAAAATGGCCGGGGTGCTCGACCCCATGATTCCGGCAGGTTATCAGTACGACTTTATCAATGCCGAAGTGATCGAGCGCGATATGAAGGTCGTGGATGGATTGCTGACATTGCCGCACGGCACGCAATACCGGATTCTGGTATTGCCCAAGCTCGAAACGATGCGGCCCGAGCTGTTGAAAAAGATCAAACAACTGGTTGCCGACGGCGGTGTAGTACTCGGTCCCCCGCCGACCCACTCGCCGAGTTTGCAGAACCAGCCTGCTGCCGATGCCGCCGTAACGGAGATGGCGGCCGAGCTGTGGGGCGATGTGGACGGTGTGAAGGTTAAATCGGCCAAATACGGCAAGGGGATGATTCTCAATGGCCTGACGATGCAGGAAGCGTTCGGACTGATCGAGTGTGCACCGGACTGTCAGTTGCCCGAGGGTGTTCCGGTCCTGTACGGCCACCGCCAGGCGGGTGATATCGATATTTATTTCATTACGAACCAGAGTGACAAGCCGTTGCAGGTGGCACCCGTGTTCCGTGTGGGCGGCAAGCAGCCGGAGCTGTGGCTGCCGACCACCGGTACGACGCGCAAGCTTCCCGATTTTACGCAGCAAGAGGGAACGACGACCGTTCCGCTGAACCTCGACAGTTATGAAAGCGTGTTCGTCGTTTTTGCCGAACCTGTCAAAGCGGGTAAATCCCCTAAGGTGGGATCCGTGACGAATTATCCGTCCCCGGCGTTGCTGACCGAGATCAGCGGCCCGTGGAACGTATCGTTCGACCAGAAGATGCGGGGCCCGGTGAATCCGGTCGTGATGCCGCGTTTGCAGCCTTGGAACGAAATGCCTAACGATTCGGTTAAGTATTATTCGGGGACGGCGGTATATACCACCGGGTTCGATCTGGTCAAACTTCCGGCGAACGAACGGATATTGCTCGATCTGGGTAAATTGTCCGCGATGGGTAAGGTCTATGTCAACGGGCAATATGCCGGAGGCGTATGGACGACCCCGTACGAGCTCGATATTACGCAGTGGGTGAAAGAGGGGCGCAACGACCTGTGTGTCGAGGTGGTCAACACGTGGGTAAACCGCCTGATCGGCGATAGCCGCCTGCCTGCTTCGCAGCGCCGTACCTGGACTGTGGTCAACCCGTGGCGTCCCGATTCGCCGCTGCAAACTTCCGGTTTGCTCGGGCCGGTGCGGGTGACAGCCGTGGCGTACGAGCAATAAAATTAAACGGGACGGACCGTTTGCAATAGTTTTGTAATCCGGGTCGCTTGACTTGGATGTTAATGGAAAAAGAGGAGCTCGTCAATCGACGAGCTCCTCTTTTTCTGATTGTATTGATGAAAACTCTCCGCTGCAGATCCTTGCCGGATGACGGGCCTCCGGGGCGATCTTCGGAAGCGGAATATTGCGGTTACTGGTTTTGCTGTTTGTATGCGTCGGCTTTTTCTTTCATGCGGACCGCGCGTTTTTCGCTGTCGGGATGCGACGCGAACATCTTTTGGATCGCATTGGCCTTATCTCCCCCCGATTTGGAAAGTTCCACGAGTTTGTTCAGCGCATTCGACATCGCATAGGGATCGACGTTGTTCGCAATGCAGAAATCGAAAGCGTAATCGTCGGCCTGGCTCTCCTGTTTTTGCGAGAACTGTGCGCTGGTGAAAGCGGTGGTCAGTTCCCCCAATTGGGAATTCGAGAGTTTCGCGGCGGTGCTTCCTTCTACCGATCCGGCAGCGTTGCGCGCGGCCGAGGCGAGATAAGCGTTTTTCATCGCATCTTTCACGTCGGTATGTACGACATGGCCGATTTCGTGGCCGATGATCGCCATCAGCTCATCGTCGGTCATCAGGTCCATCAGCGAGCTGAAGACCCGGATGCTGCCGTCCCCGCAGGCAAAAGCGTTGACATCTATAACATCGTATACTTTGAAGTTGAGGGGCAGCCCGTCCACCTGGATGTGCTCGGTCAGTTTTTTCAGCCGTGCGCCGTATTCGGTCGTCTCGTCGGCAACCGGATTGTTTTCGTCCATCCAATCCACAGCCTCTTTGCTGAGCCGCGCGATATCGGCGTCGGAAAGCGTGATCGCTTTCACTACGTCGCTGCCGGCCTGAATGGCTTTGGCGGCATTGATATTACGGCCGCCGATGCGGATTTGTGCGGAAAGATCGGTATGCAGGGCCGTCAGCAACAGCGCTGCAGAGAACAAAAAAATATGTTTCATCTCTGGAAATTGGGTTAGCGGATTTGAATAAAGGTGTTTATTTTATTCGGCTGACACAGAGGTTGCAGGCGTTACGGACGTCTCTTTTTTCAGGGTCTCGTAGAATGCTGCGTACGCCGTATATATATAGGGAATCAGCCACAGGTAATCGAGGCGAGAATAGCCCAGCCGATAAAGCTCAGTGACAGCAGGAACAGGTCCATTTTGTGACCGTCCATCATTTTCTGGCTGGCGGTGATTGCATCGCCGGCGGTCATTTCCGGGTTTTCGCGCAGGATGTAGAAGGTCATCGAATAGGAATAGGCCTTGATGATGCCGGGGATGACCAGCAGCAAGGTCCATAGCAGCGTATACACGAAAACGAGCAGGACAGCTCCGACCGTACGTGCGTACTGTTTGAACGGAGCGAAGAGTGCTCCTGCCTCGGGAAGTGTGCCTTTCGTAAAGAGGTCCCAACAGGCGTATAGCATGCCGATTGCGACGATGGATGCTCCGCCCAGATAGGCGATCAGATAGAGCAGTGCATTGACCCGTGACAAAGAAACGGCAACGCCGAGCAGAATGCAAAAAACGAGCGATGTAACCACGGCGGGTGTCCATTTGCCTCTTAAGGCCTCGTAGGCTTGGTTCCGGAGAACGGTAGGTCTGAAATTTTCGGTCATAATCTTTAATGTATTGGGTGAATCGAATATGTGTTCAGGTTATATGGCGTTTGCAGTTTAAAGTCAGAGGCTATTGGTAAAATATGTTTGTGTCGCGTGTCCGCAGTGCTGAATGGTGCTGTAAAGATAAAGGATTCCGGGTTAACGGCGTTCGCCGGGATTGTCGGCCGGTTTCGACAGAAATTTCCGGATTTCGCTGATCTCTTGCCGGAGTTGTTCGATGTCCCGGCTCACGGCATCGTGCCGCTCCGGGATATTTGCGGACAACAGGCACTTGACTTCCCATATTTCCGCGATTTCATGTTCCATTAGATTGCGGTCGGGATATTGTCCTTTGTCGGGATTGTCGCACGTGCAGGCGATGAATTGGTAGTCGCCCAGCCGGTTCTTGATTCGGCTCAGGTGCGGATTCCCTCCGGTATCGATGACCAGGTAGAGCTGTCTCTCCCGAATCTCAGGCCAGTCGTTGCGTCCGACCTGTGCCGTTACGACGAAATCCCCCTCCCGAAGTGTCGGGGCCATGGCTTCTCCGCGTACCCGGATGCATTTGTGCGGCCCCTCTCCGATCACCCCGGCCGGAAGGCGCAGGATCGGCGGTAGTTTCCGCGGGGCATCCTCCGACCTTTCGGAATTCTCTGCCGCAGTTTCGAGCGTTTCGACCTGCAGTTCGTCAGGCAGGGCGCCGTCGCGCGTGCCTTCGTAGAGCAGGCGGTTGTCATTTACACGGATGACGCGATAGGTGAGGTTGCCGTAACCGGCCGGAACGGTCGTTGGAGAAACAGACCTTCCGGCGTCGGGTGCGGTGGCTGCCGGATTGCCGCTTGTCAGCATGTTGCCGTTGCCGGTGAGCAGCCAGACGGGATTGATATCCGGATATGTGGATAGAATATTCTCTAATTTGTCGGTGCCGATCGCACCGTTGTTCTTGAGCGCTTTGCCGAATGCGGCGTTCGACATTCCTGCTTCCCGTTCGAAAGCGGCGATGGTAATGCCTTTCGCGTCGATATATTGTTTCAGTCGCTCTAAAATCATCCGAAATTAGTAAAAATTCTAAAAACAGGCTTGAAGGTAGATAATATTCTATTATATTTGTGTCCGGGACTGAACAAATGTACGAAAATTTTCAGTCGCCCGGCCCTGTCAGTCATGTAAAAAAACGAGAATGAGAAGCCTGCAGTTTGATTTGCCCGATGCGAATTTGTCGGAATTGAAACGGATCACGGGATTGATCCGTCAGTGTGCTTCACCCGATATGATCGTTCTTTACGGCCGTTATGCGGGCGGTACGTTGGCCAGCGCTTTGGGCGGTTATGAATTGTTGTTGCTGACCGCAAAGAATCCCCCGGCCGCAACCGAAGGGGTGATGCGCTTTCTGTGCGAATATTTCCCCTGTCAACAGCGTGTCGAGCGGTATCTTGCCGTGCAAAGCCATGCGATCGGCTTGGTTACGGACCTGCTGCCCCGCAGCTATTTCTTTTATAAGGTGTATCAGGAAGGGGTGCTGCTTTATGATAACGGGGTTTGCCGGTTTCCCCGACAGGTCCGGTTCAAACCTGCACTCGTGTTCAAAAGGGCTGTTTCCGATGCGGAGCGGTGCCTCGGATTGGGCAGCGGATTTCTGAACGAGGCGCACCGGCAACTCGATGCACAACAGTTGCGGTTGGCGGCGTTCGGACTGTTTCACGGGTTGCGCCAGTTCTTGATGGCTGTGGCCTGGGTGCATTTGGGGTTTTTGCCGGGGGCGGACAATCTGACTGCACTGTTCTGTTGCCTTCGTCATCGTTCGGCTGCGCTGAACCGGGAGCTCGATATCGGGGTGCCGGAGAACAAGCGTTTGCTGCGCCGGATGGACAGGTTGTGCAACCGTCAGGCTTATTTCGGACAGCGTTTCGAGATGGGAGTGTCCGAATTAGCCGGATACCTGGATCGTTTGCAATCCGTCCGGCTCGTCGTGTCGGCCGAATGCACGGACAGGATAACTTTCTACGACCGGTTGCGTTTCGATTGATATCCTCGGGTGCTATTTTCCGGCAGATAATCGTTTTATCTTTAGCGGATTCGGCATCAGGGCATAGGCAATGCTGACCGGGAGTGTTTTCAGGGTCAGGCAGAGGAAAGGTATTTAAAGCAATAAGCCCGGTAATCTAAAATCTAGATTACCGGGCTTATTGTGGTCCCCGTGGGGCTCGAACCCACGACCCCAACATTAAGAGTGTCGTGCTCTACCAACTGAGCTAGAGAACCAGCATTGCGGTTATTGTGGGTGCAAAGATAAGGGTAAAATCCTTTTTATGCAAAAAATATTTATGAAAAATTCATTTTCACCGGCTTCCTTGGCGGTCACCCTTACATGCCGGACGGGTCGGACACTCTTTTGGCAATGCGCCAGATAGACAGCGAACGGGACGGATGAAAATCCGTCCCGTTCGATTATTGCGGCATCGCCTACCCTATTCGTATTCGCCGCTTTTGAGCATCGAAACTTCACGCGGGGTGAGGAAACGCCATGCACCGCGTTTCAAACCCTTTTTGGTCAATCCGGCGAAGTAAACCCGGTCGAGCTTCTGTACCGAATAACCGAGCGCTTCGAAAATGCGGCGCACGATACGGTTGCGGCCCGAGTGGATTTCGATTCCGATCTCTTTGCGGGAGTCGCTTACATAGCTCACCTCGTCGGCATAAATCATCCCGTCTTCGAGCTCGATGCCGTCGGCGATGCGCTGCATATCCTCTTCCGAAAGCGGTTTGTCGAGAGAAACCTGGTAGATTTTGCTTTTCTTGTAACTCGGATGGGTCAATTGGCGCGTCAAATCGCCGTCGTTGGTAATCAACAGTACGCCCACGCTGTTTTTGTCGAGCCGTCCTACCGGGTAGACCCGTTCGGTGCAGGCGTTTCGGACCAAGTCCATAACGGTTTTGTCTGCGTGGGGGTCTTCGAGCGAAGTGACGTATCCTTTGGGCTTGTTCATCAGGATGTAGACGTGTTTCTCGCCGTGGATCACTTCGCCGTTGAAGCGGACTTCATCGCTGGGGTAGACCTTGGTGCCCAGTTCCGATACGACCTGGCCGTTGACGCTTACCACTCCGGCCGTAATCAGGTCGTCGGCCTCGCGACGCGAGCAGATGCCCGAGTTTGCGATAAAGCGGTTGAGACGGACGGCTCCGGATTGCTTGGGTGCTTCGAAGCGCGGATAGTTCGTGGAGTCGTATTTCTTGAAGCCTTTGTGATTCCCGTATGCGCGTTGGCCGCCTTCCCGACGGTCGCCGTACCGGTCACCGGAATTTTCCCGGCGGTCGCCATATCCGCTGCGGCGGTCGCTGTAGGAGCCCCTGCGGTCGTCATTGCGGAACGGGCGTTCCCCGTCACGGGAGTCGCGGCTGTCTCTGCGCGGGGCGTTGTCCTTGCGGTAAGCGTCTTTACGGAAAGAATGCTCTCCGTCGCGGGAATCTTTGTGATAGGAACGGTTCCCGCCGCGGTCGTTTTCGCTGCGGTTATTGCGGTAGGGCCGCTCTTCATCCCCATAACTGCTGTAAGGCTTGTCGTTTTTACGGAACGGTTTGCCGGAACGGCGGTCGTCATCTCGTCCCGGACGATCGTCGTCCCGGCGGAAACGGTCGTTGTAACGAGCCGAACCGTCGTCTTTGCGGCGGTTGTCGCGTGTGAAGTTGGGGTTGAACGAACGGCGCGGAGTTTCATTTTCCTCGCGGGGCGTGTTGCCCAGACGTGGGCGGCGCTCTTTGCGCTGGTCTTTCATAAACTCGGAAGGCGAGTCGTAATCGTTGCGGCTGCCCGAGTCATCGCGACGGGGGAAGCTTTTGCGGGCGGGTTTCTCACTGTGGCTTTCGCCGGAGAAACGTCCCTTTTTCTCTTTCGGATCGAATGTTTTCATCGGTGTTTTCTCAGTTGGCTTTACGGGTTGAAATCTGAAATCATAGCGGCGGAAGTCCTCCTTATTGATTAAAGAGATGCAAAAGCCCCGCCGAAAGTTCGAATTTGCCTGTAAAAGTGCTCAAAGGTATCGCTATTTTTCGCAAATTCCATACCTTTGATAATCTTTCCGTTTTATCCGTGGTATAATTTGCCGGGGAACGTAGTCGGCGCGGCATCCGGTTCTGTCTCAGCGGACAGGGGGGGCAGGCCGGCATGGTATGAAACGAACGACTTAAAATTCGAGTACGATGAAATACGATTTTGACGAGGTAATCTCCCGCGAGGGAACGAATTGCGAGAAGTTGGATGCGAGGGAGCGGCTTTACGGGCGCGGCGATGTCATTCCGTTGTGGGTGGCCGATATGGAATTCGCTGCGCCGCCGGCAGTCCTGAATGCGATCCGTAAACGGGCCGAACATCCGATCCTGGGCTATTCCTATCGCAGCGATCAATATTGGAATTCCATCATCGGCTGGGTCGAACGTCGCAGCGGATGGAAAATCAAGGGGGAGTGGCTCGACTTTACACCCGGTGTCGTGTCGGGAATTGTTTTTGCATTGCGTGCTTTCACCTCTCCGGGGGACGGGGTCGTGATCCAGCCGCCTGTTTACCATCCGTTTGCGCGACAGGTACGCCTCAATGACCGAGTGGTGGTGAATAATCCGATGCGTGAAGTGCAGGGGCGCTTCGAGATCGATTTCGAAGATCTCGACCGAAAACTTTCCGGTGCGAAAATCTTTCTGATGTCGAATCCGCACAACCCTACGGGCCGTGTTTTTACGCGCGAGGAGTTGATCCGCATCGGCGAGTTGTGCGTGAAGCACGACGTGTTGATTTTATCCGATGAAATCCATTCCGATCTGGTATTCGACCCGCACCGGCATCTGCGTATCGCGGCACTCGACGAGCGGTTTGCCGCCCGTACGCTGACCTTTATCGCTCCGAGCAAGACTTTTAATCTGGCGGGACTTTCGACTTCGGTCGTGATCACGCCGAACCCGACGCTTTATCGGCGGTTACACGACGAATTCAATAAGCTCCATGCCGATCAGGGGAATATTTTCGGTACGGTTGCACTCGAGGCGGCTTACACGTATGGTGACGATTGGCTCGATCAGCTCCGGGTCTATTTGAAGGGCAATATCGATTTCGTCTGCAATTTCCTGCACGAACGCATCCCGTCGGTACGGTGTACCCCGCCCGAAGGGACTTACCTGATGTGGCTCGATTTCCGGGAGTGGGGCATGACGCATGAAGAGGTGTACCGTTTCCTGATCGATAAAGCCGGCTGGGGCGTCAACGAGGGTTCGATGTTCGGTGAAGAGGGCCGGGGTTGGATGCGCATGAATGTCGCGACGCAGCGCAGCGTGATCGAGCGGGCGATGGAACAGCTTTATGCAGCCTGGAAAACACTTCGGGCGGAAGGGAAAGCCCGGTAGTGGGTTGTCGGCACAATTCCTGTGATCGGGGGTGTGCTTGGCTTAAGAGTATTATAAGAAAATAAGAGCGATCGCGGAAAATTGCCGTTTCGGGAGTCTTGCCAGGGTCGGGTGCAACGGTTACCATGTACTCAATTGATAATTGATAAGGGGGATTAATTTATGGATGCAAAAAATGAAATGATCCGTAAGGGAGGAACACTGTTGGATGCGTGTGAGGTGATTACGGTGGCTTCTGTGGATGGTAAAGGCTATCCGCGTCCGGTTCCTGTGGTGAAATTGGCGGCCGAAGGATGCGGTCAGATTTGGTTTGCAACCGGGGCCGGTTCACGTAAAACTGCACAGTTCCGGGCCAATCCGAAAGCAGGAGTGAGCTTTTTTGCCGGACATGACAGTGTCGTGCTGACGGGGTTTATCGAAGAGGTGCCCGATCCTGCACGACGTGCTTTCTGGCAGGATTGGATGCTGGAGCATTTCCCGCTGGGGGCGGACGATCCCGAATATTGCCTGTTGAAATTTACGGCCCAGTGCGGAACGTTCTGGATCGGCGGCGAATTCGTGACGTACGACCTGTAATCCTATCCTTGTTACAACAGATATGTTCCGGGCCAAACCATGACGTAACACAAGAGACTTCAATAGTACGGCAACGGGCTTGCAAGAACAATAAATACCCCCGGCCGAATGGCCGGGGGTATTTATTCGTGAAAGTGCGGACATTCACATTCGGACGGGTAAACGGGTGCTTGGATTATGGTGAGCCCGTATACTGTCAGTCCTTTGCTGCCGTCGGATTACTCTTTTTGATGTCTTTGATCCGGAGTTGGGCGAAAACGGCGCCGCGGTAGTGATTCTCGACCACCGAATAGCAGACGTCGATACTCCTGCCTGTCCGGACATATTCATAGAGTTTCGGCTGCTGGAACGCAATGGCCGGGATCACCGTATTGGGCTTTTGTCCCTGAATCAGATCCATCTTGAGGTGTTCCCGTTCGGCACCGACCAGCCGCGCATCGCCCCGGTTGCTCACATTCCGTGTGACGAATACCGGCGCGGTATTGCCCGGGCCGAAAGGCTGGAAACGGGCCAGCGTCGCGCGGAAATGGGGCGTGATATCGCTGAAGAGCAGTTCCGAATCGATATCTACCTGCGGGATAAGCATTTCCGGATCGATGTGCTCCTCGACATAGTCGTTGAAGCGCTTCGTGAACATCTCGACGTTTTCGGGCTTCATCGTCATACCCGCCGCATACATGTGTCCGCCGAAATTTTCGAGCAGGTCGGCGCATGATTCCACGGCCTGGTAAAGGTCGAATCCCGGGACGCTGCGGGCCGAACCCGTCACGAATCCGTTGCTCATCGTCAGCACGACGGTGGGGCGGTAGTAGGTTTCGATCAGCCGCGAGGCGACGATTCCCACGATCCCTTTCATCCACTGAGGGTTGTAGATCACGGTGCTTTTGAGCTCCTTCATTTGCGGATGGTGCTCGATAAAATCGTGCGCCTCCTGCGTGACGCTGCGGTCGATGTTTTTTCGATCCTGGTTGCTGCGGTCGATAAAGGCACCGTATTCGGTGGCCACCTCTTCGTCGCGCGCCACCATCAGATAGACGGCCGAATGGCCACCCGAAGGCGCCGCGTTTTCACCTTCCGCATCGACCTCCATACGGCCCGCGGCGTTGATGCGCGGCCCGATCTTGAAGACGATGTCGTCGATCGTGATCGCATGCTTCTCCAGTCCGCAAATCTTAATGATCGACTGCAGCCCCTTGCCGGGCTTTTCGTTCAGGCGTTTGAGGCCGTAATAGGCCAAAATCCGGTTTTCGCCCACCAACGGGACGATGTCCGAGGCGATGCTCACCACCACCAAGTCCAACAGACATTCCACTTCCGAGAAAGGCAGCCCTTTGTAAAGGCAGTATCCCTGCAACATCTTGAATCCTACCCCGCAACCCGACAACTCCTTGAATGGATAGGGGCAGTCGGCCCGTTTGGGATCGAGTACCGCCACCGCTTCGGGAATCTTTTCTCCCGGCAGGTGGTGGTCGCAGATGATCATGTCAATTCCCCGCTCCTTCGCGTAAGCCACTTTTTCGGTCGCTTTGATTCCGCAATCGAGGGTGATGATCACCCCGACGCCTTTGCGCTGGGCATGGTCGATCGCCTTGTACGAGACGCCGTACCCTTCGGTGTAGCGGTCGGGGATGTAGAACATCAACGCTTTGTGACCGAGCCGGCGCAGAAACGAATAGACCAGGGCCACAGCCGTGGTGCCGTCTACGTCGTAATCGCCGTAAACCATGATGCTCTCGCCCCGGCTGAGGGCCAGATCCACCCGTTCGACCGCCTTCCGCATGTCTTTCATCAGGAATGGGTCGTGCAGGTTTTCGAGCTTGGGATTAAAGAATTGCCATGCTTCCTCTTCTGTTTCGATGCCACGCTGAACAAGCAGGTTGGCAAGGACCGGAGGAATCTCCAGCGCGGTGGCCAGTCGGGCCACTTTAGCCGGTTCCCCCTGCTCCTTGAGAACCCATCTTTTTTCTGCTGACATAACTTTATTTATTTTAATTCGATTTTTAAAATCTCGCCAAAGTGCGCAGTAAAGCGCTGCCCCACCTCTTCGAGCGACGGCTTCAGCCCGGTTTCTCGCTCGATGGAGGTCACTCCCTTGTCGGTAAAACCGCAGGGGTTGATGTGGGAAAAGTAGTTCAGGTCGGTCGTGACGTTCAGTGCGAACCCGTGCATCGTCACGAAATGCGATGCTTTTACACCGATCGCACAGATTTTGCGTGCACGGGGCGTATGCGGGTCGATCCAGACCCCGGTGGCTCCTTCGAGCCGGCCGGCCGTGATGCCGTAATCGGCTACGGTGCGGATAACGCTCTCCTCGAGCGAAAAAATGTAGTCGCGCAGGCTGACCCCGATCCGTTCCAGATCGAGAATCGGATAGCCTACCAACTGGCCCAGCCCGTGGTAGGTAACATCGCCGCCGCGGTCGGTACGAAAGTAGGTAGCGCCGATTTTAGCCAGGAACTGCCCGTTGACGAGCAGGTTCGACTCGTGGCCGCTTTTGCCCCGTGTGTAGACGTGGGGATGTTCGACCAGCAGCAGGTATTGCTCTTCGGCCGATCCCTGCTGTTTCTGCAGCAGGAGCTGTCCGAAGAACCGCTTCTGTATCTCCCACGCTTCGGAGTACTCCGTGCGGCCCAGATTCTTTATGCTAACGTACTCCATCGGTGTTTTGTTATTGTTCGGATCGGACCGCTGCGCGGCATGTGCCGCCCGCGACCGCGTCGGATGAATGTTCCGCACCCGCTTTGTTCTCTTCCCGGCAGCGTTGCATGGCCCGTTCGGCCATGTACGAAGAGCGTACCATCGGGCCGCTTTCGACATAGGTGAAACCGCGCCGGAGCGCTGCTTCCTTATACCACGCGAATTTTTCGGGGGTGACGTACTGCGCTACGGGCAGGTGTTTGAGCGTCGGGCGCAGGTATTGGCCGATCGTGAGAATCCGGCAGCCGTTTTCCAGCAGGTCGTCCATCGTCGCGAGGACTTCCGCTTCGCTTTCGCCGAGGCCCAGCATCAGGCCGCTTTTGGCCGTGGCACCCCGGCCGGCGATGTGTTTCAGTACGTTGAGGCTGACCCCGTATTTGGCGCGCGAACGTACTTGCGGCGTGAGGCGTTCGACCGTCTCGATGTTGTGCCCCACGATGTCGGGCGCAGAGGCGAGAACGATATCGATCAGTTCTTCCTTGCCGTCGAAATCGGGGATCAGTACCTCTATGGTGGTATCGGGGTTGGATTCCCGTACGGAACGCACGGAAGCGGCCCAATGGGAGGCACCCCCGTCGGGCAGGTCATCCCTGTCCACGGAGGTAATTACGCAATGCTTCAGTCCCATCAAAGAGACCGAACGGGCGAGCTTGCGCGGCTCGTCGCTGTCGGGTGGTAACGGTTTCCCGGAGGCTGTTGCACAGAACTTACACGAACGGGTGCAAATTTCTCCCAAAATCATGAAAGTGGCCGTACGCCGACTCCAGCACTCCGCCTGATTGGGGCACCTGCCGCTGCTGCAGATCGTGTGGAGTCCATGCTCCCGGACGATATGAGCTACCTGGCTGTACCCCTCGTTGTTGTGGAGTCTTATCTTGAGCCAATCGGGTTTTTTATGTTTCGTTACCTCATCATGCTGTATGGGCATTTTAGGTTTTATTTACTTTCCAACTGGTACAAATGTAACGATTTTTTTGATATTATTTTAACTCCGTATCCGAATCGTGTGGAAATTGGTTCACAGCGGGTTTTCCTGTTGTTTATCCCGCAGAATATCGTTATTTTTAACCGTATTAACCCTAACCTCTCCCACTGACTTTATGAGAACACTGTTGACATTGGCCTGCCTGGGGCTGGCTATCCAGCCGCTTGCGGCGCAAAATCCCCAAAATCCGCTTACGGCACAGACTTCCGCCGAATCGGGAGTTATCGGTACACCAGCTGCTGTCGAAGCGAACTATTCGGTGACCAAGGCGGTGCCCGAAGATGCACGCCGTGTCCGGCTGAATATCCATTTCGACAATAAAAGCACTGCGATTCGCCCGGGAACCGTCCGGGTAATCGTGCGCGATCCGCAGGGAGTAGCCTGCCACGAGAGTTCCGCCCCGTTTGAACTGAAACCGGGCGACGGGAATATCTTTTCGACCGATGCGGTGCTGCAAGGCGATCGAGATTATACGGTCGACTATACATTTACGGGCCGGGACGGTCAATCCGCAACGGGCAGTTTTGTGTGGCGGACCGAGCCGGTCAACTTTTTCTATGCGTTCACGACTCCGCACCGCATGACGGTCGCGTTGCCCGACAGTAGCGACAAAACGCTGCTCGATGCCGAGGACGGCAAGCTGACCGTTTCGTGGACCTATGACAACCTGGACTTCTACCCTTATGATTCGATGCGTGAGATCAAAGCGAACTGGCGTATCGAGATCGTGCCGCAGTTGAACGGCCGGCCGTTCGGTCACAGCACCTGGACGCGGGCGATGGGCTGGCTGCCGGTGCTGGAAAACCGTTATGAACGGGATGGCGTATCGGTGCTGCTCGAGGCTGCGGGCGGTGAAAAAGCAGGTGACGGCCTGCAACAGCACCGACCAGCCGCAACAGGTGCGGCTGCCGGTCGTCTGCCCCAAAAATTTCAAAGGCTACAATCCCGGTTGGATCGATCCGACGCTGCCGACCGATCATTTGTTGGCGGGGTGGGATGCTCCGGCGGACAAGGTGGTGGTGCTGGGACTCGGTGCCGCTGCTTACCCGCTCGATCCGGTGATGAATACGCAGGTGAACATGGAGTGGACGGTCGCACCCGGCCAGACCCGCACGGGTTGGCTGATCCGTCCTTACGACAGCTATGTGCGAAACGGGGATGTCGAAAAATTGCGTGCTACCGACTGGGCGGCCGAATATGAGAAGGCGGTCGGCGTGTGGGAGGAGCTGCTTGCTCGTGCGAGTCGGGTGATCGTACCCGATCAAAGGGTCGTGAACGCCTATTATGCCGGATTGTCCGATATTTTCATCATGCGCGAGCCGGTCGGCCGGGGGTATATCGCCATTGTGCCCGGGACGAACGGTTATCGCACGGGCCCCAATGCGTTCGAGTCGTCGATCGCCACCATCGCTCTCGATCAGGCCGGACTGCATGACGAAGCCGAGAGCGGTTACCGGGTGAACTGGGATTTGCAGACGCCCGAGGGCGATTGGACCGAGCCGGGCGGATGGGGACACCTGATGTGGGCCGGGGCGGGTTACAAGGCCTGGTCGCTGATGGAACATTTCGCCCATACACGCGATACGGCTTTCCTGAAACGGCGCTATCCGCAATTGCTGGCTAATTCGCGCTGGCAGCATGAACAGCGCAAAAAGACCAAGATATTGCAGCCCGACGGCACGCGCCCGCTGACATGGGGCCTGATGCCGCGCGGGATGGGCGACGGAGGGCTGCGGAACGACGGCAGTCACTACGGTATTTACTATACGCACAACATTTGGCCGGTATATGCGGATTCGCTGGCTTACCGCGCGGCGCTGATTCTGGACAAAACCGACGATGCCCGCGAACTGAAGCGGATTTACGATGAAGCGCGCGGAGACCTGTTGACGGCGATGGAACTCGGGGCGGTTACGGATTCGGCCGGGAACCGTTACCTCACTTCGATACCGGGCAAAGCGACCGGAACGGGAAGTTGCTGGGGGCTGTTGGCGTCGGTTTATCCGACCGGATTGCTGCCGGCCCGCGATCCATTGATGGAGAATACGATGAATCACTATAAGAAACGCGAAAGTCCCGGCGGGTTGCCGGTTCACACGGGATGGATGGCCGACGGTATGTGGGTAGCCATTACGCTGAACGATTTCGGCCAGGTACACCTGATGCGCGATGAGCCGGACCAGGCCAACGCTTACCTGTATGCGGTGCTGAACCACGCTACCCCGTTTTATTCGTGGTGCGAAGAGCGCGGGCAGTTTCCGGGCGCAAAACAGATTTCGGGGGACCTTCAGCATTTGTGGACGCCCGAGGCTGTGGTGCGGTTTATGCGCGATATGTTGGTGATGGAACAGGATAATGTGTTACATTTGGGGCGTGGTATTGCACGGGGCTGGCTCGGCAGCGGGGAGGAAGTGGGCATCGAGCGCGCTTCGACCCGTTTCGGGGATCTTTCGTACCGGATGCGTTACGACAAAAAAAAGGGGGCAATCGTCGGACGGATCGATTTTCCGACAGACGGCGCACCGGTACAAACCGTAGTCCATTGCCTGTTGCCCGATGGGATGAAGGTCGTCAAATGTTCGGCCGGCGTCCCGCTCCGGGATGGTTCGGGTTTCCGGATCGCGGCGGGCCGCGCAGCGGTCGATTTCGTGGCGAAGGTCAAATAGCGGCGGTGCGAAATCAAACGGGACAGCCGGAGAATGTTTTTGGGGAAGCGCTGGACCCAAAATAAAGCGGGCGTTTCCGCGTTTCGGATAATAAGGCCAAGAGGCAGGTATGTTCTTGGCGGGCAGGATAAAATACAAAAGAGATGCTTATGAAGCGGGTATTACGATGGGTTTGTTGCGCGGCATTGTGTGTGCTGGCGCTCTCCGAAGCCGGGTGGGCCAATGACAAAAAAGAGGGCCAGACCTTCACGCAAAAACAGCCGGAGAACTATTATCTGGCCGGAGCCGTTCCGGAAGTAAACGGTAAAGTGGTGTTCCGCCGGGAACTCGAGTTGCCGGGGTGGTCGCAGGACCAGATTTTCGATAAGGTGAAAGAGTGGCTCGTCCGTTCCGAGCAACAGGATCAGGATATTATTCTGAATCGCAATATCGTGCGTGAAGACAAAGCCAAAGGCGAGATCTACGTGCAGAACCAGGAGTATCTGGTTTTTGTCGATCGGGGTCTTTCGCTCGACCGGGCGGATTTTTCATTCCTGCAACGTTATATCTGCTCTCCGGGGAAATGTGTCCTGGAGGTTTCACGCCTCAAATACGTCTATGATAATGAGACGCATATGGCGGAGGGGTGGATTTCCGACGATTACGCGCTGGATAAAAATAAAACCAAAGTCTATCCCGGAGTGCGCCGCCAGCGTATTAAAACGGTGGATCGCGTGGATGAACTGTTCGCCGGACTAACCGGATCGTTCATGGTTTTACAGCTTGCACAAACTCCGGTTCAAGCCGGGATGACGGGGGCGCCGAGCGTCATGTTCCCCGCTTCGCAAACGGCTCCGGTACAGTCCGGTCAGGTTCCTGCCGCTCCTGCGGCAACGGTTCCCGCTCCTGCTCCGGTTGAAGGGGCTGTCGCAACCGCTCCGGCAGTCGTTCCGCCCGCTGTTCCCGAGAAAAAGGGGCATTGGGTGGCCGAAACGCCGCTGCCTTTGCCCGAAACACAGACGGAACCGGCTGGCCTCGCTGACACCCAAACCGGTGAAGGGACGGCATTACCCGGTTATAAGCGTATTGCCCCGCAGCAGATTCCCGGCAATATCATCAAGATGCTGAACGATAACTGGATGTTGGTGACGGCAGGGAATGACGCGAAGTTCAACATGATGACGGCCAGCTGGGGCGGTTTGGGCGTGTTGTTCGGCAAGCCGGTGGCTTTCTGCTTTGTTTCGCCGCTGCGTTATACCTGGCAGTTACTCGATAAAGGGGATACCTATACGCTGTCGTTCTATACCGAAGCCTACCGGGATGCATTGCAGATTTGCGGGACGACTTCGGGCAGCGATACCGACAAGGTAAAGGCGACGGGACTGACTCCCGTCACGACTCCGTCGGGCGCCAAAGCTTTCGGTGAGGCGTGGATGGTGGTAGAATGCCGCAAACTGATGCAGCAGTCGTTGTCTCCCGGTGCGATTGTCGATTCGGCGGAACGTGCCAACTGGAATACGAAACCGCTCAATACGATGTTTATCGGGGAAATCATAAATGTCTGGATCAAATAACAGATAGCGCACAGGCGTTCCGAATGGCATTCCGGGGTTTGACGTCCGGAGTGCGGCCCGTGCCGCCCCGCAGCGGATGGAATCGGCTCGGGGCAAAAGTTGAAAAAGGAGACCGTCTGCTTACGACCGCAGCATTTGCGTTGGGCGATGCTCTGATCGGCGGACCGCTGTTTGCCAATGCGGAGGATGTTGCGGGTCTTTCCCGTGTTGATTTTCGGGGAACCGGAGAACCGCTTTTGGAGAAACCGAATAAAACCGTTAATTTTGCGGCGCTTCGAAGTCGAAGCCTGTAGGGTCCCGTAGCTCAGTTGGATAGAGCAACAGCCTTCTAAGCTGTGGGTCGGGCGTTCGAACCGCCCCGGGATCACGATTGTATTAAACGCCTGTAGGTATTGATCTACAGGCGTTTTTCGTTGCTGTCGCTTTCGGTTTCATCTTCGATGTCCGAAAATATAACAGATAACCTTGTAGAGATATTATTTTGCCGTCCGGGTGATATGGGGGGGGCAGTTGGGGTATAAAACGCTCGTCATTCAGCATTGAAAATAATGCTGACATTGCAGTGTAAGGATATAGAACACCAGCGGTACTCACCATTCTATCTTGGGCGTATATATTTGGTGTTTCTATTTAATCCTACAACTGCCTTCTATTCACTTTTCCTTTTACGAGGAATATTTTGAGTACATCATTGCGCGATATGATCGTATCTCCGGAATAACGAGGGTTTGTAGCGCGTAAAATGAAATATTGCCGATCCTCGGATAAATAAACATTTTTGATCGTACGCAAATTATCGCAATTTGCATTGGTAATCACCAGATAAGGTTCG
>ERZ791625.854-NODE-854-length-18259-cov-36.114206_pt1 | contig 18259 bp, 20 predicted proteins | sample MGYA00510267_ERZ791625 | MGnify/ENA primary metagenome ERZ791625 (study PRJEB30046, sample SAMN00715229) | human gut metagenome | study: EMG produced TPA metagenomics assembly of the A metagenome-wide association study of gut microbiota in type 2...
GCCCTCCGGTGCTCAGAACCGCTACGCTCTAAGGTTGGCGGACCATCAAAGGTCTACGCCATGGTTGTGCGGGATGGGACCGCCTTACTATAGCTTGCTGAGGTAGGGAATAGCTGTTTATAGTTTACAGTTAATAGTTTATAGTTTACGATTGATTTCGTGGTTATTTGCTGATAACTTGCAGATTTCTTGTTAATTGCTTGGTGGTTTCGAGAAAAAAGCGTACTTTTGCGGCAGAGTTAAACGTTTAAAAGGAGAAGATTATAATGAATGAAAGAATATTCGATATAAAAAAGGTTGCACGCTATATCGCTTTGTCTTTGTTGACGAAACAGATGACGGTTAGCCCTTTGAAACTCCAAAAGTTGCTTTATTATGCGCAAGCTTGGAGTATGGTGTTCTTTGGTCGCCAAAGACAACTGTTTGCAGATGTTCCGCAAGCATGGGTAAATGGTCCGGTTTACCCTACTATATATAATATGTGGAAGAATAGAAACATGTGTGAGCATCTTACACCAGCAGATTTTGAAACAACTGAGGATGTTATAGATGAAGCTCTCGGCGAGGTGACTAAGCAATTAGGGCTTGGCGATGATGAAATCCAATTGTTGGAACAAATAGTACTGAAATATGGTAGCAAATCACAGAATTACCTCATATTCTTGACTCACTCTGAATTGCCTTGGTGTGAGAAACGCGAGGGGCTGAAACCTTATGAACGCTCGGTAAATCCTCTGTCATTGGACACGATGTATAGCTATTATGCTGAGCGTCATGCCAAGAATGTAGAACGCAGAAAAGGTATGGTAACGGCATGAGTATAGAGATTTTTGATGATGACATCGAACAGTTGCGAGATGATTTATCTGTAGAACCTTGGAATGTCATCAGTAATGATGACGTCAGGAATTCTTGTCTGTTACCGATTCGCATCAGCTATGAATTTGTTGATATGGGAGATACAGAATATGGTTTTAATCAGAATTTCTCTGAAAAAGATACCTTTGAGTACTTTGACTGCATGAAATATATTTCTGGTCGAACCATTGATGAACTTTTGATGGATGATGGCTTTCGTTTACGTAGGCATTCTGCTTTACACAAGCCTTTGAAGTCGGCTTTGGATAAATTGGAACTTGGTATAACTGAAGGACAGCCAATCATCTTTCATTTTGGACTATATACGGATAAGAAGCAAATGGCTTCAAGAGAAAGTGGTGTTCGTTCGCCTAGAATATACTTTATGCAAGGGTTGTATGGTGTAATTTATCCTCTCTTCTTCGACCCTTATCATGAAATTACAAAATAGATTAATATCCTACACTGTGGTACTCCTGCTGTCACCTTTACTCTTCCTGGGTTCGCTGAATGGTGAGACTGGCAGAAAGAGTGTGAAAGAACTCTTCATCGTGCAAAAAAATACTAGAGAAAATGGAAGAATGCAATAGGGAGGAGATACAACAATTTTGTGTCTGCTTGTAGAACCTAGTCTTTTTGAAAAGACGGAATTGGGAGATTTCCAGGCAATTAATGATCCAAAAACTACACTTTCTGAACTTGATAAATCGGCTCAGGAAAGGATGTATTTGAAGCTAGTTGAAGAAATTGAACGTATAACTAGTTCATGTAACTAAATTCTTTTTATTAAAGGTTTTTCTAAAATATGAATATTTATGAACAGAAATGATAAGTTTGAACTTTTCTTCTCGGAAAATGAATTGATTTCAAATATTCATCATTATGATGTGAAAAGGTGGAGTAGTATTGATAGTTTAATTATAGATTAATAGTTGAATGAATGATATAACTGCAATTTTCGCTTTTCTGAAGTATTGCCTTGGAAGTAAGGAGAATATGAGTAGGGTGATTACTGGTATGGACTGGCAGGAGCTGTATTCCTTTGCTTCTAAGCAAGCTCTGCTGGGGCTTTGTTTTGAGGGTATTGAGAGACTGGGAAAGGAGTATCCTGAGGAGTTGAAGCAGAACCCGATAGGGAGGGAACTGCTGATGACTTGGATGGGTAAGGCGCAACAGATTCGCAGGTAGAACATGAAGGTGAATGCTGTGGCGAGCAAGCTCTTTTCTATGCTCAGGGAGGATGGATTGAGGTGCTGCATTCTGAAAGGGCAGGGGAATGCCTTGATGTATCCGAATCCTTATTCACGTACTCCTGGAGATATTGATGTTTGGATTGATGTTAGTATGGAGAGGATTATGGAATATGCTCAAAAGAAGTTTGAACTGGAAGATGATATCAGACTGCAGCATCTAGAGACTTCCTTGGATGGTGTGCCTGTAGAGTTGCATTTCTTTCCTTGCTCCATGAATAATCCTATCTATCATGCTAGATTGCAGAAATGGTTTCGAAGGAATGCGGATTTGTAATGCTCGCATATTGTGAGTCTGCCCGATGGGGCAGGGGATATTGCTGTGCCAACGACAGCATTTAATGTGATTTATCAGCTGACGCATCTGTATCACCATTTCTTTGACGAAGGGATTGGAATGAGGCAAATCATTGACTATTACTACGTTGTTTGCGACTTTTATAAAGTCTATCAAAATTCTTCTAAAATCACCCCGTCCCTCTTTACCATTAAAGAGGGCTCCACCTCTTACCCCGACCCTCTCACCCTCAGGGGAGAGGGAGGAAACCGCCCTACTCGGTGCTCGGAACCGCTACGCTCTAAGGATGGCGGACCATCAAAGGTCTCGCCAGATTGTGCGGGATGGGACCGCCGGGGTGTTAGTGGGGATACGGGTTCTGTTTCCTGTTCTTCAGGTTCTTCTATTACTTCTGTCAGTTCTGCTTTCACTACAGATTCTTCTGCCTCTACTGCTTTGGATGTGGTACAGAGAGAACTGAAGTATTTGGGATTGTGGAAGTTCGCAGGGGCGGTAATGTTTGTGCTTCATGAGGTGCTTGGATTGGCTGAGGATAAGATGATAGTGCCAATTGATGAGAAGCGTGGGAGGTTGCTGTTGGCAGAGATTTTGGATGGTGGTAACTTCGGTAGGCACTTTACAAAGTATGCTAGGTTTACGCATCAGAGTATGAGGAAGAAGTATTTCCTGAAGATATGGAGGAATATGCACTTCGTTCGATATTATCCTGCTGAAGCGCTTTGTGAACCATTGTTCCGTACTTGGCACTTCTTCTGGAGGATGAAGAACAAGAAATAATAAATATACGGTGAACGGCTCTACTCTCCCCATTTTTTTGAACTAGTTTTCGAGGATGGGAGCTTAGTAGCCTGAATAGAATATACAATTTGGTTATGAGAAAAAGGGAAAAAGAAAATCATGGGATTGTTTTTGGTCCAAACGGACAAGGACATGTTTATAAACCTGCTCCTTATCATAGCTATAAAGCTGCAAAAAGGAAAGATAAGACTAGATGGGTTGATGATGCTAATTTTGAGTACTCTATATTCAATTTGGCAGATGTTCATACTGGTTTGCCATATCCTGAGAACATAAAGGTGATAGATAAAAGATGGATGAATGATGATGGTAAAGGTCTTTATGCCATTTTGAATCAAGGAAAAAACTTACTTGGTCAAACTGGTGAACGTCTTGCCTTTTTCCCGATTCCTCCTAATGCACAAGACGCATGGCATGGTTACCCTACCAATAGCCAATATATTGGAGATGAACTTGTGGAACATTGGTACTCCATCAATGTAATTTCTAAAGGAATTTATCGTAAACTTTTAAAACATATCTTATGAATCCTGTCGTTAAATTTTCAATTAATGTGGAAGCTATAGATTGTTATCTCTATGGTGGGTATCTATTTCTTGTTATGGCAGATGGACAATTGCTATACGTTTCTTATCATAAGGTTGTAAATCGCTTAAAATATGAATATCCTCAGTACTCTAGTTTGATAGAATTGATATTCTTACATAATGAGTACTCTAAGGGTGAAGCTGCCAAGATTATATTTGGTGTAACAGAGATAAGAGAGGTGGTAGAAAAAATTTGGTTGAAAGCTGCCAAAGAAATAGAATTTGAATTAAATTTTAAAGATATTCAAGAAGAGTGTAAAAGCATCGGTGAATATTCATCCATACCTCTGGATATACGACTCTATGGCTATCGGTTGTTTCTTGGATGCAAGGATGGTCTGTATGAATCTCGACTGAACTTGGAAGATAACTACCAGATAAATCCTTCTCATTTGGAAAAATGCTATGATGGCAAAGTGATTGGGGTGAATGCTAATTATGGCTCTGTTGTTATCTCTGCTGATTGGGATGGGCTTTTGACTGGTGAAATCTTAGATTTTGATTCAAAGTTTAGGCTTGATGAGCGGCATCCTCAATGTAAACGCTCTCTACGTACAGGTTGGATGACAACTGATTTGATGAATTATGAGGGTACTTCTGAGTTTGACTATTATCGAAATGAGTATTTGCTGAAAAAAGACACAGCGGAGAAACATTTTTATTCCAAGGCTAAAATTTCTGAAAGGAAAATTATAAAGCAGTTTGGAATAGAAGTCTATGGTATGGAAACTCTCTTTAATAAATCTAAAATAGATAAAGAAGATATAGTTTATAGTTTCAATAGTTCGCAGAAGGGCTTCTTTGTAATGAGTGATGGATCAATACTCAATGCTACGGTAAGAGCAAATGGATTGGCAGATTCTTATTATATATCTTCGAGAAGTACAAATTTTGCAAAATTTGATAAGGATATTATAGACAAGCCTTTGTCTAGCTGTATTGTACCTAGTGGGTGTATCTTGGAATTTTTTGATAAGGTGGTATTAATTCAAAATAGTCAAAGCCTCTCTTTAGTGAACCATTCTGTCAATAGTGTCCGTTCTTATACTTCTTCAACAAACTATCGAAACATCGTAAGTATTGTGGATGACGACAAGGTCACTTTTTGCTCTATTTTTGGTTTGGATAGTTTGAACCATAAACCTGCATTTCCCAAGAATCCTGTTCCTGTCAATGGCTTTGAGCCTATGATTGATGAAAAACAGGGAAAGGATTTGCCTTTTTAATACATAACAATGTGATGCAAAAGAAAAAAGCAAATATTGAGCAGTTGACTGCAGTCATAAAGAAATATAAGGTTGTAGGTTCTTTCTTTTTTGTTTCTTGTACGAGTTGTTTTTGGTTAGGTACATATTACGAGAAAATAATGATGACTCGTGAAATAACGGAAATAGAAACTAAGCATCAAAGAGAATACTTGGAGCAAAAAGAGAACTTCTTGAAGTCTTATTATGAGTTAAAAGAAAAGTTTATTAAATATTCAAACGATACAATACATGGAAAGTAGAACGTATAATGACATTATGGAAGAATTGGGGCAATTGGAGGCTACTGGTATAGATGTATCAAAGTACCAAAAACGGGCAAATGAGTTGATGGAAGAGTTTAAGTCTACAACAGAAAAAGCTAGGAGAGAGGCTCGAATTGTTGCTATGATTTCTTGCATATTTTGTATTCTAATAGTTGCATTTGCAGCTATCGTTAATTTGTCTAATTTAAGTTTGAAAAAAGATGTCAGTGATAAAAATGCAATTATAGAGAATTATGAGCAAATGGTAAGAACCCTTGGAATCGACACCAACAGGAACTCGAAACAGCATAAAACTAATGGCTCACTAGATTCAAATGAATTAATAAATGAAAACTATCAACTGTTACGGAAAATTTCAGTCTTAGAGAATAAAATGAAACTTATAAAGCATGAATATGGAATTAAAGTTATAGATGATGGTAAGTCTTATTATCTTCAAGCAAATAAGGTTGATTCTGCATTAATGCTTTTGGATGTATATCGTGACAAGATTTATTATGATGTCAAAAAGAAGGAATGGATTGTTGTCAGATAACGATAGGGTGTAATGAAACAATAGATATTAAGTACGAAAAATGAAAATGCCTATTACTGGAATATTTATGAATGGCTGTGCAGATATTATAAATAGGGCATAGCCCAATCAATGGGCTATGCTGATGAGTTTACTACCTAGAGTTGTTTCTATACGAGCAATGGTTTGAGTCGTGAAGTTATGTCTGCCTGTTAGCCATTTGGAGATTTCTGTGTCTCGCTTGTTGAGCAAGCGGGCGAAATCCTTTTGGGTGAGACCCTTGGCTTTCAGAATCTCACTAATGCGCTCGGCAATACCGAAAGACAAATCGAACTCTGCCTTTTGCTCGGCAGGTATCGCAGCGAGGCAATCACGGAATAATTTGTTCTGTATCATGACGCTTAAATTTCAAATGCGCTTATAATTCGTTGTCTAGGATTTCCATCATTTCTGCTGCTGTAATCACTTGCGGTTCTTTTGGAAAGTGTTTGAGATTACCTGTTACTAAGAAGGAGTCTTCCTTGCTCAGGCAGACTTCATAGAAGACTCGGTCGTCCTCATCTGGCATGGTGCCATCATAAGGAAAACGGGAAGAATCAATGCCGTATTGCTTAAAAAAGTTCAATAACTCATGGATTCTGATTTCACTTAGATGAAATTTTGACCTATTTAGTACATCAAAGTACTCATCCAAGATTTCTTCATTATACAATGGCTTAATTTTACCACTGAGCATACTATTAATGACCCTTCTTGTTGCTGAAGAAGGGTTCTTGGTTATAAACGAGGACACGATAATGTTCGTATCAATGACTGCATATACCATTGCGTTCTTTTCTTAATCGTCTGACTTCTCTGATTTCTTCATTGATCTCATCAAGTGACATATTAATGTTATTCTCTCTTGCAGTGTCACACATGTACTGGAACGCAGCTTTTGCTTTTGCAGTCACTTCATCTTCTTCTTCATTCTTTGCTTGAATGGAGAAGGGAATGCTCTTACTGCGAATTACTGCCTTAACAAAGATGTTGATAGCGGTATTCGCACTCATGCCGAATTGCTCGCAGAGTTTATCAAACTGTGCTTTCTGCTGGTTGTCCATACGGACTGTCATTGCTATCTGTGCCATAAGCTTATAATGTTTAATTGATAATCATTCTGATTGCAAATATACATCATTATGACGTAAATTGGTGCGATAGTATTCATAATTTAATAAAGATTAATAGTTGAATGAATGATATAACTGCTTGTTTCGCTTTCCTGAAACCTTGGATATAAGGTTCCTTACCGTTAAAGAAGGAGTCTTTCGAATCCCTCCGTCTCCCTTTAGATAAGATTAGCTGCACTCGGCAATTTGAAAGCAAACTTTCATTGCGCTCATTTGCAAAATCTTTAGCCAAAGGGAGTTTTTTCGAAAACCTACCCGTCCTTCCTTACCCTTAAGGAAGGCTCCACCTCTCATCTCGGTCTTCTCCCCTCAGGGAAGAAGAGGGGGAAACCGCTCCTCCTCGTCGCTCGGAACCGCTACGCTCTAAGGTTGGCGGACCATCAAAGGTCTCGCCATATTTTGCGGGATGGGACCGCCTGGCAGTTGCGGGAGGAGATCTAATGCTGCTTCAAAGCCCTCGCCATGGTTGTGTGGGATGGGACCGCCTGGGGAAAGCTTGCTGAGGTAGGGAACAGCTGTTTATAGTTTACAGTTAATAGTTTACAACTTATATTCGGGGGATTTTGTTGATTTATTGTGAATTTCTTGGTGTTGTAATTTGCTGATAACTTGCAGATTTATTTTGATTTTCTTTGGCGGTTTCAATAAAAAAGCGGAACTCTGCGGCAATAAACTATAAGATGAATAATGACTATGATGGGAATATTACAAGTTGCCTCTTATATATACAAGCGCTATATGGATGATTTTGGCGTTCGTATTGATGAAATGAAGTTGCAGATTTGAGTGAAGCTAAGAATCAAGGAAGAGGGTGTGGCTTATGACACACCCTCTTCTTTGTAAAACAGCTGTTTTTTATACTTTAATTATATATAAGTAAAAGATGTTATTGTATTTATCACTTATCTGATGTTTATTTCAGAACCAGGCGTATTGGCATCGCCTTGTAGCGGCCATTGTTCATGCCATTGCTACCACTCACGAATCTCATATTGGATAATCCTTTCCTCTTGTTGTAAACATCAAAGTATCTATACCAGAAACCATATTCAGGACTGTTGGTACCGAAGCCCTGCGTACCTGACAGCAAAGTCTTGGTCCAGAGATTTACATGGATAGGGTTCTTATGGCTCTCGCCCTCCAAGAATCCACCCATAGGCAGATAGATGTATGGCAACTCGGAATCCACCGTCTTGATACGCACGCAGTTGTAAGTTTCTCCTAACGATGTGGACTGTGGTACCACCTCCAGATTGCCAGCATTAACTAACTCTTCGAACACGGCATCAGTTGGAATGGTATAGCCTGTTGGTGCCAAGGTGCTGGAGAGATCCTGAGTGGCATCGCTGGTGCTCTTTTTTTCAGAGATACAGAAATAGCCACCAATGGCTTTCTTGTTCTTTTCCAGTGCCACCACATCTGGGGCATAGTAACCATTGTTGGATGCACCTAGGTTGCGGTCTAACATATAATAAGTAGTGGTGGTTTTATCGGTCTTTTTTCCCTGTACCTTTACCACACCATAATAGAACCAGCCCTTCACCTTCTTCTCGTTATCTCCGTTTTCTGCCAACTGATAATCCTTATATACCTTGGATTTCTCATCTATCTTATGGAAGATACCAGTATGATAAACAGGATAAGTGATCTCGATGCCAGCCTGGTTGGTGATGGTAAATGAAGACTTCCACAAATCTTCATTTACCGTAGTATTGGCAAGGCTTACCTTCCACTTACCTTTATCTTCTTCCACTTTGATTTTATCATCCTTTTTAGTAATCTTATCACCATTAAGTTTAGGGATAAGATACGTGATATCGGCTGTTCCCACGCAGAAATGCAAACCATCATTTCTCACAGCCCCTTGCATTTCTTCAGGAGTGATGCCTTGCACAGTGTCCAACCATTTGAAATAGTTGGCAGCTACGGTGAAGTTATTATACTGCATGGTTACGATTCTAGCAGGATCCTCTCTTCTAAAATCAAAACCAGCCTGCTTGATGGTTATATCCAGAGAAAGGTCGCCAGAAGTAACGGTGATGGTTCCTGTACGTGGTTCCTCTGATTGGTTATTCTTTTCAAGCGTAAGCTTCAAGGTATATTTCTTGCCTTTAGAAGATCTGCTTGTCTCTGGTATATCATTCACGGTCTCTTGCTGACAAGCGGTTATCCAAGAATCATTTTTCGTGACACTATATAGCGCACTATCACTACTCGTTGCCTTTGGCAAGGTAGTAACAATGGTTACGGTAGCCTCTGTTGTGCTTGCATTTATCTCCTGATAATCGCTCACTCCCAGTTCATAGTCTTTGCAAGCTATCATTCTGGTGATTTCAGGATTATCGTCCCGCACCTCTACTTCCAGTCTATTCTCTGGCAGACTCTTCTTAGCCTCTTCAAGCGTAGAGAAGCCATAGTCGTTTACCTTGGTTACCTTGATGGTATAATGGTGGTTACGGAGCAAGGCATATTGGGTTGTCTTGTTGGCATCCTTGTAGAGTGCCACCTTATAATATCCTTCTCTAGCATGTCCTACACTATCCTTATAATTCGCCTTGATAATCACCATTGCCTTGCCTGCAGAAGTTTCATTTACTGCCACGGTGGTTGCGGTACCGCCGCCCAATGGGTTGTCCGTTCTGAGATCGGTAGATTCCGCCAAGTCATCGGTCGTTGGCTCAATATAATTGGCAGGAGCTATGGCTGCCTTGGTTGCCGTGTTATAGACATACAAGCCTGCATTAGTGAAATTACTCTGGATGCTATTGTCTATCTCCAAACTTATCTTGGCGCATTGGCGCAACATCGTCACTGAAGGATTAGCTTCCAAAAGTTTATCTATTGAAATTTTACCCCAGCAGATAGGGGCATCAAGCTGAGGGTCTCTCACCTTTGCAGCAGTGAGAGACTGCAAGTTTTGCGCCTCGCTCTCCGTCATGTCGCTGGCATTGGCTACAAGATGTACATTCTTGGTACCAGCAGGTACATTGGTTATCTTTACCTTGTAGCTGCCATCAGACTGCTGTGATAAGGTAGAATAGCAATCTGTCTTGCCTAAGTATTTGTCCTTATCTCCATAGAATACAGCGCAGAGCGATTTGACTGTCTCCGAGGTCCCCGCTCTTGTACCAATCTGTTGCTTGGTGAAGTTGGTCAATTGAAGGTTCAAGACAAGTCCCTCGGCAGGGATTTCATCCCCGCCGAGTCCGATAGCCTCCATCGTATCCTTGCAGGAAACAAGGCTGAGGAGCAATCCAATCCATATCATTAAATGTTTGATCTTCTTCATTGCTTAAACTGATTTATAACAGTGTTCAAATCTGATTCTAATCTTATTTATTTCACATCAGAATGGCTTGCCAGCGTGCCAAGAGGAGCCATCGTACCAGCCTGTGTCATTATGCTTCTCATAGCTGTTGCCATTGAAAAGGAGAATGGATTTGTCGTCAGAAATTTGATTATCTTTCATAATTCTGATGTCCTTCTCGTGGTCTCCCTTAACAGCCTTGAGGGTAATCACAGTCTTATACCAACCATTATTCAACTTATCGCATGACCAACTTTTATTCGCTGTATCATAGATGGTAAAAGACTCGCGCTCATTATTACTGTCATCACCTTTGCCATTGGCGACACCATATACCTTAAACCATCCGTAAGTCTGGAATCTGGTGTAAATGGTAAACTTGATGTTCTCAATAGCTGGCATGGCATCATATATGTTCCAAGTAGGGTCTGATGTAGGATCATAGACAATCCAACCCTCTCGATCCTCATAGTCGAAGAGAGGAATACCCGGCTCCAAGTGGTGAGTGCAACGATGAAGCGTATAACCTACGTTCGTATTGGTATTGTTACTGAATATAATCAATGTTTCACCAGGCTTGATGGTCTTTACTCCCGTAGCACCATTCTCATTCAACTCCTCATTCGACTTCTCATTCTCTTTGAAGTCCACGTAATACCAACCCACATTCGTATAATCCGCAACCATTTTATCACCAGGCCAGTTTTTTGTAAATTTCCAAACTTTAGAGTTGACTTCAGTTCCGGTTGTCTCACCAATCTGGGTATAGACATAGGTATAATGATGGTCTGGGTTAGGTATGTAAACTCGGTCATCCTTAGCCGTTAAATCATACCATCCATCTGCCCAGTTGGTATTTCCTTCAGTTCCATTATAAGTCTCTTTCTTTTTTTCTTCAAGTGTACCCTCATAATTATCAGTTCCATTACCTTCTTTATAATGTGTGCGGTCGTTGATGGCACGGAAGTTGATACGATAGTTACCCATTGCAGGCTTTACCGTTACCTTGATTTTCTTGACAAAGTTGAAGCCTTCTGCAGATTCCTTTGGCTGCACAGTGAGGTAATGTACTGTCGTGGTAACAGGGTCACTGGTTGCCACAATCTTGAAGGTTCCTTCTCGGGTATCAGGAGTATCGCAAGATGCCTGAATGGTTGACTTACCTACGGTGGAAGAGGTGTTACCGGTGAAAGCCAAACCGCCGAGGTTGGTCTTAAACAGTACCACTTTGGTATTGTTGTCGCTACCCCAATAGATGGTTACTTCCTGTGGATTTACCTCAAAATAAGGAGAGGCATCATAGGTTACATCGAGATACTTCTTAATGTTACCAGCCTTAATCCAAACCTTTGCCGTACCCTTGTACTTTCCATTATAGTCGGAGAACTTAATGTCCTCGTTGATTTTGAATGTGATTCTATGATTCTTCACTGCATCTAGCTTGCTCAACACAATCACATCTTTCTCACCACTGGATGTTGTTACCTTTTCATCGCAACCGAAATCTGCCTCTGTCAGCATTACGTTCGACTTATAGTCGATGGAGTCTGCCGTGGTAGATGTTACGCTCGCCTTCGTCTTGCTTACCCACAAAGTAGTATGGTTGAAGTCGGCATCTATCGTTACAGGAGTCCAGTCCTTTACGCTCACATTACAGTCGAGTGTCATGTTTCCCAGACTCTTGATGTTGCCGATAATCTCATAATAGGTGCCACGAGGGAAGGTCGGAACTTTGGTGGAGTCCTGACGATGTCCCAGCTTAATCGTATAGTTGTTCTCAAAGCTACCATTCACAAAGCCATTAACTTTGAGGGTAGACTGCTGAGAGGCATCGGCGATATAACGCTCAGGCAGATAGTAAGTGCCTTGGAAAAGCCACTTATCGGCGGCATTCTGTGGAGCAGCTGTAGGAGTAGCACCCTGAACAAGGGTGATGATGTCCTTATTATTCACATTGGCATTGTCTGCTTTCTCTGTCCAGTCTCCCGCCTTATAATAACCACCCTTATTGCTTGCCTCAGAAGAAGTTACATAAACTTCATTTTCAAAACCTTTGGCATAATCTGTGCTAACATTAGAATTGCTAAATGCTCCATTCCAACTCAGCGTGGTGCTAGGAGAAAGCTTTTGAGCCAGAATATCCTTGATGCGATAGCTCTTTCCTTTGAATGCAGAACCTTCAGCAGTAGGGTCGAAGAGCAGGTTGAGCTTAACCTTTACGCATGTAAACTTCAGGTTAGCTGCCACAGTGGTATATTTCTTACCACTTTTTTCTATTTTTGTATCGATGATTTTACCGTTTACATCCTTTGGCTCATAAATCATCGGGATGTTTGTAGAAACCGGCATTCCCGGTTCTGTTCCAGATACATAGTTCAGTACTATATTTTTGAGATCATTTTCTGTTTGGATAGTTTGACCTCTCAACACCTTGTTCATATTGGCAACCACATAGATATGGTAAGTGCCCGGCTCGATATTGAGCTGATAGTTAGCTACATGCTGCTCCAGCATCATCGAAGCCAGTGGGGCAGGGAGCGTCTTTTTCAGGAGCTTGCCATCATTTTCTACAGGGAAAGCATAGAGGGTCAGGTCGTTGATCTGGCATTCATCTACCGTAGCATTATAGGTAGGAAGGCCGGAAGCATCGTCGGGATTGGTGCCGCGGCTGCTGAGCACGGTTGGCACGAGTACATGCAAGTTGCTTTCTGACGAAATGGGAGCGCGCTCGCCTCCAAGTTCGTCAGAGCAACTTACTGTAACCAACAATATAAACCAACTAACTAAACTTAAAATGAAATCTCGTATTTTCATTGTTTCTAATTTTTAAAGTCAAATACTCTTATGAGCTAAATGCCCGGAAGGGGCTCTGACACCTGAAACGGTTAGAAATCGACACGCTGGATGCGCTTGCTCCAATCCAGGATGGAAATGCTGAGCTGCACATACTTCCACTGGTTGCCCTGGAGGAAGAAGTCGAGCTTATAGTCGTACTCTCGGTCCAGGAATTCCTGTGCTGAATAATGGCGGGCTTCGAAGGCGCCACGGCCTTGAGCCAGAAAGTCAGCAAGATTGATGCGTGCCACCTCTTCGCCAGTAGTCTTGTTCGTGATGGTGAGGATGGCGTTCTTGTCGTTTTCTGCTGCCGGATGCCAGATGAGTCGGGAGAACATGAGGGCGGCATGAGCGGTGCGCTCCTTTACATTGCCCTCGGTATCCTTAAACTCAGTGGTCCAGGTGTAGTATGGGGTATATGTCAACTCCTCGTCGGGGAGGAGAGAGTTGTCGTAACTGATATCGCCGTTGGCATTGGTTATCTGATAACTGAAGTCATCGGCATTGATGTTGGCAGGCTCGTCGGTCTGATGCAGGCTGATGGTGAGCTGCTTGGTATCACGAACCAGACCGATAGTATGGCGTGTAACCTGCAGGTCTTTTACTTCAACCAGTCCGTTGCTGAGTCCTTGCCAGAGTGTATCGAGCGGTTGGCTCTGGTTGTTCACTTTGCCCTGTTCGCGGTCGAGTCGTGCATGGAGGGCGGTGATATTGTCACCCTGCTGTGGCAGAGCTATCTGGAATTTGGCACCTGGCTGCGCGAGTGCATCTTCGTATTTCTTTTGGAAGGCGAAGGTTGCGAATCTGTATTTGCCCGGTTCCAGATTGATTCGCATGGCATAGTTAGGGTCCTTGAGCGGCTGTGATGTCGCATCGTTATAGGCATCATGGCGAGCAATGAAGTTGCCCTGCTCGTCGTATACGAATACGCAGAGTCCGCCCACATGATCATTGAACATGTCGGCACGCTGCACGTTGTAGTCGTACTTGAACTGCAAGTCAACACCCATGTCACAAGGAGGCAGATCGTCGTGCATCAAGTCGTTGCAGCTGCTGAGCATACTGCCCGCCATGATGAATTCCCATCCCATGCATATATTCTTGATCCAACTGTTAAACTTCTTGTTTGCCATGATGCTTATCTGTTTTATGAAAAAGTAAAGTGTATAAATTGATTCTTATTCTTCCGATATAGCCAGCCGCTCCTTAGCGCTAGAGCGGCTGAGCTATATATAATAATGTGTAATGGATTACAAATCGACGCTCTGAGAACGCTTAGCCCAAGAGAGGATCTTTACGCTGACGCTGATGTACTTGAAGTTTTCATCATCTGGAACGTTTGGCTTAACATCTGGAACATCAGGATAGCCTGGACCACTTACTTTGTCAACGGTCAATTCATACCAGTTGTTGCGGAGAACGCCATAACGTCCTAGGAAACTTAAGTTGTCAGTTCCATAACTTTGTCCAGCTTCCCAAGGAGTGAGGACTCCAAAGTGCTTAACACGAGCTATATAATAAGCCTCTGCATTCTGGTAGGTGCTGATTCCTTCGCCTTCCTTGAGACCTAATTTTGCGTTGATGGCATCTATATTGGTCTGGTCGAGAGTTACACCAGCTACTGAGATGTTACCCAATGCCAACAAATGATTGCCTGCCTTTGTGATGTCGTTTCCTCCAGCTGCAGCTGTCAATTCGACGGTTGTATTAGCCGTAGTTGCTGATGTTACAACTTTAGTAACGGCTGCCACAATTTCTTTCTTAAGATTTGTCTCATCCCAAATGGCAGTATTCTTACCTACCATATAGAATGTTGCGTCCTTTGTGAAACCCTTTGGTTTATACTTAGCCTTGAAGACAACACGAGTGGTCTGACCCTGCATCATATTGTCAAGGTTGAATGTGTTCTCAAGACAGTACTGAGCATCGGAAGTGGTTGCTGTCAATTCATCCTTACCGACGTAGTTGAAATTCTCAGTTCTCTTTGTCTTGCCAACACCAGTCTTAATATCATTCAACTCAGCGATGTCGTAATTAGGGTCTACACCCCAATATACACGCTTAGCAGCTGTTGCAGTATTATTGTCTACGAAGCGTAAAGTTGTTGCATTGTTAGTAGGACTGCTAGGGGTTGCTGTGTTAGACCAAATATCATTATAGCCAGTACCATCAGTTTTGTGAATAGGGAAACTCTTCTTGTTGGTTACGTCCAAGCCCCATTTTTGGATGGTTACCTCGTCACCCTTATATGTACCATCTGCAATAGTCTTTTTGGCACTTGAAGCAGAAGTTACCGTTACCTTAGCAACTCCACGCTCAACGTAGATGTCTGTAGAAGGATTAGAAGCTGCTTGTGCCTCGGTAGGGTAAATCTTTGCGCTTTCGATAGGAACCAATGTTGTAACCTTGTTGTCCTTGTACAAAGGAGCGTTTGCCATGTAGAAACCATCATCAGTATTAGCGATTTTGTCAGTTACATTTGCTGTTGCTTCATTCCATGCTGAAAAAGTCTGATTTTCGCCAGGGAGGTCCACTTTTTTGCTGCTCTCTGTTCCATTATTCAGAAGAACCAATGCATAGAACTTTTCTGTAGTATTTACTTTGTTCAACTTTACGGTAATCTTGGCATGAGTTGTAACGCCTGGTTCAGATGGATCCTTCCAAGGAGCCATTGAACCCAAGTTTACGCTTTCCACAAAGGTGTATTCATTCTCAGATGCTCCAGCTTTCTTGAAGATGAGCAAGGTTGCATCGTTTACATCATACTCCTTCGCATCACCTGGTGTGAATTCAGGGTCGCCAGCTGCACGAGTGCCGTTTGTAGAAGGCAAGTTGATGGTGAAAGTTGCATAACCAACACCAGTTTCATTAGTACCAGTACCTGGACCTGCGGTTCCCAGGTCCTCATTGCTTGAACAGCTTGCTGTCATAGCTGCGATGGCAGCCAAGCCAAATAAATGTTTAATCTTCATAATTTTTGAAAGTTAAGCTTGTTTATAATCGTTATTCTCTAATTTTCTGTTATTCCAATTCCTTTATCTGCTTGAAGACATCTCTTACACGCTCTGCCTCTTTCGAGTTGCCTGCCTTGGCAAGATGCTTTTCGGCAGAAGTAAGATCACCTTTCTGCAAATCGGTGCAGGCGGCATTGAGATTCGCTGTCTCATCATCTGGGAAGAGGCGGACGGCAATGTCGAATACCTCGTTAAACTCTGGCGAACCCGGCTCGTAAGTCTGTGCCACCAGGAACATCTCCTGCAGAGAAAGCTGCTGTGGTTTGGTCTTCAATATCTCCTTGGCCTCTTCGATGCTGAACGGACGAACCGTGTAGGTTACCGTATAGTCGCTATGACGGAGACGAGGATAGATATGATCCAGAATGTAGCGGTAACTTGCCGGATGGAGCTTTCTGATCTTCAGGTCCTTATCGTCGGGAGCCAGCGAGGAGTTAGCTATCGCGAGAATTGCTTCCTTATCAGCCAGATGACTAGCCTGAATCTTCTTCTTGAATCCTTCCCAGTCTTCCGGTGTAGCCTGATAGGTAAAGAGCTTGCTGTTTAAGGTGTAGAGGCTGCTCACATATTTTCGGAGGGCAGCTGCACGCTCGTTGGCAAGGCGCTTGTTGTTGGCATACGAACCATCAGGCGAAGCAAAACCATGGATATCAATATCTGTGATTTCAACGTTCTTGTCGTTCTTCACCAGGTCGATGGTGGAAGTAATCTTCTTCAGTTCAGTAGCATTCTCACGGAAGTTGGCAAGAATATAACTCTTGTTAACCACAAAGCTGAGATAAGCTTCACCCTTTTCGGCTCTCACCTTCTTGGCTTCTGCCTTCGGCTGCACGAAGAAATCCTTCGTAATCTCCGGTGTACGGTCGATATCCGCAATCGGCGTATTGTCCTGTTCTATCAGGTTGCCGCATCCGCAGAGATCTTCTTTCACCGAGAGTTTGAACTTCTTCATCCATTTCTGATAAGGAACAGACTGGGCGAAGTAAACCTGCTGACTGGTCTTGTTCTTGCGGGTAAGAACCTGTGCCTGCGGATTCTTCTTGCTGTCGGCAAGTCGGCGGTATCTTACAGCCTGGTTTCTACCCTGGATGATGATAGGGTTGAGAGCGATAGAATCAGTTCCTACCATTACTGGTGTGAAAACAATCTGCTGCTCTGATTTCATCTTCAAATCGTTCAGATTCATACGGAAGGCAACGTCCATCCGGTTGCCGTTCTTGCGTGCTAAAACACTTTCTACCTGAACCTTACCCCCTGCCAGCTGTTGAGCCTGAGCAGGCATGATGCCCTGAGAAAAGAGCATGCAGAGGGGCGAAATGACCGCATAAAGCTTCATTTTATCCATATTATGATTTCCCTAAATTTTTTTTGTATTCTGTCTAGTTATTACGTGTTTTTATTGTCAGTTTAAAACCACAGTTAAATTAAATTCTTAGAACACGTATATGAGAGATAGTGCGGCTTTTGTAGGGCCCACATAGTTGCGGTGGTCTTTGTCGAGACATTTTTCGCATCGTCCGTAAAGCTTGTAAGGACTGTAGGCATATCCCAAACCGATAGACCCTTCGAAATTGAGGTGCTTATTGAGTAGCCACTGATAGCCGTAGGTGAGGCCACCGCCGACATACCAGCCTTCATAGTGCCTGCCCTCCAGAGTTTTCGGCAGGATGCCGAAGGGCATGTCAATGTTTTTAATGTTGTATTCACCGCCTAAGGCATGAATTCCGAAGAAATGGCCTCCAAACTTCTGGCAGGTGTACCATCTGTATTCTGGCATAACATTCCAGAATCTCATCTTCTTGTCGCCCGAGAACTTCCAGGGGTTCAGAGTGCCGAAGAGTTGGAAGGTTGTTTTCTTGCCCGTGCCGATTTCGATGCCGGCGTTGGCAGATGTGGAAGCCCATCCCAGTAAGTTGGTCTTCAGAGCGACCTCCTGCGCTCGCGTCGTTGCCATTGAAAGGATCAGCAGCAGCAACATAGCTGATTTTATGAATGTTTGCTTCATCATATCTTTACTTTTATATTTGGTTTCGTTTATATTAAACTTAGCCTTCGTTTGTTAGTTGGTATCTATTTTCGGCTGCAAATTTAAGAA
>ERZ791625.861-NODE-861-length-18158-cov-3.659062_pt1 | contig 18158 bp, 18 predicted proteins | sample MGYA00510267_ERZ791625 | MGnify/ENA primary metagenome ERZ791625 (study PRJEB30046, sample SAMN00715229) | human gut metagenome | study: EMG produced TPA metagenomics assembly of the A metagenome-wide association study of gut microbiota in type 2...
TCTGCCCGCTCAGAAGATGCACTGCTCCGTGCTGGCCGAGGAGGCCATCCGGGCGGCGCTGGCCGACTACTACACCCGCCAGGGCATCGATCCCACCCCCATTGTGGGCTGCACCGCCGGGGACTGCTCCTGCTGTCACCAGCACTGAGAGGCCGCATTGCGGATCATAAACCGGAACCTCAGGGCCGGGGAGACGGGCGAACCTGCCGTTCGCCCTAAACTCCCCGGCCTTGACTTTGTCCGCCGTTTATCATAAAATATTGAGAACTGATTTGACACAAAAAGGAGGGTCCTCCTGTGATCGAACTGCGGGACCTCACCAAGACCTTTCTGGTGGACGGCGAACCCTTTACCGCCCTGGACCATGTGAACCTGACCATCCGGGACGGCGATGTCTACGGCATCATCGGCATGAGCGGTGCCGGCAAATCCACGCTCGTGCGCTGCATCAATATGCTCGAGCGCCCGACGGAGGGCGAGGTCATCGTGAACGGACAACGTCTGGACACGATGACCCCCGCGCAGCTCCGTGCGGCGCGGCGCGAGATCACGATGATCTTCCAGCGCTTCAACCTGCTGATGCAAAGAAACTGCCTCGATAACGTCTGCTTCCCGATGGAGCTTTCCGGACTGCGGGGAGAGAAGAAGTGGCGCGAACAGCGAGCTCTGGAACTCCTCGATATCGTGGGGCTCAAGGATAAGGCCAAGGCCTATCCCGCGCAGCTCTCCGGCGGACAGCAGCAGCGCGTTGCCATCGCCCGCGCGCTCGCCACGAACCCCAAAGTTCTGCTCTGCGACGAGGCCACGAGCGCGCTCGACCCCAAGACGACGCGCCAGATCCTCGAGCTGATCGGCGACATCAACAAAAAGCTTGGCATCACCGTCGTCATCATCACACACCAGATGAGCGTGGTGAAGGAGGTCTGCAATCACGTTGCGATCCTCGACGACGGCGAAGTCGTGGAAGAGGGCCTTGTTTCTACCGTCTTTTCCGCGCCCAAGTCCGCGGCGGCGCGCCACCTCGTGTTCCCGCGCGGCGCAGACATCGACGTGTCCGACCCCCAGCAGCAGCGCCGCATCCGCCTCATCTTCCGCAGCGCGAAGACGACATCCATTCCGCTCGTCGCGCGCCTTGCGACCGACGAGGGCATCAGCGCGACGGTCATCTCAGCCAACACGCAGAAGCTCTCCGAAGAGGTGTACGGCAGCATGCTGCTCGGTGTGCCGAACGCGCAGTTCGAGCAGGCCATGGACTTTTTAAGAAGCATTGAAAATCTTCAGGTAGAGGAGGCGAGCGTCGATGTACAGTAATCTCTTTTCCCCAGATTCCATCGCGGAGCTCACCGTCGCCATGCAGACGCAGTTCCCCAAGGCGATCTGGGAGACGTTTTATGTGACGCTGCTGTCAACGGCGCTGGCCGTCGTCATCGGCCTTCCGCTGGGCGTGCTGCTCGTAGCGGGGGAGAAGGGCGGCGTTCTGCCGCTTCCCAAGGCCTTGATGAGCATTCTGAACGTCATCATCAACCTGCTGCGCTCGATCCCGTTCCTCATCTTAATGATCATGGTCTTCCCGCTCTCGCGCCTTATCATCGGCACGACCGTCGGCACCACCGCGACCATCGTTCCGCTGGTCGTGGCGGCGTTCCCGTTCGTCGCGCGCCTTGTTGAGAGCAGCCTGCGCGAGGTCGACCCTAACATCATCGAGGCCGCGCAGAGCATGGGCGCAACGCCCATGCAGATCATCTGCAAGGTGATGATCCCCGAGAGCGTTCCCTCGCTCCTCCAGAACTTCACCATCGCGCTCACGACCATCCTCGGCTACTCGGCGATGAGCGGCATCATCGGCGGCGGTGGCCTCGGCAAGATTGCCATCGACTACGGCTACTATCGCTACAAGTACCTTGTGATGTTTGCAGCGGTCGTACTGCTCATCATTCTGGTGCAGATCTTCCAGTCCTTGGGCACGCACCTTGCGACCAAGAGCGACAAGCGCCTCAAGAAATAACCGGATATCCTATCCTGCAAAGCGTCCCAACCATGCGGTTGGGACGCTTTTTGTCATTTTTCGCAATTTGACAGAGAAAAATGCGTCAATTTTTGAAAGCAAAATGCAGCAAAAATTGCAAAATCCCTTGTCATGTGCGAAAAGGGCTGTTATAATAGGGACAGAATGCAATGCAAGTCTTCGCGATTTGCATATTTTTTACGGAGAAATTGCGTGAACAGTTTTCAAGAACTTCTCCAGTCCATCGACTGGGGCTCGCTGACCGACGCGCTTTTGCGCGTGCTCGGCGTCTTTTTATGCTTGACGGTGCACGAGACCTGTCACGGCCTTGCAGCCTATGCCCTCGGCGATCCGACGGCCAAGCGCGAGCACCGCTTGAGCTTAAACCCGCTGCACCATATCGACTGGTTCGGCTTGGCTGCCATGCTGCTCGTCGGCTTCGGCTGGGCAAAGCCCGTGCCGGTCGACATGCGGTATTTCAAAAAGCCGAAGCAGGGTATGGCCATCACAGCGCTGGCGGGGCCGGTGTCGAATCTGCTGCTGGCGATGCTGCTCTTGCTCGGCGCGCGCATCACGATCGCGCACTATGTCGATACCGCGTTTTGCAGCGGCCTTTTGAATTTCCTTGCGATGACGGCGTACATGAGCGTCGGTCTGGGGCTTTTCAACCTCATCCCCATCTCGCCGCTCGACGGGTCGAAGGTGCTCTTCGCCTTTCTGCCCGACCGCGCGTACATGACGCTGATGCGGTATGAAAAATACGGCATGCTTGTTCTTTTTGTGCTCGTCTGGCTCGGCGTGGGAGACAATATCCTCAGTGAGGGCATCTACCGCATGTACGAGCTTCTGATCAACTGGATCGTATATTGATAAAGTGAGAGGAATGTCATGGACAATCCCGTTTTCAAGCTGGAGGGCGTGGTGCACGAGCGCAGCGCGGAGACGCTGCAGGACTTTGAAGGGCCGCTCGACCTCATTCTCTTCCTGCTGTCGAAAAATAAAATAGAGATCCAGGACATTCCCATCGCGCTGATCCTGGACCAGTACCTTGCGTATCTCGAGCAGCGAAAGCAGCTCGATCTCGAGGTCGCGAGCGAATTCATCACGATGGCGGCACATTTAATGTACATCAAAACGCGCATGCTGCTCTCGCTTGAGGATGAGCAGGCGCAGAGCGAGATGGACGAACTCATCGCCTCGCTCAAAGAGCGCCAGCAAAAGGACACGTACCTTCGCATCAAGACGCTGACCGAAACGCTCGGCCCGATGGGCGAGTTTGGCCGCAGCATCATGACGCGCCAGCCCGAGCCCATGCAGCGCGGCAAAATTTACGAGTACAGCCACGAAAAGGCTGACCTCGTGCTTGCCATGCAGACGATCATGGAGCGTGGAGAGAAGCTGGCCGCGCCGCCGAGCGCGGCGCTGAGCGAGATCGTGCGCCGCGAGCCGTATCCCGTCAAGGGCAAGGCGGAGGAAATTCTGCACCGGCTCAAGGAGTTCGGCATGACGCGCTTCAAGCTGCTGTTCCGCGGCAGCCGCAGCCGCAGCGAGATCGTGGCGACGTTCATCGCCGTTCTGGAGCTCTGCCGCGAAAAGGTCATCCATCTGGCCGGTTCTGACACGGACTGCACCGTGGAGTGCGGGGACGACACCCCCGACCGTATCAATCTGTAAAAAGCGAGGAATGCTATGTCTTTGGAATCTTTGGATCTGCGCGAGGTCGAGTCGGCCATCGAGGGCATTTTGTTCGCCAGCGGCGAACCGCTTCCCATCGACCGCATCTGCCTTGCGCTCGATTTGGACCGTCCGACCGCGGAACAGGTATTGCAAAAGCTCGGCGATTACTACGCCTTTGAGCGCCGCGGCATCCGGCTCGTCCGCATGGAGGACAGCTATCAGCTCTGCTCGTCGCCGGACTATGCCGACGTCATCCGCAAGGCGTTTGAGATCCGCAAGACCGCCAAGCTCTCTCAGCCCGCGCTGGAGGTGCTGACGATCATCGCCTACTACCAGCCCACGACCCGCGCCTACATCGATCAGGTGCGCGGCGTGGACAGCTCGTACACCGTAGGGCTGCTGCTTGAGCGCGGGCTTATCGAAGAGTGCGGACGCTTGCAGGTCCCCGGACGGCCGAGGCTGTACCGCACGACGAAAAAGTTTTTGCGCGACTTCCACTTGGGTTCGCTCGAGGAGCTGCCGGAGATGCCGGGTCTTGAGGCCGACGGTCAGCTCCGCATGACGGAGGACGGCACGATCCTCGACCCCAGCGCCATGACGGAAAAAGAAGGCAGCGTTCCCAAAAACGGGGAACACTGACCGCGTAAAGCATAAAAACCGCGTGAAGCGTAAAAAGAGGGAGGTGGTCGATTGACTGCGCTGAAGGTAATTGGCATCATCCTGCTCATTTTTATTTTGATCGGCTTTCTGCGCGTGGGCGCGCTGATGCAGTTCGGCGACGAGCTGCGCGTGCAGCTTTCGGTCGGCCCGTTCCGCTTCACGCTGCTGCCAGCAAAGGAAAAGAAAGAAACACCGAAAAAAAAGGCAAAGGAGAAGAAGCCAAAGTCAGAGGGAGAAGAGGCGAAGCAAAAGAAAAAGCCCTCGCTCCCCAAGCCGACAAAAGAGGAGCTCAGGGACCTCATCACGACGGCGCTCTCGGCGCTCAAGGAGACAGCGAAACGCACCTGCAAGCGCCTTCGCATCGACCCGCTGGAAATTCTCGTCGTCTTCGGCGGCACGGACCCCGCGGATATCGCGCAGACCTACGGCTATGCGAGCGCCGCGATGTGGGGTGTGATGCCGCACCTTGAAGACCTCTTCCATATCCCTGATCCCTCACTGCACCTGCGCATGGACTACAGCTCTGAAAAGACGCACGCAGAGGGTGCCGTTGGTCTGTCGCTTCGCATCCGCGACGGGCTGCACATCTCGCTTGCACTGCTCATTCCGATGCTCAAATGGTACCTACGCTATAAAAAGGCGCATAAAAACGACGCTCCCGCGGAAAAACCAACGGAGAGCACTCCGCAAAACAGTGAACACAGTGAAAAACTGACCGCATAAAAAGAAAGGATGAACCTCATGGAAAACATCGAAAAGAAGACCCCGCTCAACGATCTCATGGACACCACGATGGATAAGATCCGTGATATGGTCGATTCCAACACCATCATCGGAGAGCCGATCCAAACGCCCGACGGCGTGACCGTCATTCCCGTTTCGCGCGTGAGCTTCGGCTTCGGCGCGGGCGGCGGCGACTACGGCAAGACCGACACCGCACACTTCGGCGGCGGCGCGGGCGCGGGCGTCAAGGTAGACCCCGTCGCGTTCCTCGTCGTCAAGGACGGTCTGACGCGCGTGATGCCCGTGGCCATCCCTGCGGCGGCAACGGTCGACCGCGTGCTTGATCTTGTGCCGGAAGTGCTCGACCGCGTGCAGAATTTCGTGGACAAGAAGAGAGAAGAGAAAGATATCTACTGATTCCGGGCATAATAGGGGCATTCCGGATGAAGGAGTGATCCCATGCCGCATTTTGCCCGATGCGTATTCGCCGTTTTCCTTGCTGTTTCTTGCCTGACAAGCAGTTTGACCTGTCAGGCTTCCGCGCCTGAAACTGCCGCCGCCGCGTTCATTTTGATGGAGGCGGGCAGCGGGCGGGTGCTGGCGTCGCGCAATGAAACGCAGGAGCGCAGCATCGCGAGCACGACGAAGATCATGACCTGCTTGGTCGCGCTGGAGCACAGCGAACTCACGGAGCAGGTCACGGTCAAACGCGAGCACTTGCGCGAGGGCTCGTCGATGTACCTTCTCGAGGGCGAAACGCTCACGATGGAGGAACTTCTCTACGGTCTGATGCTGCCGTCCGGCAACGACGCGGCGGAGTGCATCGCCGCCCACTGCGGCGGGAGCGGCGGCAGCGCGCAGTTTGTCCGATGGATGAACGAAAAGGCGAAAGCCCTCGGCATGGAGCACACGTCATTTGCTAACCCGAGCGGGCTCGACGAAGCGGGGCACGGCTCCTGTGCCCTTGATATGGCGCGCCTTGCGGTCTACGCCATGCAGAACCCGACGTTCGCGCGCATCGTCTCGACGCGCACGGCGAGCGTCGGCACGCGCACGATGACGAACCACAATAAGCTGCTCGCGTCGTACTCCGGCTGTATCGGTCTCAAGACCGGCTACACCGGCGACGCGGGGCGCACGCTCGTCACCTGTGCCGAGCGCGGCGGGATGCGCCTGATCGCCGTCACGCTGCACGACGGCAGCGATTGGGCCGATCACGCGGCACTCTACGACTACGGCTTTTCGGCGTATGCGCTCTCAAGCGGCGCGAAAAAAGGCGAGGCCTACGGCAGCGTAAGCGTCGACGGGCAGAGTGTGTCCGCCGTGGCGGCGGAGAGCTTCCGCTATCCCACCGCGGAAAATGAAGCATTGAGCGTGCGCGCCGAGCTGCCGCAAACCGTCTCCGCCCCTGTGCGGAAGGGACAAACGTTCGGCACGCTCGTCATCTCCTGCGGCGAGACTGAGGTCGGAAGAGTTGACCTTGTCAGCGCGCGCAGCGTACAGGCGCAGGAAACAAAGAGCGAAACAAGCAAAAATAAGTCGCTGGCGGAAAAGCTCTGGCAATTTCTGTCGGCAAAGTAAAGGAGGGATCGACCTGGCCGAAGCAAGAATTCAAAAGCTCATCGCCGAATCGGGGCTCTGCTCCCGGCGCACCGCCGAGCAGTATATCGCCGCGGGACGCGTGCACGTGAACGGCAGGACTGCGCTTCTCGGGCAGAAGGCCGACCCCGAAGTCGACGAAATTACCGTCGACGGCAGGCCGCTCGCGCTGGAGGGGCAGAAGCGCTACCTGATGCTCAACAAGCCGCGCGGCTATGTCTGCACGCTCTCTGACGAAAAAGGGCGAAAGACCGTCGCCGAGCTCGTCAAAGACTGCGGCGAGCGCGTCTATCCCGTCGGTCGGCTCGACCTCGACTCCGAGGGACTGCTGCTTTTGACGAACGACGGCGAATGGATGCAGCATCTTCTGCACCCGCGCTACGAGGTCAACAAGGTCTACGAGGTCAGCGTCGCGGGCGAGGTCAGGGGAGCGGCAGAAGCGCTCTCTTCCATGACACAGCTCGACGGCGAGCCCATCCGGCCCGCGCAGGTGCGCGTGCTGCGGCAGGGGAGGGACACCGCCGTTCTCTCCATCACCATCCATGAAGGAAGAAACCGGCAGATCCGGCGCATGTGCGCCGCCGCCGGATTACACGTCAAGCGCCTCAAGCGCGTGCAGGAGCACGCGCTCAAACTCGGGGCTCTTCCCGTCGGCGCGTGGCGCGATCTAACGGAGCAGGAGCTCCATGCAACAAAATCAAAGTAACAGAGGACGATTTTATGACGAAGAATATCTTACATAATATCGAAAAGAACATGAGCAGCTTTTCCAAGGGGCAAAAGCTCATCGCCCGCTTCATTCTGGAAAACTACGACAAGGCCGCGTTTATGACGGCCAGCAAGCTCGGCAAGACCGTGCAGGTCAGCGAGTCGACCGTCGTGCGCTTTGCCACCCAGCTCGGCTACGAGGGGTATCCGAGCATGCAGCGTGCATTGCAGGAGATGATTCGCGGCAAGCTCACGAGCATCCAGCGCATTCAGGCGTCGGACGGCGAGCTCGCAGGGTCCGATCTGATGACGAACGTCCTGCAGCGCGACATGGAGAAGATTCGCATGGCCATCGACCAGACCGACGGCGCGGAATTTGAGCGCGTGGTCGACACGATCATCGGCGCGCGCCGCATCTACATCGTGGGCTTCCGTTCGTCCTCGTTTCTGGCAGGGTACTTAAACTTCTACTTCCGCCTGATCTTCGACAACGTCACTCTGGTCAACGGCGGCGCGGCCGGCTCGTTCGACCAGCTCTTCCGCGTCTCCAAAGACGATGTGGTCATCGGCATCTGCTTCCCGCGCTACAGTGAGCTTGCGCTCAAGACCATCCAGTTTGCGCGCGACCGCGGCGCGACGATCGTCGGCGTGACGGACAGCGAGATGTCGCCCATCAACCAGATGTCCAGCAATTCGCTGCTCGTGCGCAGCGAGATGATCTCGTTCGTCGACTCGCTGGCGGCGCCCATGAGCATGCTCAACGCGCTCATTCTGGCCGTGGCCAACAAGAAGGGCGCAGACATCTCCGCGACGTTCTCCGAACTCGAGCACATTTGGGAGCGCTTCGACATTTTCGGCAAGATCGAAGATGAATAAGGCGATCGTTGTCATCGGCGGCGGCGCGGGCGGCATGATGGCCGCGATCTGCGCCGCGCGCAAGGGTGCGCACGTGACGCTGCTCGATCCAAACGAGCGCCTCGGCAAAAAGGTGAACATCACCGGCAAGGGCCGCTGCAACGTGACGAACGACAGCACTTGCGAAGAGCTGCTCGCCCACGTGCCGCAGAACCCGCGGTTTTTATACTCCGTGTTTTCCCGCTTCGACGGGCACAACGCCATCGATTTTTTCGAGGGGCTCGGTGTGCCGCTCAAGGTCGAGCGCGGCAAGCGCGTGTTTCCCGTGTCCGACCGGTCATTCGACATCACAGCGGCGCTTGAGCGCGAGCTCAAGCGTCTGCACGTCAAGCTCGTGCGCGACCGCGCGCTCGGTATTTCGGTCGAAGACGGCCATGTCGCCGCCGTCAAGGGCGAAAAAGGGGACTACACCGCCTCCGCCGTCATTCTGGCGACGGGCGGGCTGTCCTATCCTGCGACGGGCTCGACGGGCGACGGCTTCCGCATGGCGGAAGCGCTCGGCCACACGGTCACGCCGCTGCGCGGCTCGCTCGTGCCGCTTGAGGCGCGCGAATGCGCGATGCTGCAAGGGCTGAGCCTGCGCAACGTCGCGCTGACGGTATATGAAAACAACAAAAAGATCCACTCGGATTTCGGCGAAATGCTGTTCACGCACTTCGGCGTGAGCGGGCCGCTCATCCTGTCGGCCAGCGCGCACATGCGGCATTTCGACAAAAAGCAGTACCGGCTGGAGATCGACCTCAAGCCCGCGCTCGACGAACAGCAGCTTGACAAGCGTTTACTGTCGGACTTTGAAAAGCGTGCGAACAGCGACTACTGCAACGTGCTTGGGGCGCTCCTGCCGCAGAAGATGATCGACGAATTCATCGACCGCTCGGGCATCCCGCCGCACGAAAAGGTGCACGATATCACGCGTGCCCAGCGCGAGACCATCCGCACGCTCTTAAAGCGCTGGACGGTCAATGTCAGCGCGCCGATGCCGGTCGAAAATGCGATCATCACCTCCGGCGGCGTCAAGGTGGGGGAGATCGACCCGAAGACCATGGCGTCGAAAAAGGTTGGCGGCCTTTATTTTGTCGGCGAGATCATCGACGTAGACGCCTATACGGGCGGCTACAATCTGCAAATCGCCTGGGCGACCGGCAAGGCCGCGGGCGAGGCTGCCGCGGACGCACTGCTGACGCAGTAAGCACATATTTATTGTAAGAGGGAAGAATCAAACAGATGAAAAAGCATTTTTCCATTGCCATTGACGGCCCCGGCGGCGCGGGTAAGAGTACGCTCGCCAAGGCCGTCGCCAAGAAATTGAACATTCTGCATGTCGACACGGGTGCGATCTACCGCACCATCGGCTACGCGGCGTTTTCCCGCGGACTGGACGCAAAGGACGAATCTCAAATCGCGCCGCTGCTGAAAGAAATTCAGATCGACATGGCATTTGACGAGACAGGCGGGCAGAAGATGTTGCTTGACGGTAAAGACGTCAGCACCGAGATCCGTCTGCCGGAAATTTCGATGTACGCCTCGAACGTCTCGGCGCTGCCGTGCGTGCGCGCATACCTTCTTGAGATGCAGCGCGATATCGCGCGCAAGAGAAGCGTCATCATGGACGGGCGCGACATCGGCACAGTCGTTCTGCCGGACGCCGACCTCAAAATTTACCTGACTGCTTCGGCCGAGGAGCGAGCGCGCCGCCGCTGCCTCGAGCTCTCCGAGCGCGGCACGCCCAAGGCGTATGAAGAGGTGCTGCGCGAGATCAACGAGCGCGACTATCAGGACATGCACCGCAATATCGCCCCGCTGCGCGAGGCAGAGGATGCCGTGCACTTCGACACGTCGAAGCTCAGCTTTGAAGAGAGCGAGCGGGCGCTGCTGAATCTCATTCAGGAGAAATTGAAATGATGCACCGTATCTTTTTTGCGTTTATCTGGATCATCGGTCGGGTGCTTTTGTGGATCTACCGCGTGGACGTCAAGGGACTTGAAAATCTGCCCAAGCACAGCGTGCTGCTGTGCCCGAACCATTCAACGGACTTAGACCCCGTGCTCATCGGCCTGTGCCTGCCGCTCGACTACCATCTGCACTTCATGGCCAAGGCCGAGCTCTTCGACAACCGCGCGCTCGCGTGGCTCATCCGCACGCTCGGCGCATTTCCCGTCCAGCGCGACGGCAAGGATATCCAGTCCATCAAGACCGCGATGCAGGTGCTCCACAAGGGTGAGAATCTTCTGATCTTCCCCGAGGGGACGACGATCCGGGGCGGCGTCGGCTATCACGACGGACTCCCCGCGCACGCGCACGCGGGCATCGCGATGATCGGCGTGCGCACGGGTGCGACGCTCGTGCCGGTGTTCTGCGACGGGCAGAAAAAGCCCTTCCATAAAACGCGCATCATCTTCGGCGAGCCGTATGTGCCTGAGGTCACGGGCCGCCGCGGCACGTCCGAAGAATTGCAGGCCATCGCCGACGAAATGCTGCGTCAGGCCTACGCGCTCGGCGGCCAGCAGGTGGGAGGCGCGCCGCTGTGAAGGTCATCTTAGCTGAGACCGCGGGCTTCTGCTATGGCGTGGAGCGCGCGGTCAACCTTGCGCGCGAAACGGCAAAAGCGCGCGGCGGCGCGATGCTCGGCAGCATCGTACACAACGCGGGCGTCGTGCGCGAGATCGAAGACCTTGGCATGCGCCTCATCACGTCACCCGACCAGGCAAAGGCGGGGGAGACCGTGCTCATCCGCGCCCACGGCGAGCCGAGAGCGACGCTTGATGCGCTGCGAGAGTGCGGGGCAGAGGTCGTGAGCGCCGTGTGCCCGCATGTCGAGCGCATCCGAAAGCTTGCACAGGAGGCAGAGCACGAGGGACGCCGCGTCATCCTGATCGGTGAGCGCCATCATCCCGAGGTGCAGGGCATCGCAGGATGGTGCAGCGACCCGCTGATTTTTGAAAATGTGCAGGAAGCGCAAAAATACTTGCAGGAACACCCTGATTTTGCCCTTTTACCCAGTATCATGCTGGCGCAAACGACCTGCATTCGTGCGCTTTGGGAAAGTTGTGTGAAATTTCTAAAAAAACAGTGTACAAATCTGAAAATCAATGATACAATATGCAATGCTACGCAGAAACGTCAAACTGAGGCAGCAGAACTTTCCGCCAAGGTAGACGCGATGGTGGTTGTGGGCGACCGAAGAAGCGCCAACACAAGGCATTTGACCGAGATTTGCAGAGAGAACTGCGGAAAAGTCCTCCAGATCGAATCCGCAGACGAGCTCTCACCGGAATTCTTTTCCGGATGCCGTGTGGCGGGACTGACAGCCGGCGCATCTACTCCTGCGAGTATCATTATGGAGGTATTAACAACAATGACGGAAGAAAACATCAACACCACTACCCCTGAAACCAGCGAATCCTTTGAAGAACTGCTTGAAAAATCTTTCAAGACTCTAAATACAGGAGATAAGGTGACCGGTATCGTGACCGCCATCGGCACGACCGAGATCCAGGTCGACGTCGGCTGCAAGCAGGCAGGCTATATCCCTGTTTCTGAGCTGAGCAGCGACCCCGACGTCAAGCCCGAGGACGTCGTCAAGGTCGGCGACGAGATCGAGGCTTACGTTGTCCGCGTCAACGACGTGGAAGGCTACGCCACCCTCTCCAAGAAGCGTCTCGACGCTGTCAAGCTCTGGGAAGACATTGAGACCGCCGTTGAGGACAAGACCGTTCTCGAAGGCACCGTGACCGAAGTGAACAAGGGCGGCATTGTCGTTTCTGTCAAGGGCGTGCGCGTGTTCGTGCCCGCTTCTCAGAGCGGCATGCCCAAGGACTCCGACCTTGGCCAGATGGTCAAGCAGAAGGTCAAGCTCCGCGTGACCGAGGTCAATCGTGCCCGCCGCCGCGTCGTCGGCTCCATCAAGTCCGTACTGAACGAGGAGCGTCAGGCTGCTCAGGCCGCCATCTGGGAAGGCATCGAGGTCGGCAAGCACTATGACGGCGTTGTCAAGTCCATGACCTCTTACGGCGTGTTCGTCGACATCGGCGGCGTGGACGGCATGGTCCACATCTCCGAGCTGAGCTGGAGCCGCATCAAGAACCCCGCCGAGGTCGTCTCCATCGGCGATCACCTCGACGTGTACGTCATCTCCTTCGACCCCGAGAAGCGCAAGATCTCCCTCGGCGTCAAGGATCGCACCCAGAACCCCTGGGATGTGTTCATGAACACCTACAAGGTCGGCGACGTTGCCAACGTCCGCATCGTCAAGCTGATGACCTTCGGCGCTTTCGCTGAAGTCGTTCCCGGCGTGGACGGCCTGATCCATATCTCCCAGATCGCTGACCGCCGCATCGACAAGCCCTCCGACGTCCTGTCCGAAGGCCAGATGGTCGACGCGAAGATCACCGCCATCGACGAGGAGAAGAAGAAGATCTCCCTCAGCATCCGCGCGCTGCTCAGCGGCGAGGAAGAGGCTCCTGTCGAGGAGTAATTTTTCCGAACTGAAAAGAGACAGGCTCCGGCCTGTCTCTTTTTTACGTTCTTTTTTACGCTGACACGTAAGAAAGACTTTGCAAACGGCGATCGGTATGCTATAATTGTTAAAGTTTCGACATAGTTCCGAAATGATAATCAAATTCACATACATACAGGAGGAATTATCCATGGATTACGCAGCGCTTTATCAGAAGAAGCTGACCTCTGCCGCGGAAGCCGTCAAGGTCGTCAAGAGCGGCGACTGGGTCGACTACGGCTGGTGCACCAACCATCCCTACACGCTCGACAAGGCTCTGGCCGCACGCCAGAATGAGCTCAAGGACGTCAAGGTCCGCGGCGGCGTGACGATGTGGATGCCCGAGATCTGCAAGGCCGAGGACGCCGGTGAGCACTTCACCTGGAACTCCTGGCATTGCAGCGGCGTCGACCGCAAGATCATCGCCAAGGGCATGGGCTATTTCATTCCCATGCGCTACAGCGAGCTGCCGCGCTTCTACCGCGACGGCAACGCCACGGTTGATGTTGCGATGATCCAAGTCACGCCGATGGATAAGCACGGCAACTTCAGCTACGCTCTCGCGTGCTCTCACTTAGCCGACATGCTGGATTCCGCCAAGACCGTCATCGTCGAGGTCAACGAGAACCTTCCCTGGGTCTACGGCCTCAACGGCTGCGAGATCAACATCAAGGACGTCGACATGGTTGTGGAAGGGGAGAATCCTCCTGTTGCGCAGCTCGGTGCGGGCGGTGCTCCCACCGAGGTCGACACCGCGGTCGCCAACCTCGTCGTGCCCGAGATCCCGAACGGCGCGTGCCTCCAGCTCGGCATCGGCGGCATGCCCAACACCATCGGCTCGATGATCGCGCAGTCTGACCTCAAGGACCTGTCCGTTCACACCGAAATGTATGTCGACGGCTTTGTCGATATGGCGCTCGCCGGCAAGATCACCGGCAAGCACAAGCAGCTCGACAAGGGCCGTCAGGTCTTTGCCTTCGCCGCCGGCACGCAGAAGCTCTATGACTACATGGATCGCAATCCCGAGGTCATGGGCGCACCGGTCGATTACACGAACGACGTGCACGTCATCTCTATGATCGACAACTTCATCTCCATCAACAACGCCATCGACTGCGACCTCTTCGGTCAGGTCAACGCCGAGTCCGCGGGCATCAAGCACATCTCCGGCACGGGCGGCCAGCTCGACTTTGCGATGGGCGCTTATCTCTCCAAGGGCGGCAAGAGCTTTATCTGCATGTCCTCGACCGTCACGGGCAAGGACGGCACGGTCAAGAGCCGCATCGTCCCCACGCTGACGCCCGGCTCCATCTGCACCGACCCGCGCTCCTGCACGCACTACATCGTCACCGAGTATGGCATGGTCAACCTCAAGGGCCTTTCGACCTGGCAGCGTGCCGAGGCGCTCATCGACATCGCGCATCCCGACTTCCGCGAGCAGCTCATCGCCGACGCGGAGAAGATGCACATCTGGCGCCGCAGCAATAAGTAAGCAAAAATCGTTCTTCCGTCACGGGGGCTCTCCTGAAAAGGGGAGCCCCTGTTTTTTCGAAAATACGGTGTGTTTCCATTTTTATGCGATATTTCATCAAAAATCGCTTGAAAATGATGGCAAAGTACGTTATACTATGTATGGGGAATTGTTTCCTCTTGTGTGTTTGTGTTATTTTTCTTTTCCATCGCACGGAAAACCGGGGCGAATGCCGGATTGGCATTCTGCCTGAAGGGAGGTGGGCATAGAATGTTTCAAGTGGGAGATAAGGTCGTGCACCCGATGCACGGCGCCGGTGTGATCGACAGCATTGTCCGCGAAAAGATCAGCGGCAAAGCAATGGATTTTTACGTCTTCAAAATGCCCATTTCCGGGCTAACGCTCAAGATCCCGACCGAGAATTCCACGGCCATCGGCATCCGCGCCATCAAGACGAGAAGCGAGATCGAAGAGGTCATCGCGCGCATTCCCAAGCTCGGCGTCGACATGACGGCGAACTGGAACCACCGCTACCGCGAGAATATGGATCGCCTGAAAAGCGGCAATCTCGACGAGGTCAGCGCCGTCATCAAGGCGCTGATGCATCGCGACAGCACGCGCGGACTATCCAACGGCGAGCGCAAGATGCTGCACATTGCCAAGCAGATCCTCGTATCAGAGATCGTCCTGGCAGAAGACGTGGAGTATCCCGAGGCTGAGGGACGCGTCAACGCCGCGATGCTGTTAAAGGAGAGCGATTGAGTCCATGAGCCTGCTGCAAAAGATGTTCGGCAAGCGCCAAAAGCGCACTCACCCGTACTGCGCCGCGCTGATTGCGGCCGCCGGAAGCTCCACGCGCTACGGCGGGGAGAACAAGCTGTTGCAAACCCTTGACGGCATCCCTGTCCTTGTGCGCACACTGCTCACGATCGACCGCGTGGAGGGCATCGACGAGATCGTCATCGCCGCGCGGGAGGACGAGCTGCTGCCTTATGCTGAGCTCTGCAAGACCTTTGGCCTCAGAAAACCCGTAAAGGTCATCGTCGGCGGCGCAACGCGGACAGAGTCCGTGCTGCGCGCGGCGCTCGAGGCCTCGCCCGAGACGGAATTTTTCGCCGTGCAGGACGGTGCGCGTCCGCTCGTCACTGTCGAGCTCATCGACGAAGTGCTTGACGCGGCAAAGATTTACCTCGCCGCCGCGCCCGCCATTCCGGTGCGAGACACCATCAAAGTTGCGCACGACGGTATCGTCGAGCGCACGCCCGATCGCAGCGCGCTCTTCGCCGTGCAGACGCCGCAGGTCTTCGCCGCCGACCTTTTGAAGGCGGCTCTCCAGTCCGCGATTGCGGACGGCGCGACTATTACGGACGATTGCTCCGCTGTGGAGCGGCTGGGCAAGGAAGTCCACTTGACAGATGGCAGCGAGGAAAACATCAAGATCACCACGCCGGTCGACCTTGCGATTGCAGAAGCAATTTTACAGCGCAGAGGGGAATGAACCTTTCCCCTCTGCCTTTTCTTGAAGAAAGGACCCATACCATGACGAATTTACGCATCGGGCACGGCTACGACGTGCACCGCCTGACCGAGGGCCGCGCACTGATTTTAGGCGGCGTGACAATCCCCTACGAAAAGGGCCTGCTCGGCCATTCGGACGCTGACGTACTGACCCACGCCGTGATGGACGCGCTGCTCGGCGCGGCGACGCTCGGCGATATCGGCAAGCTCTTTCCCGATTCCGCCGACGAGTTTGCCGGCATCTCGAGCTTAGAGCTGCTGCGGCGGGTGAAGCTGCACCTCGCCGCAGCGGGGTACGATGTCGTCAACATTGACGCAACGATCCTGGCGCAGGCACCTAAACTCGCACCGTACCGCGAGCAGATGCGCTCGAATATCGCTCGCGAGCTCCAGATCGATGTCTCGCGCGTGAGCGTGAAAGCCACGACTGAGGAACACCTCGGCTTCACCGGCAGCGGCGAGGGGATGGCCGCCCACGCTATCGCGCTCCTTGAGCGCGCGGACAACTGAATCAAAACCGCTTCGGACGGACGCTTTTCCTGAGCGCCCGTCCCTTTTCGCCCGCACACCGCCGCCGCGCACGCATATCATGCTGTGAGGGGGAATCGGTATGGACTATTATCTCTTTGCCGCGCGCTCAGTCACCCATGCCCAGCGCATGGCGCGGCTTTTGAGCGACGCGTGTATCTCTGCCAAAATCCGCCGCGCGGGCGCTGCGATCACCGAGCGCGGCTGCGGCTATACGCTGGAAATCCCGCGCCGCCACGCGGCGCGCGCCATGCAGGCCTGCCGCGCGGGCGGCGTGCTGCCGGTCAAGGTGCTTTTCGCCTCGGATGACGGCATGCAAGAGGTGGCGCTATGATCTATCTCGACAGCGCCGCCACGACGTTTCAAAAGCCCGCTGCGGTGCAGCGGGCCGTCGTGCGGGCGATGCGCACGATGAGCTCGCCCGGGCGCGGCGGGTATGCCGCGGCGCAGCAGGCCGACGAGCTGCTGTTTCGCTGCCGCAGCGCAGCCGCGGAGCTCTTCTCCGTGCCGTCGAGCGAGCAGGTCGTTTTCACGATGAACGCGACGCATGGACTGAACATCGCCATCAAGAGCCTTGTCCGCCCGTGCGGGCGGGTCGTCGTCTCAGGCTATGAGCACAACGCCGTCACACGGCCGCTGCACGCGCTGGGCGCGGAGGTCATCGTCGCCGCCGCGCCGCTTTTTTCGCCGCAGGAGACGGTCGAAGCCTTCGAGCGCGCGCTTGCGCATGAGCCCGATACCGTTATCTGCACGCATGTCTCCAATGTCTTCGGCGCTATTTTACCAATTGAGCGCATCGCGCAGCTCTGCCGCGGCGCAAGCGTGCCGCTCATCATCGACGCGTCTCAATCCGCGGGCTCGCTGCCGATCGACTTTTCCGCGCTCGCGCCCGCATTCCTTGCCATGCCGGGGCATAAGGGACTTTACGGCCCGCAGGGGACGGGGCTGCTGCTCTGTGGCAGCGACGCGCTCCCGCTCATTGAGGGCGGCACAGGCAGCGAATCGCTGCGCCAGAGCATGCCAGACTTTCTTCCCGACCGTCTGGAGGCAGGGACGCACAACGTTCCTGGCATCGCGGGGCTCGAAGCGGGCATCGCCTTCGTGCGCGCGCAACGCCCGGAGCGCATCCTGCACCACAGCCGCGCGCTCATCCGTCGAGCAGGAGAGGGGCTCGGCAAAATTCCAAATGTACACGGATTTCTCTCGCTGGAGGCAAGCTTGCAGGCAGGGGTCTTATCGTTCACGGTGGACGGCCTTTCGCCAGAAAGTGTTGCCGAGGAGATGGCAAAGCGCGGTATCGCGCTGCGCGCGGGGCTGCACTGTGCGCCGTTCGCGCACAAAACGGTGGGGACTTTGCCCGACGGAACGGTGCGGCTGAGCGTTTCCGCCTTTAATCGCGAAAGCGAGATCGACACGTTTCTTTCCTCTCTGCGCGCGATCGCGGCAGGTCAGGCAAAAAACTGAGATTTCATAGAAAATTCATCGCTCTACCGTTGCAATTTGGAGTGTTTCATATTAGAATAAGTAATAACTATTGCTTAGGGGGAGCGTGCCTATGGAATTTGTCATGCCCATCCTGGAAGGCGCGTGGCGCTATGTGCTCACGCTCAGGATCTCGGACTATCTTGATATCGCGCTGATGGCGTATGCGATCTATTGGCTTTTAAAGCTCGTCGGCACGTCGAAGGTCGAGAGCGTCGGCAAGGTGATTTTGCTGTTCCTGCTGGCGCTGATGCTCTCGGACGCGTTCTCGCTCAACGGAATTTACTTCCTTTTGAGCCATATTCTCTCGCTCGGTGCGCTGGCGCTCATCGTGCTCTTCCAGCCCGAGATCCGCCGCCTCATCGATCAGCTCGGCT
>ERZ791625.863-NODE-863-length-18129-cov-3.756058_pt1 | contig 18129 bp, 16 predicted proteins | sample MGYA00510267_ERZ791625 | MGnify/ENA primary metagenome ERZ791625 (study PRJEB30046, sample SAMN00715229) | human gut metagenome | study: EMG produced TPA metagenomics assembly of the A metagenome-wide association study of gut microbiota in type 2...
CAGCGTATGGCGGCGATCCTGGGCTGGAACAAAATTTCACCCGAGCGGCTGGAGCTGTGCAACCTCGGCAAGGCGTTTCCTGCACAGGGAACAGTGGAGGAGCTGTACCGCGAGTTCGGACTGGACGCGGAGTCGCTGGCAAAAAAGGCTGCGGAGGTGCTGCGATGAGCAATAAAACAAGATTGGACGTGCTGCTCGTTGAACGCGGGCTGGAACAGACCCGCCAGCGCGCGCAGGCGATGATCATGAGCGGGCTCGTCTTTGTGGACGGGCATCGTGTGGACAAGGCAGGCACCGCCGTGCTGAACGATGCGCAGATCGAGGTGCGCGGCAACACGCTCCGATATGTGAGCCGCGGCGGCCTCAAGCTCGAAAAGGCGATGACGACGTTCGGCCTCAAGCTGGACGGCTGCGTCTGCGCCGATATCGGCGCCTCGACCGGCGGCTTTACCGACTGTATGCTGCAAAACGGCGCGACAAAGGTCTACGCCGTCGACGTCGGCTACGGACAGCTCGACTGGAAGCTCCGCTCCGACGAGCGCGTTGTGTGCATGGAACGCACGAACGCGCGCTATCTTGACCGCGACCAGATTCCTGACGAGCTGGATTTTGCCAGCATCGACGTGTCGTTTATTTCGCTGAAATTGATCCTGCCTGCGGTGCACCGCGTCTTAAAAGAGGGCGGACATGTCGCCTGCCTCATCAAGCCCCAGTTTGAGGCGGGACGCGAAAAGGTGGGGAAAAAGGGCGTCGTCCGCGACCCGGACGTACACCTTGAGGTGCTGGAAAACTTCCTGACACATGCAAAGGATTCTGGCTTTACAGTGCTTGATATCACATTCTCTCCCATCCGCGGACCCGAGGGAAACATCGAATATCTCGGATATCTCGAAAGCGGCGATTGGGTGGAGAAGACGTTCGACCTACAAGGTCTTGTGGAGCAGTCGCACGCGGCGCTCGACCACGGGAAGGAGGGCGCGGGATGCTGAGAAAAGTCATCTTATGCCCGAATCCCTACCGCGACGCGCAGCTGCGCGTCGCGAAGGAGGCCAAGCGTGTGCTCGACGAGGTTGGCTGCCCAAATGTCGTGTGCCTGCCGTTTCGCAATCAGGAGCCGCCGGAGGGCTACGGGCTCAACATTGAGCCGCTTCAGCAGGAGATCCGCGGCGCGGATATGATCATCGCGTTCGGTGGCGACGGTACGATCCTGCACCTGTCCAAAACCGCCGCGCACCGCGACATTCCGGTGCTTGGCGTCAACCTCGGCAGCCTTGGCTTTATGGCCGAGCTCGAAAGCAAAGACCTTTTGCGCTTGCGCGATTTGTGCGACGGAAAGTATGAGATCGAGAGCCACATGATGCTCGATGTGAGCGTTCAGCGCGACGGGCGGGTCATTTACTCGAACCTTGCGCTCAACGAAGCGCTCATCGCGCGCGGCAACATCTCGCGCGTGATCCGGCTGCAAATCTTCACCGAGCAGGGAAAGCTCGTGGACGTGGCGGGCGACGGCGTGATCGTCGCGAGCCCGACAGGATCGACGGCCTACTCGCTTTCGGCGGGCGGCCCTGTGGTCGAGCCGACGGCACGGAACTTCATCGTTTCGCCTATCTGCGCGCACAGCGTGCACGCCAACGCTTACGTGCTCTCGCCCGAGCGGGTCATCACTGTGCAGACGGAAAAAAACAGCTACAAGCCCGTCCTTTTGAGCGTGGACGGCGGGCGCGCATTCTCACTGCGCAGCGGCGACAGTATTGAAGTGCGCCGCTCGAAATTCGACACCAAGCTCGTTCGACTGAGCAAACGCAGTTTCTGCGAGATCTTACAAAAGAAAATGTTGATGGGAGGAACCAGCAATGAAGAATGAAAGACAGGAAAAGATCCTTGCGATCATTGCCGCTTCGGCGATCGAAACGCAGGAGCAGTTGATCGACAGCCTGCGCAAGGAGGGGATCTCCTGCACGCAGGCGACCATCTCCCGCGATATCAAGCAGCTCCACTTAATTAAGGAGCCGACCGGCAACGGCACCTACCGCTACGCCGTTTCGACGCAGAAGATGCGCCTGAATCTGGCTGACCGCCTGCAGACCATCCTGCGCGAGAGCATCGTTTCGGTCGACTGCGCGCAGAATCTGGTGCTCATCAAGACGATGGCGGGCCTCGGCCCGGCGGCCGGCGCGGCGTTCGACGGGATGGATATTTCTGCCAAGGTCGGCACCGTCGCGGGTGACGACACGGTGCTGATCGTGATGCGCGAAAACGAGTCCGCCGCCGAGCTCTGCTCGGAGATCGAGGACATGCAGAGACAGCGCCAGACCAAGTGACGAAAAACCTTGCAGGAGAATGAGCGATGCTTGAGCTTTTGCACATTGAAAATATCGCCATCATCGAGCGGGCGGACATTCTGTTCGGCCGCGGGTTCAACGCGCTCACCGGCGAGACCGGCGCGGGCAAATCCATCGTGATCGACGCGCTCGGCGCGGTGCTCGGCCAGCGCACATCGCGCGAGCTCATCCGCACGGGTGCGGAGAAGGCGTTCGTCAGCGCGACGTTCAGCGCAGTTCCGGCAGATTTGCCGGGGCTCGCCGAAAACGGCTTTACGCCGGAGGAGGACGGAACGCTTTTATTGCAGCGCGAGCTGCACGGTGACGGCAAAAACGTCTGCCGCGTGGGCGGACGGCCGGTGACGGTCGCGCAGCTCAAGCGTATCGGCGCGAGCTTGCTCAATATCCACGGCCAACACGACGGACAGCAGTTACTCGACGAAGAGCAGCACCTTGTCTACCTCGACCGCTTTGGCCGCGTGGAAAATGAGCTGGCAGCGTACTGTACGCGCTATGACGTGATGAAAGAGACGCGCCGCGCGATCGACGCGCTCAAGATGGACGAGGCCGAAAAAGCGCGCCGTGTCGACATGCTGCACCATCAGATCGGCGAGCTCGAGCGCGCGGACTTGCAGGAGGGGGAGGAGGAGACGCTCCTTGCCCGCCGCAATATTCTGCGCAACGGCGAAAAGTTCATTTCCGCCATCTCCGAGGCGGACGCCTGCCTGAACGGTGGGGACGAGGGCCTTGGCGCGGTGTCCGCTATCAAGGAGGCGGAGGATGCGCTGCGTTCGCTCCGCAGCCTCGGCGATGAATTCATCACGCTCTCGGACCGCTTGGAAGCGCTGCACTGTGAAGCGTATGACCTTGCCGAAACGATCCGCGATAAGAAGGATGAATACGACTTTTCTCCGCAGGAGCTCGACGCCGTGGAGTCGCGCTGCGACCAGCTTTACCGGCTGAAAAAGAAGTACGGCTCAAGCGTCGAGGAGATGCTTGCATATCTTAAAAAATCGCGTGAGGAATTGGATCGCATCGAGTATGCAGACGACCGTGCGCAGCAGCTCGAGCAGACGCTCAAAAAGCAGGAAAAGGCTGCGCGCGAAGCGGCGCAGGCCCTCTCCGACCGCCGTCACGCGGCGGCAAAGGAGCTTGAGGAGCGTATTTCCCGGGAACTGCGCGAGCTCGATATGCCGAAGCTCCGCTTTGCCATCGACTTTCAAGAGAAGGATATGGGCGAGGACGGCACGGATGCCGTGGCGTTTTTGATGTCCGCCAATGTGGGCGAGGCGCTGCGCCCCATCCAGAAGATCGCGTCCGGCGGCGAGCTGTCGCGCATCATGCTGGCACTCAAAAACGTGCTGGCCGAGCAGGACAGCGTGATGACGATGGTGTTCGACGAGGTCGACACCGGCGTTTCGGGCAGGGCTGCCCAGCGCGTGGCGGAAAAGCTCGCCAAGCTCTCACGCACACGGCAAGTGCTGTGCGTGACGCATCTGCCGCAGCTCGCGGCGATGGCCGACACGCACTTCGGCGTGGAAAAGGGCGAGGAAAACGGCCGCACGCTCACAAAGGTCGTCGCGCTCGACCGCGCGGCGCGCCGCGGCGAGATCGCCCGCCTAAGCGGGGGAGACCACCCGAGCGAGACGATGCTCTTAGGGGCGGAGGAGTTGCTCTGCGCGGCGGAGAACTTTAAAAATCAACTCCTGTAAAGTAAAATCACATGGCAGAGAAAAGCGCCGCGATGCGGCGCTTTTTCGAAGAAAGGAACATCAGATGAACGAATTTGCTGAGCGCATCGAGCGGGATTTTCCGGTGCGGCGCAAGGAAAAAGAAAAAGTGGACTTCCGCACCTGGCTTGTCTACACACTCAAGGAGCTCGGCTATTCGCCAAAGCTCGAGAGCGGGACGTCGGCGCTCTCGGCGGGCGGCAATGTGACGAATGTGGTCGTCGGCGACATCGAGAAGGCAAAGATCGTTCTCGCGGCGCACTACGACACCGGCGTGCGCGAGGTCCTGCCGCCGCTCATTTGCCCGACGCGACCGGCGACGTACATGCTCTACGAGGCGCTGATGCCGCTGCTGGCGCTGGCGGTGAGCTTCCTTATTTCATTCGGCGTGACGTTCGCGCTCAACATGCCGAATATGACGCTGCCGCTCTTTTTGTTGCTGCTGGTCGTGACGCTCTTTTACCCCAAATATGGCAAGAGCGAAATGAACAACAAAAATGCCAACACCTCCGGCGTCGTTGCACTGCTCGAGGTCGCAAAGGCGCTGACGCCGCGCTACCGCGGCGAGGTGTGCTTTTTGTTCCTCGACGGCGGCACGCAGGGGAGCAAGGGCGCCAAGCGCCTGATCCACGCGCCCCCCGACCTCACAAAGAAGAGCGTCGCCGCGCTCGACTGCGTGGGTGAGGGCGATGAGCTGCTGATCCTGCCGGGCAAGGCGAGCCGCTGGAACGACAAGCTGCTCGACACGATCCTTGAGCAGTTCAGCAACAGCGAGAAGAAGACCTGCTTTTTGAAGACCGACGGACTTGTTCACTATCCCTCGGACAACCGCGCGTTCATGGGCGGCACGGTCATCTGCGCATGCAAAAAGGTCAAGGGCTTTGGCCGCTGCATCCTGCCGCGGAAAGCGACGGGGATCGACGAGGAGAACCTGTCGCTCCTGTGCGACGGGCTGTGCAAGCTTGTGATGTATTACAATCCGCAGAATACTTGATACTTGACAAGACCGATTCTTTACGTTACAATATCCGCGTTTACGGTGATGAAGCGGAGAAGTAAGCAGCGATTTCCTGCGCAGAGAGCCTTCGGCCGGTGCAAGAAGGAGAGGAAACGTGCCGAAATACACCGCGGAGCCGGCGCCCGAACGAAAGTTTTCCAGTAGGCGCGCCCCGGGAGCGCCCGTTATCGCGCGGGAGTGTGTCGGCACTCCGTGAGGCCGTTTTTGCGAGAAAACGGCGAACCAGAGGTGGTACCGCGAATTTGTTCGCCCTCTGTCCAAACGGACAGAGGGCGTTTTTTTGCTATCCGAAAGCGTCTCAAAATGTCCGAAATGAAGTAAAATAGAAATACAGGAGGAATCAACAAATGGGAATTTATGAAGAGCTCAAGGCGCGCGGCCTGATCGCGCAGGTGACGGACGAGGAGCAGATCCGCGACCTCGTCAACAACGGCAAGGCGACGTTCTACATCGGCTTTGACTGCACGGCGGATAGCCTGCACGTCGGCCACTTCATGGCGCTGTGCCTGATGAAAAGACTCCAGATGGCGGGCAACAAGCCCATCGCCCTGATCGGCGGCGGCACGACCATGATTGGAGACCCCTCGGGTCGCAACGATATGCGCAAGATGCTCACCAAGGCCGACATCGACCACAATGCCGAATGTTTCAAGCGCCAGATGGAGCGCTTCATCGACTTCGGCGAGGGCAAGGCCATGATGCTCAACAATGCCGACTGGCTGATGAAGCTCAACTACATCGAGCTGCTGCGCGAGGTGGGCGCGTGCTTCTCTGTGAACAACATGCTGCGCGCCAAGTGCTATGAGCAGCGCATGGAAAAGGGCCTTTCGTTCCTGGAATTCAACTACATGATCATGCAGTCCTACGACTTCTACCACATGTTCCAGGAGTACGGCTGCAACATGCAGTTCGGCGGCGACGACCAGTGGTCCAACATGCTCGGCGGCACGGAGCTCATTCGCCGCAAGCTTGGCAAGGACGCGCAGGCGATGACGATCACGCTGCTTCTTAATTCCGAGGGTAAGAAGATGGGCAAGACCGCGAGCGGCGCGGTGTGGCTCGACCCGAACAAGACCACGCCCTACGACTTCTACCAGTACTGGCGCAACGTGGGCGATCAGGATGTTTTGAAGTGCATCCGTATGCTCACGTTCCTGCCGCTCGAGCAGATCGACGAGATGGATAAGTGGGAGGGCAGCCAGCTCAACCGCGCGAAGGAGATCCTCGCCTACGAGCTCACCGCACTCGTCCACGGGGAAGAGGAGGCCAAGAAGGCGGAGGAGTCTGCCAAGGCACTCTTCGGCGCGGGCGGCAATAACGCCAACATGCCGACGAGCACGCTGACGGATGCCGACTTTGAAAACGGCAACATCAATGTCCTTTCGATGCTGGTCGCGACCGGCCTGTGCCCGTCCCGCGGTGAGGCGCGCCGTTTGGTCCAGCAGGGCGGTGTGACGATCGACGATGTGAAGGTCGCCTCCATCGACGAGAGCCTTGCGCGTGAACGTTTTGAGGGCGAGGGCGTCATCGTCCGCAAGGGTAAGAAGGTCTTCCACCGCGTGAAGGCGTAAGCAAGGCTGATTACAAAACGTAAACGAAAAAGTGAAACAGGGCTCTGCGCGTTTTCAGCGCAGAGTCCTGCTTTTTTGACTGAATACACAAGGTGAAAAACGGTGAAATGAATACGGCGAATATTCGCTGAATATCGCGATGAATATTATGCAGACACAAAGTGAATGCGCGATGAATGTTGCACAAACGAGAGATAAGATCAGCTTATACTGCGGGACGGAACGGTTCCAATGTATGCGAGAGCTGTTCCAAATGACGCTCGGAAATGCGGCACAGCGGCAGCCGCAATTCGCCGCTGCACAGGCCCAAGAGCTCCATGGCGGCCTTGACGGGGATGGGATTGACCTCGCAAAACAGCGCACGGATCAGCTCGTGCAGCTTGAGCTGGAGCGCACCTGCCTCTAAGAAACGGTTTTTCAGGCAGAGCTGTGTCAGCTCGTGCATTTCGCGTGGGACGACATTCGCGGCGACGGAGATGACGCCCTTGCCGCCGAGCACCATGATGGCGGCGGTGGAGCCGTCGTTGCCGCTCCAGACGGTGAAGTCCGGCGGGCAGAGGTTGAGGGTGTCCTGAATAAGATCGAAGTTGTCGCTGGCTTCCTTGACGCCGACAATGTTCGGATGCTTGGCGAGTGTCTGATATGTCTGCACCGTGCAGCCGACGCCTGTGCGCGCGGGGACATTGTAGAGGATGACGGGAACATCGACCGCGTCAGCGATGGCGGAAAAATGCTGCACAAGACCGCTCTGCGAGGCCTTGTTGTAGTACGGCGTGACGGTGAGCAGCGCGTCGACGCCCGCGCTTTGCGCGGCTTTGGAGAGCGCAATGGAGGACGCGGTGCTGTTCGTGCCGCTGCCCGCGATGACAGGCACGCGGCGGTCGACGGTGCGCACGCAGCGCTCAATGAGCGCCATGCGCTCGTCGTAGCTCAGCGTCGCAGCTTCGCCGGTTGTGCCGCAGACGACGATGGCGTCGGTGCCGCCTTGAATCTGGCGCTCGATGAGACGGTCGAAGGCTTCGAGATCGACACCGTCGCCGCAAAACGGTGTGACGATAGCGACGGCGCTGCCGGTAAAGACGCAGGATTTCATAAAAAGACTCCTTTCCATGACGCATGACCGCCAAAACAGAGGGGGAGCGGCGGCCAAAAAGAGATATAGTTTTGCTTGAAAGCAGAGGGAAACTGTCGTATAATGTAAAATACGATTCATATGGATATGTTCAGCCGGGCGCAGAGCGATCGCTTCTGCAAAACTGGCTGTGGAGGATACTATGAAAAAATGGTGCAGAACGTTCCTGCTTTCCTGTCTGCTGTGCCTTTCACTGTGCACGCTCGCGCAGGCGGCGGACGGGGAAACACTTCGCGTGGGGCTTAAGTACGGCTCGGACGCGATGAGCGCGGCGAACCTTCAGAATTATTCGGCCTTCGGCGGCTACGCGCTGGGGTATTTTGACGCGGACGGCAGCTTTGAAGAGCTGGGCGCACTGCCGCAGTTGTATGAAAAGATCACGGTGACGACGGATACGACCTATCATGTGCAGCTTTCCGGCACGTTTTACGATTACGACGACGCGTCGCGCACAGCGGCGCAGTACAGCGGCGGCTTCGTCGCCTACGAGGATGGGGACTTTTACGTCCGCGTCGGCAATTACACGAGCCTGAGCGCGGCACGGTCCGCGATGGCACAATACGGCGGCACGGCAGTCGGCGGCAGCGGCACGGGTGTGACGGTCATTGTGACAGGATCGGATACGATCCTCTTTGAATTCGACTGCGGTGGGAGCGAAAACCTCGGCATTCTGCCGATCGAGACGCGTGAAAAGACGGTCACATGGTTCCGCGGCTACCGCTACTACGGCGGCTTTGAATACCAGCGCGTGAGCGGCGGGAACATCAGTGTCATCAACGTGGTGGATCTTGAGGACTATGTCAAGTGCGTCATTCCCTGGGAAATGAGCAAGGACTGGCCGGTCGAGGCGCTCAAGGCGCAGGCGGTCTGTGCGCGCACCTACGCGGTCTGCCAGACGAAGCATCGCGCGCAGGGCTTTGATATCTGCGCAACGACGCACTGTCAGGTCTATCAGGGCACGGCGGCGAGCGGTGCGAATTCCGATGCTGCGGTCGACCAGACGGCGGGGGAGTTCCTCTACTACAGCGGAAGACTCGTGCAGGAGGCTGTGTATTATTCAAGCAACGGCGGCGCGAGCGAGGACAGCCTGAACGTCTGGGGCAATGATGTCGGCTATCTCAAGGGCAAGATCGACCCCTATGAGGGCAAGATCGCCTCGATCATCCCACGGTACAACTGGTCGACGACGTTTACCGCGTCGGAACTCACAACGCTTCTCAACAACCGCGGCTATGGCATCGGCACGGTGAAAAACGCCTATGTCTCGGCCTATACCGACACAGGTAACGTCTATTCCGTCACCTTTACCGGTACGAGCGGCAGCAAGACCGTTTCGCGCGAGGCCTGCCGGTCGTTGCTGAATCTGCGCAGCCAGCGCTTTACGATCAGCGGCGGCGGGAGCGAGAACGCTTACAGCGTGAATGACACGGGCGAGAGCGTCGCTCTGGGCGCGGCCAGTGCAGTCGATAGCAGCGGAAAGAGCTCGGCGCTGTCCGGCAACGTGTACGTCATCACGTCGAGCGGCACATCGCAGCTTGAGCAGCGGACGACAACGTCGGGGAGCAGCAGCTTTGTGATCTCCGGCAGCGGTTACGGACATAATGTCGGCATGAGCCAGTGGGGCGCGTACTCGATGGCGAACCTCGGCTATTCCTACCGCGATATTCTGCAGTTTTACTATACGGATGTCAGCATCCGATGAGGGAAGAGAAACAACATGAAGACAAAAGATTTTGATTATTACCTGCCCGAGGAGCTGATCGCGCAGACGCCGCTCGAAAAGCGCGACGAATCGCGCCTGATGTGCCTTGACAAGGAGACGGGTGAGCTCTCACACCACCATTTTTATGAGCTGCCGGACTTTTTGAACCCCGGCGACTGCCTGATCTTGAACAATTCCCGCGTGCTGCCGGCGCGCCTTTTGGGCCAGCGCCTACCGGGCGGCGGCGCGTGCGAGGTGCTTCTGCTCATCGACCGCGGCGACAAAACATGGGAGTGCATCGTGCGGCCGGGCAAGCACCTGCGCAAGGGCGCAAAGATGCAGTTCGGCAACGGCGAGCTCAAAGCGGAGGTCGTGGACGTGTTACCTGACGGCAACCGCATGGTGAAATTCGACTTTGAGGGTATTTTCCTCGAGGTGCTCGAACACCTTGGCAAGATGCCGCTGCCGCCTTACATCAAGGAGGAATTGCAGGATCAGGAGCGCTACCAGACCGTCTATTCCAAGGTCAACGGCAGCGCTGCCGCGCCGACGGCGGGCCTGCACTTCACGCCGGAGCTGCTGGAAAAAATTCAGGCAAAGGGCGTGAACATCGGCTATGTGACGCTGCATGTCGGCCTCGGTACGTTCCGTCCTGTCAAGGAGGACGACATCGAGCAGCACGATATGCACAGCGAATACTGCGTTATCCCACCTGAGACGGCAACGCTCATCAACGAGACGAAGGCGCGCGGCGGGCGCGTGATCTGCGTCGGTACAACGTCGTGCCGCACGCTCGAGAGCTGGGCACAGGAGGACGGACACATGGAGCCGTCCGCAGGCTGGACGAGCATCTACATCTACCCGGGCTACCGCTTCAAGGTGATGGATGCACTCGTGACGAATTTCCACCTGCCGCAGTCCACGCTCATCATGCTGGTCTCGGCGCTCGCGGGCCGCGAGCACGTACTGCATGCCTACGAAGAGGCGGTAAAAGAACGTTATAGATTTTTTAGTTTTGGCGACGCTATGTTCGTTTCCTGAAACGGGGGAAGACTATGTTCAAAGTGATTAAATACGAGGGCAAGGCTCGGCGCGGTAAGTTCAAATGCGCGCACGGCGGGGAAGTACAGACGCCGGTTTTTATGAACGTCGGCACGCAGGCGGCCATTAAGGGCGGCGTGAGCGCGCTGGACTTAAAAGACCTCGGCTGTCAGATCGAGCTTTCCAACACGTACCATCTGCATCTGCGCCCCGGCGACGATGTGGTGCGCCAAATGGGCGGCCTCCACAAGTTTATGCACTGGGACGGCCCTATCCTGACCGACAGCGGCGGGTTTCAAGTATTTTCCCTTGCGGGCCTGCGCAAAATCAAAGAAGAGGGCGTGACATTCGCCTCGCACCTCGACGGCCGGCGCATCTTCATGGGGCCGGAGGAGAGCATGCGCATTCAGTCGAATCTCGGCAGCGACATTGCGATGGCCTTCGACGAGTGCGTGGAAAACCCGGCACGCTACGAGTACGCGAAGGCATCCTGTGAGCGCACGCTGCGCTGGCTGGAGCGCTGCAAGATCGAGCATGACAAGCTGAATACCTTGTCAGATACGGTCAACCCGCAGCAGATGTTATTTGGCATCAATCAGGGTGCGACGTTCGAAGATCTTCGCATCTGGCACATGAAGGAGATCGCAAAGCTCGACTGTGACGGCTACGCCATCGGCGGCCTCGCGGTCGGCGAGCCGACGCAGACAATGTACGACATCATCGACGCGGTCGAGCCCTATATGCCGCAGGATAAGCCGCGCTATCTCATGGGCGTCGGTACGCCGTCGAACATCATCGAGGGCGTGGCGCGCGGCGTGGACTTTTTTGACTGTGTGATGCCGGCGCGCAACGCACGCCACGGCAAGCTCTTCACGTGGAGCGGCTCGATCAACCTCAAAAACGAGAAGTACAAGCTCGACGAGCAGCCGATCGACGAGCAGTGCGACTGCCCGACGTGCCGGAATTTCTCGCGTGCGTACCTGCGCCACCTCTTTAAGGCGGAGGAGATCCTGGCCCTGCGCCTTGCGGTGATGCACAATCTGTATTTCTACAACAAGCTGACGCAGCGCATCCGCGACGCGCTCGACGCGGGAGAGTTTGCGGCTTTTCGAGCGGAGTACAGCACGAAGCTGTCGGAAAGAGTTTGATTCTTTGGATAAACCCCTTGCACAATAGTGAAATATCCGTTATAATATCAATATCTTTTGTTTTGGAAAGGAACTTGTACTATGGATAGCATTATCTTGCTGGTTGCGATGATCGCGGTGTTCTACTTCCTGATCATCCGCCCGGAAAACAAGCGCAAAAAGCAGGCAGAAAACATGCGCAACAGCCTCAAGAAGGGCGAGCGCATCACCACCATCGGCGGTCTGGTCGGCCGCATCGTTCAGGTGAACGACGCGACGGTTGTGTTCGAGACCTCTGAGGACCGCGTCCGCATCGAGGTCGCCAAGTGGGGCATCCAGTCTGCGGAGTCGATGGAGCAGGCGGCTGCGCCCAAGGCCAAGAAGGCTGACAAGGCGGAGAAGAAGGCTGAGGATAAGCCTCAGACCGAGGAAGAGGCCAAGACGGTGGCTCTGCCGGTCGAGGATAAGGTGGAGAAGGCTGAGGATAAGCCCTCTTATGATCCTGAGATCAAGTAAGATCGACAACTGCATAGCATAAACAAACCTCCCCTGACATACGCTCATGTAGGCGAATGCAGGGGAGGTTTTTGCGTGGAAAAGACGGTGAACACCGCGTGGTACGCGAAAAAATGCGCGCTGGGTACGCTTGTGTGCTGCGGCACGGAGCTGGTGCTTTTGATGCTGGCATCGGCGCTGATACTGCGCGGTGCGATCAGCGAGGAGATGGCGAACGGCACGGTGCTGGTCTGCACGGCGGTCGCGGCGTTTTTGGGCTGCATGATCGGAGCGAGGAAGACAAGCAAGCGTGCGATGATGACGGCGGGCTGCGCGGCGAGCGCGTGGGTCACGATGCAGGTGATCGGCTTTTTTGTTTATGATGGGTTGACACCGGAGCGGTCGCTTGAGCTGGCGGCGGCGATGGCGGTCGGCGCGGTGGCACCGCTCCTACTACAAAGAAACGGGAAAAAGGGGAGAGGCGCCAAGGCACGTGCTCGCCGCAAGCGCAGGTGAACATAAAGCAATAGGCGTATTCACGCGTTTTTGATCGGCGGTGGAGGAAATGCGGCGCGAAAAGCTGTAACAACTTGCACAAATGGAGCAAGAGCGACGGTAAAATATGACTTTTTCTGACTTGGGTGGTGAAGCGGAGAGCTGCTTCCAGATATGGGGAACGGGTACGAAAACCACCCCATATCTTGGTAAAATGACGCCGCTTTTTCAATTTGTTTCAAAAGTTTACATAATACACTTTACATAATATTTTGACATAATTAACAAAAATGGGAAAAGTTGGCAATTCCGCTTGCGAAAAGAGTGCAAACGGCCTATATTTATAGGTGCGTTCTATCGTTTTGCTCCGTGGGCAGAATGCCGATTCCCTTCACGAGGGGTGACATACTTGCTGAGTCGAACGAACAGAAGAGACCGCCGCGGCGCGCTGCCGCAGCGCGTGCCTGTGCCGATGCTGGTGTTATCGGCGTTTATTGTGTTGGGTGTGATCCTTGGGTACGTGTTTGCGCTCCGGTCGCTGCAGAGCGCGGACGGCGAGCTGAAACAGTATTTCGACGCGTTTTTATCGGGCGGCGTGAACAGGCCGTTTTCGGCAAGGGCGCTGGGCGAAACGCTGTTGTGCTATTTCCGCGCGCCGGGTATCGTGTTTTTGCTTGGCTTTGCGTCCATCGGCATTGTGGCGGTACCGCTCGTGTGTGCGTGCCAGGGGTTTCTTCTATCGTACTCGCTGTTCTGCTTTGCGCTCTCGCTCGGGCGGGGGAGCTTTCCGTTGCTGCTGGCGCTGTTCGGCATCCGGCTTCTGGCGGTGCTGCCGTGCACGCTGCTGCTCGGGAACGCGTCGCTTGACAAGTCCCGCGTGCTGCTGTCGCTTTCGCTTGGCGGCGGGGGACGGGGACGCGCAGTCAGCTACGGGAGCGCGTACTGGTACCGCTTTGGCATTTGTTGTGTGTGTTTGTTGTTTGCCGCTCTGCTGGAGCTGTGGCTCGTGCCGCAGTTTTTGCTGCTGGCGGCGTCTTGAGCTGTTTTTTAGGAAGGAGGGGTGCGATCATGGCCGACCTTTTGGCGCAATACGAAGAATATCTGGCCACGGAAAAGCACGCCTCCCAGAATACGCTCAGCTCCTATATGCGCGATCTGCACCAGTTCGCTGCGTATTTGGACGAGTTCCACCCCATGCCGCTGCCGCAGGTGACGCAGGAGGTCATCAGCGGCTACGTCGCCTGGATGGGCGGCAAGGGCAAGTCCGCCGCGACGATCACGCGCTCCATCGCGTCGATCAAGTCGCTCTACACCTACCTCCAGATGACCGGAGAGGTCAGCGCGAACCCGGCCAAGGGCGTTGCCGCGGTGAAGGTGGAGCACAAGTTCCCTGAGATCCTCACGGGCAAGGAGGTCGAGCTTTTCCTCGACCAGCCCCAGTGTGTGGACGCCAAGGGCTACCGCGACCACGCGATGCTCGAGCTGCTGTACGCCACGGGCATCCGCGTCTCCGAGCTCATTTCGCTCAATGAAGAGGACGTGAGCCTGAGCGCGAGCTTCATCCGCGCGCAGAGCAAGGGCAAAGAGCGTATCATCCCGCTCTATCCCGCCGCCGTCAAGGCGCTCTCGCACTACATGAAGGAGGTGCGTCCGCAGCTTTTGGCTGATCCGGAGGAAACGGCGCTGTTCGTCAACATGAACGGCGAGCGCATGAGCCGCCAGGGCTTTTGGAAGATCGTCAAGCACTATCAGGAGACTGCCGGCATCTCGAAGGACATCACGCCGCACACGCTGCGCCACTCGTTCGCCGTGCACCTGCTCGAAAACGGTGCCGACCTGCGCTCCATTCAGGAGATGCTGGGCCACGCAGACATTTCCTCGACGCAGATCTACACGCACGTCGTGAAAAAGCACCTCAAGGACGTCTATCAGAAGGCGCATCCGCGGGCATGAAAAGAAAATTGGAAGGCCGCTCTTTGAGCGGCCTTTTTCATGCTGTGATTTCTCGTTGCATTTCGGACAGATGTTTGATATAATTTCTAAATAAGTATCGTGGGAGGTGATGCGCGTGCGCATTCTCGGCATCGATCCGGGCATTGCCATCGTGGGCTTTGGCCTGATCGAAGCGGACCGCGGCAAAACGCGGCTATTGAATTACGGCGCGATCACCACGCCCGCGGGACTGCCGCTGGCGCGCCGCCTTGTGCAGATCGAGCAGGACATGGAAGCACTCATCGCGCAGCTGAAGCCCGACGCCATCGCCGTCGAAGAGCTGTTCTTTTCGAACAACATCACGACGGGCATCGCCGTGGCGCACGGCCGCGGCATCATTTTGTGCACGGCGGAAAAGAGCGGCGTGCCGCTCTATGAATATACACCCATGCAGGTCAAGCAGGCGGTCGTAGGGTACGGCCTTGCCGAAAAAAGACAGGTCATGGACATGGTCAAGCGCCTCTTAAAGCTCAAGGCCGTGCCGCGTCCTGATGACGCGGCCGACGCGCTGGCCATTGCCATCTGCCACGCGCGCAGCGCCACGTCGCTCCTGAGCCGCGTGGGCGGGAACGACGTCAAGCAGACCATTTAAGCAGGAGAGAGGCAGTTTATGTTTTATTATGTCAGCGGAACGGTCGCGCATGTGGAGCCGTACCTCGCCGTGATCGACTGCGGCGGCGTGGGCTACGCCTGCAAGACCACCAGTACGACGATCTCACAGCTACAAGTGGGTAAAGCAAGCAAGCTTTACACCTATTTGCACGTGGGTGAGGGGATCTTTGACCTTTACGGTTTTGCCACGCAGGGTGAGCTCGGGAGCTTCAAGCAGCTCATCGGCATCTCGGGCGTGGGGCCGAAGGCGGCGCTCGCCATTTTGTCGGTCTGCACGCCGCAGGGGCTTGCAATGGCCGTCATCACGGGCGATGAAAAGGCGCTCATCGCCGCGCCGGGCATCGGCAAGAAGATCGCCCAGCGCATCATCTTAGAGCTCAAGGACAAGCTCGCCAAGGAGCAGCAGGAGATCGGCATGCCGGCTGCCCCCGGCATTATCGCGGGCGAGAAGAGCAAGGCCGTCGAGGCCGCCGCCGCGCTCGCGGTGCTCGGCTACACGCAGCAGGACATCGCGGTCGCGATGAAGGGCGTGGACGTGGAAAACTTACCGCTTGAAGAGATCGTGCGCCAGAGCTTAAAGAAAATGGTAAAATAGGAGAAACGATAAATGAACGAAAATACAAAAGAGGTTGCTAAAAAGAGTATTACCTTTGGAACCTGCCTTGCAATGGTCATCTCTTATGCGAACTGGCATAGCGTGGGTTGGGCGATTGTACACGGTCTGATGAGCTGGCTGTATGTGATTTATTTTGTGCTTGCGTATTGAGTGTTTTCCCGTTGGACGGAAGAAAAGGGAAGTGACATCTTGAGCATTGATTTTGGAACCGACATTTATGAAGAGCCTATCGTGGCCAAGACTTTCCTGAGCGAGGACGCGCAGGAGGGCTCTCTGCGTCCGAAGACGCTCTCGGAATACATCGGGCAGGAAAAGGCAAAGGGAAACCTCGCCGTCTTTATCGCGGCGGCGAAAAAGCGCGGCGAGTCGCTCGACCACGTGCTGCTGCACGGCCCTCCGGGCCTCGGCAAGACGACGCTCGCGGGCATTATTGCCCAGGAAATGGGAGTGAACATCCGCATCACGTCCGGCCCCGCTATCGAAAAGGCGGGCGACCTTGCGGCGCTTTTAACGAATCTGAGCGAGGGGGACATCCTGTTTGTCGACGAGATCCACCGCCTGAACCGCAGCGTGGAGGAGATCCTGTACCCCGCGATGGAGGACTACGCCATCGACATCATCGTCGGCAAGGGCCCGAGCGCGAACTCCATCCGCCTCGATCTGCCGCACTTCACGCTCATCGGCGCGACGACGCGCGCGGGCCAGCTGTCTGCGCCGCTGCGTGACCGCTTCGGCGTCACGCTGCGCCTGGAGCTTTACACGCCGCAGGAGCTTTCGAAAATCGTCACGCGCTCGGCGAGCATCCTGAATGTCGACATCGATCCGACGGGTGCGCTCGAGATCGCGCGCCGCTCGCGCGGCACGCCGCGTATCGCGAACCGCATGCTGCGCCGCGTGCGCGACTTTGCGGATGTGCGGGCCGACGGCGTGATCACGAAGGAGGTCGCGGACGAAGCGCTCCGCGCGCTCGAGATCGACGACCTCGGATTAGACCCCATCGACCACCGGATGATGCACGCCATCATCGAAAATTACGGCGGCGGCCCCGTCGGCATCGAGACGCTGGCGGCGACCATCGGCGAGGAAGCCGTCACGCTGCTGGACGTTTACGAGCCGTATCTCATGCAGCTCGGCTTTTTGCAGCGCACGTCTCGCGGGCGCTGCGTCACGCGCAAGGCATATGAGCACTTAGGCCTCTCCGTGCCGAAGAGCATGGACGAAGTGCCGGAACAGCTTAGCCTATAAATGCAAACTACTTTACGGCAAAACTTCAAATCTTTTTGAGAAGAGGAATCAAAATCATGGGAAAACTGTTTGGCACCGACGGCATTCGCGGCGTTGTGGGAGAAAATCTCACGGCTGATCTTGCGTTCCGTACGGGCAAGGCCATCGCGGCCGTTTTGAAGGAAGAAAAGGGCAGAAAGCCGGTCATCACCATCGGCAAGGACACGCGCATTTCGTCCGATATGCTCGAAAGTGCGCTGATCGCGGGTATCTGCTCCGTCGGCGGCGACGTGATGCCGTTCGGTGTGCTGCCGACTCCGGCGGTCGCGTACCTGACCGTGCTCAAAGGCGCGGATGCGGGCATCGTGATCTCCGCCTCGCACAACCCCTACGAGCACAACGGCATTAAGGTCTTCAACGAAAAGGGCTACAAGCTGCCCGACGCGATCGAAGAGCAGGTCGAAGAAAAAATTCTCACCGACAGCTATCCCGCCGCGACGCACGGCGAGATCGGCGTCCTGCGCCACGGTCTGCGGCAGTCGCGCGAGGCGTACATCGACCATTTAGCTGGCACGATCGAAGGAGATCTGTCCGGCCTGCGCGTGCTGGTCGATTGCTCGAACGGCGCGTCGTCCGCGACGGCACCGGAGCTCTTTGGCCGCTTCCGCTGCTTCTGTGACTTCATCCACCGCGAGCCGGACGGCGTGAACATCAACGACCACTGCGGTTCGACGCATCTCGACGACCTTGCACAAAAGGTCGTTGCGGGCGGCTATGACATCGGCGTTGCGTTCGATGGCGACGCGGACCGCTGCCTGCTCGTCGACGAGCAGGGCGGCGTTATCGACGGCGACAAGGTGCTTGCCGTCTGCGGCTCGGACATGAAGCGCCGCGGGAAGCTCTCGGGCGGCACAATCGTTGCGACGGTGATGTCGAACCTCGGCCTTCACGAGTTCTGCCGCGAAAACGGCGTCGGCCTCGTCTGCACGAGCGTGGGCGACCGCAACGTGCTCGAAAAGATGAATGAGTGCGGCTACAAGCTTGGCGGCGAGC
>ERZ791625.869-NODE-869-length-18043-cov-2.710752_pt1 | contig 18043 bp, 16 predicted proteins | sample MGYA00510267_ERZ791625 | MGnify/ENA primary metagenome ERZ791625 (study PRJEB30046, sample SAMN00715229) | human gut metagenome | study: EMG produced TPA metagenomics assembly of the A metagenome-wide association study of gut microbiota in type 2...
TGGATTTGAACCGGCAGGGTATCATTTTTTGACCAAAGCGCACAAAAACGGGCAGAAAGGTCAAAACTATATTGTATACAAGAGCAAAAACTATGGGATATAATTTACGCAAGCACAAAACAGAGGAAGAATGAACCGTACGAAGAAAGGAAGATGTGCTATGAAACGGAAACTGGCTGTTCTCCTCGCGAGCGCCCTGTTTATCGGCGTATTTGCTGCTTGCGGCGGAGATGGCACCGACGCTCCCTCCGCGTCCGGCGGATCGTCAGAAGGCCCTGTATCCCATGATCTGGTCATCGGTACCACTCAACAGGGCGGCAGTCTCGATCCCTGCGGCTCCACCAACCTGATCGGCCGCCGTCTTGTGTATGACAGCCTGTTCGTTCAGGACCCTGACTCCGGTGAAATCGTCGGACAGCTGGCGGAAAGCTGGGAGTACGTGGATGACTGCACGCTGAAGGTCACCCTGAAGGAAGGGATCACGTTCTCCAACGGAGAGCCGCTCACCCCGGAAGACGTGCTGTACAGCTATGAACGCTATATCACCACAAATTCGCAAAGCTCGTCCTATTTTACCGTCTATGACTTTGAAAACTCCTACGCGGAAGACGACCGGACATTCTATCTGAAGACCTTTGAGCCCTATGGTCCCGGCCTTTCCAACCTGCTCAACCGCGAGATCGTGTGCAAGAGCTGGTGTGAAGGCATTACCAGTGAGGAAATCTGGTGGGATGGACCAGTAGGAAGCGGCCCGTACAAGGTCGTCGAAAACGTGTCCGGTTCGCACACTACATATGCGCTTCGCGACGATTACTGGGACACCAGTGATATACCCGAAGCTGAGACCATCACCGTCAAGACCTACTCCGAAGCGCTGACCATGAACATCGACTTTGAAAACCACGATCTGGACGCCTGCTTCCTGATGGATGAGACCGACGCCAGACGTTATCTGGACAGCCCGGTCGAAGGTATCGCCATGGACATCCGTCCCATTTATGACACCTATATGCTTTGCCTGCCTGAGTATGTGGAGGCCTTTGAGGATGTCCGTGTCCGTCAGGCCATCGCCTACGCGCTGGATCTGAACGCCATTTCGGAAGCCGGAATGGGCTGTCTGGCTCTCCCGGCCACCTCGATCATTCCCAACGGCGTCAACTATCATGTGGATGTGGGAACCTACGAGTATAATCCTGACAAGGCCAAGGAATTGCTGGATGCGGCCGGGTATGATTACAGCCAGAGTTTCGACATCGTTCTGGTGACCAATGCCCAAAACCAGCGTATGTGTGAGACCATTCAGTTTTATCTCAACGCCGTCGGCATCAACATGACCATCTCCAGCTACGATCTGCCCACCGCCATCGGATACTTTATGAAGGGCGAGACCGATATCCTGCTGAAGGAAACCACGGAGGGCGCTCCCGACCTGGAACCCAACCGCATCCTGGATACCATGCTGGAAACCTCCACCAACCTGCCTGTACGCATCACAGACCCTGAATTTTCCAGCTATCTAAACGGTGCCCTGAATACCATTGATGCGGATGAGCGCGCCGCTTTCTATCAGCAAGCGCAGGAGTGGATGTATGAAAACTGCAGAGCGATCCCCCTGTGCGACAAGGGCGCCGCTTATGCGTATCATACGGATGTCCTGCAGGATTTCTCTCCCCTCTCCATCTCCTTCCCCAATCTGCGCTATGTCCACTTCGTCGCTTAACCCAATGATCTGATTTATTGAATTCCAATCACTGCACGGCCCTCTCTGTTGACGCTGCAGAGGGCCGTGCTTTATTAAAGAGGTCCATTTATGCAAAAAACAAAGCTTCGTTCCATCGCCAGCTGTCTGATCGTACAGCTGTGTGTGGGTATTATTTATCTCTGGAGCGTATTCAACACCAATGTCCAGGCAGCCTTTCAATGGTCTGCGGCGGCGGCCAAGATGGTGTCTCCCTACATGATGATGAGCTATGTCGTCGGCAATCTGCTAGGCGGATTTCTGAATGACCGGAAGGGGCCGAAAACCACGTGTCTGACCGGAGTCGTCTTGTTCGCGGCTGGGATTGCGGCAACCGGACTGCTGAATCCGGATACCATTCATCTCCTCTATCTCACATACTGCCTGATGGGCGGTCTGGGCTCCGGCATGGCATACGGTGCCTGCATTTCCTGCGTTCAGAAATGGCTCCCTGACAAACGAGGGCTGGCAGTATCCGCTTTTGGGCTGTCCACTGTGGTCTTTGCTCCTGTGTTTCAATGGCTTATGACCGTCTTTTCCGATAAAAACGGAATGGTAAACTTTCGCACTGTTTTTCTGATCCTGGGCGCCGTGTTCTGCCTGGTCGGACTTCTGGCAAGTGTCCTGATCTCCGTTCCGAAAGACGGCGCAGTCAGCATCTCGGGAACGGCGGATCGAAAAAAACAATATACCCTGCGAGAGGCCGCCGCAACCGCTCCTTTTTGGTGCATGTTCTTTTACATATTTTTCAGCAACGGCACCTGGAATCTTGTGGTGCCCATGATCAAGGATCTGGGCATGGAGCGGGGGTTGACGGAAGGGGCCGCAGTCCTGTGTGTTTCGGCCACGGGCATCGCAAGCACTGCGGGGCGGCTGGGTGCGGCCGCAGTCTCCGACTACCTGGGCCGGATCCGTACGGTAAGCTTTCTCACGATGATCACGTTCCTGGGAGCGCTGCTGCTCACCTTTGTGTCCGGTTGGGGATATTTTGGTGTCGTTGCACTGGTGGCGTTTTGTTTTGGCGGGCCCTGCGCCACCAATGCGGCCATCAGCACCGACTTTTTCGGAACCAGGTATTCCGGCTCGGTCTACGGCGTCATGATGCTCGCACTGGGACTCTCCGATGCGGAGATCGACCCGCACGGTTATGTGACAGGTACCGTTCCGGCGACACCGGGGCACGAGGGGAAACCCGTCATCGGATTGATTTCGCATGTGGATACGAGCCCTGACATGGCGGGAGCCGGAGTGAAACCGCAATTTGTGCAGGATTACGACGGCAATGACATTCGGTTAAACGATACGCTGACGATGCGTGTGGCGGATTTTCCGGAACTGGCCTTTTTCAAGGGACATACGTTGATTACCACGGATGGTACGACGCTGTTGGGAGCCGATGATAAGGCGGGGGTGGCCGAGATTATGACGGCTGTCGAATACTTGATGGCCCATCCCGAAATTCCGCACGGCAAACTGCGGATCGGTTTCACGCCCGACGAAGAGGTAGGGCGGGGCGTCGATTTCTTTGATGTGGAGGCTTTCGGCGCGCAGTTCGCCTATACGGTGGACGGCGGTTTCGAAGGGGAGTTGGAGTATGAAAATTTCAATGCCGCGAGCGCGAAGATCGCCGTGCAGGGGCGCAACATCCATCCCGGATACGCCAAGGATAAGATGATCAATGCGCTTCAGGTGGTTTGCGAGATCAACGCGCTGTTGCCTGCCGCCCAACGTCCCGAACATACCGAAGAATATGACGGTTTCTATCATCTGGTCGGCATTAACGGGACGGTCGAGCAGGCTGCTTCGGAATACATTATCCGCGACCACTCGCGTGAAAAGTTCGAGGCGAAAAAGGCTTACCTGCAAAGTGCCGTGAAGCTGTTGGCCGAGAAATACGGTGAAGGAGTCATTACGCTGACGCTGAAAGACCAGTACTACAACATGCGTGAAATGGTCGAGCCGCATCCGGAGGTGGTCGAAAAGGCCGAAGAGGCGATGAAACTGACGGGCGTGACGCCTGTGGTGCGTCCTATCCGCGGAGGTACCGACGGTTCGCGGCTCTCTTACATGGGATTGCCCTGCCCGAATCTTTTTACGGGCGGAATGAATTTCCACGGTAAATTCGAATACTGCTCGGTCGATACGATGGAGCGGGCCTGCCGGACCTTGGTGAACCTGGCGCGGCTGTGGGGCGAATAGTGGTTGTAGGGCGAATATGTGTAGCGGAGGAATAGTCCGCGAAAAGAATTCCGCGAAAACTGTAAATCCCGCTCTTAAGAGCGGGATTTATTGTTTGCAGGCGTGCTGCGGGGGCTTCTGTTTGATTTTGAGCAGTCGGGTCATCATGAACGACTGCTTGTGGAAGATGAACACCGGCAATGCGACGCCAATCACCAATGCGAACATGATGAACAGCGTGGTGAGCCCGTTACGGAAGAATTCGACCATCAGTTCGTTCTGGCGTGTCACGTCACCCCCTCCGATGAATTGCATCAGGGCCAGGACCGTTTTGTAAGCGTACATGCCCGGAACCATCGGCAGCAACGATGGAAACGAGAAAATTACGGCCGGACAGTGGATCAGTTTGGCGAACAGCATACTGAACATGCCGATGGTGAAAGCCGCCACCAAGGATGCCATTGCGATGTCGAGCGGCGTGTAGCGGATCAGGTAGAAACGCAGAGCGTGCCCTACGGCAGCCAGCAGGGCCGAGATGAAGATGGCCTTGCGGGGCGGGTTCGAGATTACGGCGAATCCGATCGCCGCGACGGCGGCAAGCAGGCCGTCTCCCAGAAGTTGTCCGATTACATCCCAGTTCATAGTGTGTCGAGTCCTAAGATTAACAGCGTGGCCGAAAGCCCGAGCGCAATGCAGACGATCAGGATCAGCGCGTTGACTGCGCGTGAGATTCCTACCAGCACATGTCCTTCGAGCAGGTCGAAGATCGAGTTGATCAGCGGCACGCCGGGAATCAGGAACAGTACGCTCGTACCGAGGGCGGTTTCCGGCGTGGTGCCGAGATGAAACCGGAAGCCGGCAGAGGCGATCAGGGATGCGATGAAGGAGCAGATCAAGAAAATGGCCATGTGGTTCGCATGGCGCGTGCTCATCTCCTGACGTACGAAAAAACCGACGAAAGTGGCCGCTGCGACGAGTCCCATTGCAGGGACATCCCCGCCGAAGAGGCGGCAGAAACAGGCATTCGCCGCCGTGACCAGCACGAGTACCCACCACCTTGAAATGCGTGGTTTCCGGATGATTCGCTCGTATTTCTCGGTCAGTTCCCGGAACGAGAGGTGTTCGTCGTGCGCTTCCCAACTCAGGGAACTGATTTGTGAAATAATGTCGAAATTGAATGCCGCAGGCCCGATCTTGCCGACTGACGTACGCCGGATGGTATCGTCCCCGGCATGGCGGATCGTCATGGTGATATGCATCTGGAAAATGGTCATGTCGACTTTGTAGCCGAACGATTCGGCAATACGTGTCACGTTACGTACCACGCGGGAGGTATGAGCGCCCGCTCCCATCAGGGTGCGTGAGAGGTCGAGCAGAAAGTTGGCAAGTTCCCGTACCGAAACCGGATGCGGTTCGGTTGTTATATTCTCCAGACAGTGATGGCAAAGACAGCCGCTGTAATTACGTGCGATATAGTCGCGTTGCTCGTCCGAAAGGCGCACCGATGTACAGTGGCACGATTCGATCGAATCATGCCGGCACTCGAAACGGGCGCCGCAGCGGGGACAAATTTTTTCCATTCGGACTTTTTTGTGATTTTTTTCTTCGTCACAAAGATAAGCAGTTCAACCGGAAAGCCAATCTGTAGCAATTTCTTTTGGAGTTGCGCGTGTCTGGATTAGTGACAAAATTTCAGTATAAGTGTCTTGTTGTCAGTTGCTAATGTAATTTTGGCGCTCCTTTTGCCGGTATGTCCCGTTCAAGTATCTGGCACAGGTTTTGAAAAATTACACCGTGAATCCGGAAGAATCCGGAGCATGAAAACGCAAAACTTAACCAAATATAGGAGGACAAGATTATGTTACCGACGAAAAAATCTCAGAACTGGTTACCGGGTATTTTTAATGACTTTTTCGGTAATGAATGGATGGAAAAGAGTAATTCGGCCGCACCGGCTATCAACATTCTCGAAACCGATAAAGAGTATAAGGTCGAACTGGCAGCTCCGGGGCTGACGAAGGATGATTTCAAGATCCGGGTCAACGATGAGAACCAGTTGGTGGTGACTATGGAAAAGAAACAGGAACAGAGCGAGGAGAAAAAAGACGGACGCTACCTGCGCCGCGAATTTTCGTATTCCAAGTACCAGCAGACACTGTTGCTGCCCGATAATGTGGAAAAGGATAAGATTGCTGCCTGTGTCGAGGATGGTGTCCTGAATATTTCGATTCCTAAGAATAGTGCCGAAGCTGAAAAGCCGAAGGAAAAGGAAATCGAGGTAAAATAACCGAGACGCCCCGGGTTGCAGTCATTTGATTCCCCGGAACCATTAGGGACCCTGTATCGTTGAGGCGATGCAGGGTTCTTTTTTTGCCGGGGAATTCATCTCCTTGTGAGATGTAACGTAGATCGGGTTGAGTCCCGATTTTACGGTTAAATCGCTTTTTTCTTGCCGTAAAGGTTTGCATGGATGGAAAAAATGATTACTTTTGCACTCGGTTTTAGGGATGGCGAGATAGCTCAGCTGGTTAGAGCGCATGATTCATAATCCTGAGGTCCCGGGTTCAAGTCCCGGTCTCGCTACGAAAATATCAAATGAAATGTCAGATAAAAGCCTCCGACTACGGAGGCTTTTTGTGTTCGTATATTTTCTTTGGCAAAGGAGAATCCGAATGTGTGTTTGACCTTTGATTGCTTCCATTCTGCCGGGAGAGTGCAGTGCAAATGGAGAAAATGTGTCTCCGAGGTTCAGTATAGTTCGATAAATTCGTAACTGTTGCCGCAACTTTCCAGAAATTGCAGGAATGCTCCGTGACGAATCACGACAGTGGCGGTATTGTCGTTGGGATGAAAACTCAATGCGGGTTGGTCGCGGAGTGTCTGGTCGAGGAATAGGTGGACGTGGTTTTCCAGGTCGTTGATTAGCCCGAAAGGTGATACCGAACCGGGGCGCAGTCCGAGATAGTGTTCCATGCGCTGTTCGGAAGCGAATGAAAGCTTCCCTTGCCGGAGCCGGTGCTCGAGATCGTGGATGGCCAACTGCCGCTCGCAATCGAATACGACCAGGTAGTGGCGGTTACCCTTGTGGTTGCGGAAGAAGAGGTTCTTGCAGTGTTTAGAACCGTCGTCGTGCCAGTATTGCCGTGCGATGTCGATGGTAGGGGCTTCGGGGTGTTCGTAATATTCGTATGGGATTCCGGTTCGGTCGAGGTAGTCGAGTACTTTTTGTCTGCGTTCCATGGTGAGTGTTTAATTTTATACTGCCGGGTCGAAGTAAATCGCTTTTTGACGAATTACTCTTTTCTGTCGGTGTAGGAGCGTTTCAGGTCTGTTTGTATATTTCCTTGTTATGCGCTTTCCTTGGCGAAGCGGCTTATTTTCTTCGTTAAAAATAGTGAAAATTCGATAATGTGATGTCTGGTCCGGATTGTCCTACCGGCATCCGTCCGGCAATCGTCGCATTTGTCGGCTATGGTCGAGTGCATGTATATTCGTTGCGGGCGAGCCCTAATTTTGTCGTGTCCGTTTCTTCCTGTTATGGGATTTTGTTTATCTTAGCACTCCGGCACACGGTTGTCGATGAATGTCCGTAAACTAACCCTGATATGATACGATTTAAATTGATTCTCTGTTGCCTGTTGTCAGGCGCAACTCTGACCGTTGAAGCCGCTCCCAAACGGGCCCCGAAAGCCAAACCGGCTCCGCTGCCTGCTGCGGTACAAACCCAACTCGAAGGCCGGTTGGGCGAGCGTATGAACGCCTGCATTCGCCAGCGGGTGATGAGCGAGGACGAACTGTCGCTCGTCGCACCTTTTAAGCAGCGGGACGAAAAGGAGCTTTGGCAGAGTGAATTCTGGGGAAAATGGACGCTTGGGGCTGTCGGTTCTTACCGTTACAACCGGGATCCGGAGCTGTTGGCCAAGATTACGCGCGGCGTACAGGCGATCCTCGCCACACAGTCGCCGGACGGTTATATCGGTAACTATGCTCCGGACGCACAACTCGGGGGCTGGGATGTCTGGGGGCGTAAATACACCATGCTCGGCCTGCTTGCCTATTATGATCTTACCGGTGACAAAAAGAGCCTTGAAGGGGCCGTGAAGCTTGCCGACCACCTGCTGACCCAAATTCCCGCGCAGAAGAGTATCGTTCGTGCCGGATATTACCGGGGAATGCCGCCCAGTTCGGTACTCGTGCCGATGGTGATGCTCTATAATCGCACGATGGACAGCCGTTACCTCGATTTTGCGAAATATATCGTTTCCGAATGGGAGACTCCCGACGGTCCGCAGCTGGTGTCGAAAGCGCTTGCGGATGTGCCGGTGGCGGAACGTTTCCCGAGTCACGGGTCGGCACAGGCGTGGTGGTCGTGGGAAAACGGTCAGAAAGCCTATGAGATGATGTCGTGCTACGATGGATTGCTGGGGCTTTATGCGCTCACCCGCAATGCCGATTACCTGAAGGCTGCCGAAAAGAGTGTGCGGAACATTATCGATGAAGAGATCAATATCGCCGGTTCGGGTAGTGCCGACGAATGTTTCTGTCATGGCCGCCGGATGCAGACGACACCGGCCTACAGCATGATGGAGACCTGTGTGACGATGACCTGGATGCAATTGTGCGGACACCTGTTGGAATTGACTCATGATCCGCTTTATGCCGACCAGATCGAGCGGACGGTCTATAACGCTTTGCTGGCCGCATTGAAAGGCGACGGTTCCCAAATTGCGAAATACAGCCCGCTTGAGGGGGTGCGTTCGCCTGGCGGGCCGCAGTGCGGAATGCATGTGAATTGTTGCAACATGAACGGCCCGCGTGCTTTTGCGATGATTCCCGAACTGATGGCTACCTGTGCGGCCGATACGTTGTTCGTGAATCTTTACGGGGAGTCTGTCTCGAAAGTGCCGCTTGCGGGGGGAGAGGTGATTTTACGCCAGCAGACCAACTATCCCGAGCAGGGCAGTGTCGAATTGACTGTCAATCCCCGCAAGAGCCGTGAATTCGCCGTTGCGGTGCGTATTCCGGCCTGGAGCAAGATAACGATGGTGACGGTCAATGGCCAGGCGGTGGCCGATGTGCGCCCCGGCAGTTATCTGACCGTGTCCCGGACTTGGAAAGAGGGCGATAAGATCGCGCTGAATTTCGATATGCGCGGGCGGTTGACGGAGCTGAACGGCTATCAGGCAATCGAACGCGGTCCGGTGGTTCTCGCCCGTGACACGCGCCTGGGCGAGGGATTTGTCGATGAAACCTGCGTCGTGCAAACGAGTGGCGGATATGTGGAATTGATGCCTGTTACCGATAAACCCGCAGGAGTTTGGATGGCTTTTTCGGCCCCGATGAAACTCGGGACCGATACCGAAGGGCGCGCTGCCGGAATTGTGCAGGTACCGCTGTGCGATTTCGCTTCTGCAGGGAATACCTGGCATCCTGCGGTACGTTACCGGGTTTGGCTCCGTAGGACTTTTGACCCGATTTCCGATCCGTGGGTGGAATAACAGGTGTGGCCAAACAGAGTATTTTCCGGGTTTTTAAAATTTTTTCAGAACAAACTTTTGTTTGCAATGTATATTGTATCGCCGGCGGCTGAGGTCGCCGGTTTTTTTATGGCCTCCGGATGGTGTTTCAAAAAGGCATCTTCGTCGTTTTGCAAAATATTTATTTGCATGTCATTGTAAATTAATAGTATAAAATGAGGATTGTTTTGCTATTTTTATTTCCGGAAGGCCAGGAGGAAGCTCTCCTGATTCCGGCCGCCGAATCATTCACTTCATTATTATTAACCATTTAAATTTTTTTACCATGAAAAAATTATGGATGATGTTCACATTCCTTTCACTGGCGGTGGCAGGTTATTGTGCAAACGGTCAGGCCGGCTCCGAAGTTAATGCGGATGCCCAGCAACAAACGGTTTACATTTGTGTGGTTACTTCGAGCTCCGGAACCGAGGTGATCGCTACGCGGGTCAACGGGGATTACAATGCGCAGGTTGCGGTTGCGAGTGAAGTTTCGTTCGATTACAGTTCGGAAAGCCATCAGACAGGTTACGTGTACTACATTCCGCAAGGAAGCTCTTCATCAGGACGAATCGAAGGCTCGAATTATACTTACGGAGCGGATATTGAAATGCTCCGTCCTTCACAAGATTCTCAATACGTTTACGTGAAAGGAAGCGAGATTAACCTGTAATCGGGGTGTATGTCATTCGGCGGGTGGTTCTGAACCTGCCGGAGGTGTCGAAATAAACCGGGAAGGACATTAATCATCCTTCCCGGTTTTATCTTGGGTCGGTGTATACCCGGTGTTGATGCCTTTCAGTATTATTATTCCCTTTGCGGAATTCGGAATTGTACGTTCGTATCACTTTTTGCATTGATGTGAAACATCTGATTTTTTATCCAATGTTTAATCCCTTAAATTTTTGTTATTATGAAGAAGTTATTCGTAATGCTTGCTTTTCTGTTTTTATCTTGGACTGGTTATTGTGTTGACATCCAATGTTCTAATGGAAGTGATGCTGAGATTGAACCTCGTACCATCTACATTTGTCTGGTGATTTCGAAAATGGGAACTGAAGTGATCGCTACACAGGTTGACGGAGTGTACAATGCTCAAGCCAATTTGCAGAATTCTCTCCAGTTTTCCTACGTCTCCCAGAGCCATCCATATCATACGCTTCATTTAATCGAAAGCGGACGATCTTCGTCCGGGAGAATCGAAGGAACGGAGTACGCCGGCGGGGCTTCCATTGATTTGTTCAGTTCATATCCCAATATTGTAAAAGGTAGCACGATTGAAGTACCTTGGTAGGTTTGTTTTACGAAGAAATTTGTAGAATTCGTCGTTTGCGGGGAAGGCTGTGCTTTCCCTGCTTTGTGTTTGTATCTGCCGCTATTTTTGCCTACCTTCACGCGACATTCCTGCTAACCCTTTGACAAAATGGATAAATCGGTACTGTACGGCCTCTCTTACGGCATGTATGTGGTTGGTGCCAGCGACGCCGGAAGGCCCGTTGGGTGTATTATCAACACTTGTATTCAGATTACCAGTGACGAACCGGTTTTGGCGGTGTCGCTCAATAAAAACAATTATACCCTCAGTGCCGTGAAACGCACGCGCCGTTTCGGACTGTCGGTTATTGCCGAGCGGACCGATCGTAGTATTATCCCTATTTTCGGGTTCCAGTGCAGCCGTGACTGCGATAAATACGCCGCTTACGGTTATGACTCCCTGCGGGGCGTCCCTTTGGTGAAAGGATGTTTTGCCGGGCGATTGGTTTGTGAAGTGTTGCATACGGTCGATTGCGGTACCCATGAGGTCGTTTTCGCCCGGTTGCTCGATACGTTGCCCGGCGAACCGGATGCGCATCCGATGACGTACGAATATTACCATAAAGTGGTTAAGGGGCGTGCTCCCAAGAATGCTCCGACCTACCGGGCCGAGGAGGATTCGGTTGTGCCGGAGGAAAGTTCGCCGGCATCCGTTGCAAAGGCGCAACCCGCAGTTGCTGCGCCTGTTGCGCCACCTGCCGCTGCGCCGAAGGATGCTCCTGTTTCGCAGGCAGGAAAGGCGGATTACGTCTGTCCGGTCTGCGGTTATCTGCACAGAGGAGATATGAGCGGCGAGGCACCGGATTATGTTTGTCCCGTCTGCGGCATGCCGGGCAGTGCATTCGAACCCAAAGAAGAGTAAAATCCACCTTGAAAATAGTGAAGCATCGGTTCAGAAGATGCTTACATGGCGCGGTTTGATGACGAACCCGATGCGAAGGTAGTTGTGAAACTGGTTGTAGGCGAGTAGGCCTTCGCCGTAGCCGTTGTAGTATTGCAGCGTCAGGTAGAGGTTGCATTTACGGATGGCGCGCCAGGCTACCTCGAGTTCAGTGTTTGCGTTGAGGTTCCATCCGCCGCGTTTGGTAATGCACGCCGACAACCAGAGCCGCTCGTTGTCGCTTTTGTAATTGGCTGCCACGAGCCCGTAGCCGTTGTAATAAACGATGTCGCGGTTGGGATCGTCCAGCGAAAACGGCGCCCATAGTTTCACTTCCATCGACCAGTTGCGGCTGAAGAAGATTTGTCCCAGCAGGCTGATCCGGTTCCAACTGCGCGACCAGATGCTGTCTCGTCCGTTCGATTCGTGTTCGTATTGCAGCATCACCAACCCCACCGCTTTCCCATTTTTCCGCAGCAGGTTGCCCAGCCCCAGGGTCGGGTTGTAGTTATTGTCCGAAAATGGCTTCGATTTGCGGTAAATCTCCCAAAACGACTTTTGCGTGTAAGTCAGAAAAAGGTAGGTGTTATAGGGCAATACGCCCTGGATCAGGCGGTAGCGCAGGCTGATCTGGAACTTCGCGTCTGAATTGTATTTGTTCGGACCACCGTGCGAAAAGCTGCTTCCCGTTACGAAATAGTTGTCTTTGTAGATCCCGAACGGGGGTTCCCGGTCAATCTCGCGGCGTACGCTGTCGCTGTCGGGCAGCTGTGCGAGCCGGGCATGGTGCGTTTGCCGTTCCTGGCCGATGGCCTTGCCGGGCAGGATAGTTGCATGGGCAACCAGCAAAAAGAGAAGAAAAATTCGTAGCATGGGCTGGATTTGTTGCAAAGGTCACGCTCCGGTGGTTCAGGTTAAAGTCTTGCTGTCCTGATTTTTTGTTCTAAATGTCTGTTTTCTTGTGATAAGGAACATATTTACCCTATATTTGAAGGTGAAAAAAGATAGAAATGGTAAAAATGGACACATTTTCCACCCCTGGCATCTATTCGCTTGCGGACTTGTTTCATTGCAGCAAGAGTGACGAAAAATCCGGTAACCTGTTCGACGACCGGTTGTTTATCGGCGAGCGGGTCAATTACAATGCCAAGTTGTTTCAGCATCCGCACCGGATGGACGGTGTCGTGCTGCTCATCTGCCGCAAGGGGTGGCTGAACGGCAGTGTCAACCTGATGCCTCACCGGATCGAAGAGGGGATGCTCGCGGTGTTCCATCGCGAGCACCTGTTGCAGTTCTGGTCGCAAAGTGACGATTTCGAAGCGAGTGCGATCGTACTTTCTTCGCAGTTCATCCAAGAGATGCATATCGACCTGAAGCAGGCTATTCCGATCTTTATGCACCTGAAAGATAATCCTGCGATACACATTACCGAAGAGGAACATTCCGTGCTGAACATGTTCTACGAGACGATCCGTTGCGTACTGCGCTCTTCGGACGATATTCACCGGCCTGCCATTATCCAACGGCTGCTCGAGGCGATGTTCTACAAAATACTGGCAATCCATCAGAACAAGGTGCCGGAAGTCAGTTTTCGCCGCGGTCGCCGTGAGGAGTTTTTCGAGCGGTTTATGGAATTGCTCACGCAGTATCATAAACAGGAACGGAGCATGGGCTTTTATGCCGAGCGGTTGCACATTACACCCAAATATCTCTCCTCGGTCATCAAAGAGGTCAGCGGCAAGTCTGCCGCCGAATGGATCGATCAATACGTTATTCTGGAAGCCAAAGCGTTGTTGCGGTATTCCGGCCTCAGCATTCAGGAGATCGCCTATGAACTGAATTTTTCCACGCAGTCTTTCTTCGGTAAATACTTCAAACACCATACCGGCATCTCGCCGTCGGCATACAAACACAAGTGAAGCCTATCCCGGCGGATCTTTGCCTGATTTGGATTTTATGATCGGTGAATGAGGTTTGGGCTGCAGGAGAAGGGGCGCTCTGTGAATTGCCGTTTATTTGATCTTCTCCCAGGGTTCGACAGGTCCCGATGTGACCGAAAACAGAGGGTGCGGTCGGATGGTAATCTGTTTTTCCGGTCCCGGGTCGCATCTTTCCGTTGTACCCGTTTCCCCATCTGGTTCCGCGCCGGGCAGTAGCAATGCGGTTTCAGGACTGCGCCGAAGCAATTTATGGCGTAAGTGTTCCAATTCGTAAGCGAGTTGTCCGTCTGTGACCGTTATTTGCAGTGCCGGGTCGTCGGTTCCCAGTTTGTTCCTGTCGAAGCGGTAGCCCCTTCGGTGCGCTTCGTCGCAGATGCCGTGCAGGTATGTGTCGATGGCGGCTGACGGATTGGTGCAGTGGCGGAAGCGTGCCAGTTGCGGGTGGTTGCGGTAGCCTGTGGTTTGGTTCAGCAATACTTTTCGGGCCAGCAGGCCTTCGCGCCAGCAGGCCGTAAGGCCTGCCGGGTCCAGATAGGCAGGATGGATAGACCAAAGTCTCATGGGATCGTGGCGGTGTAAAGCAATACCGTAGAGGTTTACGTCAATAAGGTTATGGTTAAAAAAGAAGCAAACCTTGTACCGTTACGGCGTGTATGTGCTCTCGTTCAGCTGATGGAAAAATCCCCGGAGACCCGCATTGCGGATACTTCCGGGGAAATACAGAAAATGAGATTACAGGCTTGCTACTTTGCTTTGTCCGTGTGTAAAACTTTATTCATGTAAATTATACGTTTTTATAAATGGACGTCAGCTTCCGGTAACCCGACTCAACTCGCCAGTTGTTGTCGTTTCGCGATCAGTTCCTGAACCGAGGCATAACGATTCCGGAATTTGTTGAATGTATCGCGGGAAACGCTGTAGTCACGGCAAATCCTGATGATCGACTGTCCGTATTTGAGTTTTTTGATCACATCGTTACGGTTGTCGATCAGGATTTGCAGTTTCGTACAACTTCCTTTGCGGCGTCCGAGTTGGATGCCTTCGGCACGGCGGAGTGCGAGAGCCTCTTTGGTTCGCATGGAGATGAGGTTGCGCTCGATCTCCGCTACCAGGCCGAATGCAAAGCAAAGTACCTTGCTGTTAATACTGTCGTCGAATGCATAACCGTCTTTCGTACTGTAAATCGTGATTTTACGTTCGAGACATTCTCCGACGATAGACATGATTTCAGTCAGTGTACGACTCAGTCGCGACAGTTCGGTAACAATAAGGATGTCACCCTGTTTGAGGCGGCGTAAAGTCTTGCCCAATTTGCGCTCTTTCTTCGCTTTCTTTCCGCTGACCACTTCGGTAACCCATTTGTGGATCTCGAGGTCTTTGGATAGGGCGAATCGCATGATCTCATCCTGCTGGTTTGCAATGTGTTGTTTGCCAGTGCTGATTCTTAAATAAGCGATAACCATAGATACATAGTTTTTATTGTTCACGCGGCTAAATTGGCGCATATGAAGCCATTTACCTAACGAAACGACGGTAACCGGCAGTGTGCGGTATATGCTCGCAACGCGTCCTTATGCACCATTAATGCACCTGAACATGTTATAACGGGACTGATTATCAATCCCGGAACAAAAATTTTGGGGAGAGGATGAAGGCGCTTTTTTAAGGGAGATTTTTTGCAGAGTCTACGTGAACAGAAGAAATTCCGTTCTAAACAGGGGAGAGTTGAGCCTGCAAAAAGAAACGGCCTCATCCCGAAGGTGAGGCCGTTTTGAATCCGGATTGCCGATTAATCATCAATCTTCCCAACAAACCCGTTCGGCAATCCGGGCCCAACTGTTAACATGGTCTTGTTGCGCCGTGACCAGCTTCATGGTTTTTACCTTCGGAATAAGGGATTGTGGTTACTCGGATTGATTGTAGGTTTATTTGATATTTACTTCTATAATTGGGATGTAGGTATCCTCTTCTCTTTGTTTTGATGGTTTTGTCTTTTTGCTGCTATTTCAGGTCTGTATTATTTCTGTGACCATCATAACCAATACAAAAATAGGTAATCCGTTTTATTCCTCCGGTTCGTAAATCGGCAACTTTGACTCTCGGCAGCCTACTGATTTCGGATCTGAAACCGGCGGTTTGACGGGAAGCGTCGTTTTGCAGTCCTGTCTAACCTCCTGTTTGTGAAATACGAAAATCACAGCCGGGTGCTGTTGCGGTACATGTTGCCGGACGTAGCAGAGTACTTGTCCATACCGTCCCCGAAAGATCGGGTTTCCACTGATGGACGGAGGCTTTCCGTTTTTCTCTTATTTAGCGGCTTTTTTGGTGGCTTTCGCGACCAACGCTCGTGGCCGGGGCCCGGACGTTGATTGCCGCGGATGATGCGGTTCCGGGCGGCAGCCGTCCCGATTGCCGTTGCAATCCCGTGTGGCGGCTGCACGGGTAGGAATAGCGAGTTGTTTCCCGATTCATAATAGTGGATTAATAAGGGATTGATGGTGATACTTGGTAATTTATCTGTCATTGGCGGCAAGTGTTTCACCGTGAGGGGATCGGATTGTTTCAACTGTTCATCTTTAATTCGGAATCCGCATAAAGTCTGCCAAGAATCGTTGTGCCCGGTTCGCGGACTTTGTTTCCGGTAATTGTTTGCTGTGGGCTATTAGGGTTAACGGTTTGGGGTGAATTTGAGGTTCAGAGGGTTGGTATTATGGGTTTCATGGCGGTGCCTGTGTCCCGGTAAACAAAACTCCCTGTTACATTTTATTGTAACAGGGAGTTTTGTTATCGGAGAACGTCCGGCCGCCGGACTTTTGGATGATGGATCTTTGTATGGCTTCAATACTTGAGCGGTTTATAACAGGGATGCTGAGAATTGGTGCAGCGAAATGTAGTCAGCCTGCGGGTCGTCTTCTCCGATCAGGACGGTGTGCATGCCTGCGTTCCGGCCGAACAACAGGTCGGAGGAAGTGTCGCCCACCATAAGCGCCGATGCAAAATCGATCTCCGGAAACTCCTTTTGCGCTTGTAAGGCCATCCCGATATTGGGCTTGCGGCACGGATCGTTCTCGGACAGTCCGGTACAGCAGTAGATTTTGTCGATACGGCCTCCGTGTGCAGCGATCGTTTGGAGCATCCGGCGGTGAATTTCATCCAGCGCCTGCCGGGTCATGAGGCCCTTGCCGACTCCCCGCTGGTTCGTGACGACCAGGATGCGGCGGAACATCGCGTTGCATTTGGTCAGCGCGTTCAGGGCTCCGGGCAGAAATTCGAATTCGTCCCAGCTTTTGACGTAGTCGCCGGGCCTGAGCCTGTTGATAATCCCGTCGCGGTCCAGGAAAAGCGTGTCGTATGTGCGGTTACCGAGTTGTGCCATCGAACATGTTTTTAAAGTCGGTTTCGGCCTTGGCGTAGTCGGATGGAATACCGATATCGATAAAATAACCGTTGTCGGGAAAACCGAACAGGTTCCCCTTGCCGACCTGTTTTTCGAGAATCTCCGTTTCGAAGGAGAATCGTGCGGGCATTCCGTCGAAAAGCGAGTTGTGCGTTTGGAGTATGTAGACTCCGCCGTTGATCGTCCCTTGGGTGCAGAAGCGTTTTTCGTGAAAAGCCGTAACGCGCCCCTCTCCATCGGTCGTAACGGTCCCGTACCGGTCGAAATGCTCCATCGGTTTGAGTGCCATGCTCAGTGCAGCCCCCCGTTGGCGGTGGGCGGCTACCAGCGCTTCGATATCCGCATCGAACAGCGTATCGCCGTTGAGAATCAGGACTTCGTTTCCAGTGGCCTGTGCCAGGGCCTGCTTGACCGCGCCTCCGGTGCCCAGCGGTTCGCTTTCGACCGAGTAGACGAATTCGAATCCGGAAAGAGCCGGGGTTTTGGCAATCCACTCCTCGACGGTTTCGTGCAGATAGCCCAGTGACAGGATGACACGCCGGACGCCTTGTTTTTTCAAGTATTCCAGTAGGTAGTACAGGAATGGGTGTCCGCCCACCGGGGCCATGCATTTGGGCGGGTCCTGCACGACGCTTCGCAGCCTTGTGCCCAGCCCCCCGGCCAGAATAATCGCATCCAGACCTGCAGGGCCGGGTTTATGCTCGGGACGGGGATAACGTAAAGGTTGCTGTTCCAAAATGATTACTGATTATTATTTGCTTATTTGGTGAAGATTTTCCAACCGTGTGTTCCTCCTTCGGTGAATTGGAATTCGACGACGCGTCCCTCCAATCGGTTGAGTGCGCGGACTACCTGCACCCGTTTGGTCGGTTCAACGGCAAATATGATGAAGCCCCCGCCGCCTGCGCCCGAGACCTTTCCGGTCGTGGCTCCGGCTTCGAGTGCGACCCGGAATACTTTTTCGATTTGGGGATTGGTAATCGATGCGGCCATTTTTTTCTTGTCTTCCCAGGCGTTGCCGAGGATTTCGGTAAAATGCCCGATGTCGCCGGTCAGCAGCGCACCTTTCATGTCTAACGC
>ERZ791625.910-NODE-910-length-17429-cov-2.998791_pt1 | contig 17429 bp, 10 predicted proteins | sample MGYA00510267_ERZ791625 | MGnify/ENA primary metagenome ERZ791625 (study PRJEB30046, sample SAMN00715229) | human gut metagenome | study: EMG produced TPA metagenomics assembly of the A metagenome-wide association study of gut microbiota in type 2...
GAGCGTCTGCACGGCTGCTACGCTTTTCAGCTTCTTGTCCACATACATGGAATGAAGCAACGGTTCATCAAATCCTGTCTGATACTTATTGGCTACAACAAGGATATTATACTGACTGCTGTGGAACACCTTTCTGAACTTCTTGTCAGTCGTGATGTATTTACCGTTTTCGTCAAGGTTCATAGAAGCTTCGGTAAACGGCTTTTCCATGGGCATTTCTTCCAGCGTGATCTCGCCTGAAAATGCGATCATAACATCGCACCCTGCGGATTCCCGCGGGTGATCTTTCAAATACTGCTTGATTGCAAGGTAATAACGTACTGCGTTGGCTCTGCTGTCGGCAACGACCATAGCTTTTCCTTTTCCGTTTATCTGGAATCTGCCGTTTGCAAGGAAATTCGCCATGAGCATTTCTGTTTTCTGTGTGATCGTATAGCCGTGCTTCTTATAATACTTGAACAGTGCTTTCGATGCCGCACCTTCTATCAGTTCGGGATTGTCCTCGGAAACTTTGACGAGCTTAAATGCTTCACGGATCGTGGTATAGTCCTGTAACACATCAAGAATAAATCCTTCCTCGATAGCCTGTTTCATGGAGTATACATGGAACGGCATTTTTGTTGGTGTACCGTCAGCACCGATATACTCAGTGCCGAACACCTCGATCGTCGGACCTTTCGGTGTTGCGGTAAAAGCAAAGAAAGACTGGTTTGCGTGTCTGCCCTGACCTACTACGCTGTTGATAAATTCATCGGTGAGGTCAACATCTTCCACGTCGATCTCCTGTTCCTCTGCGTATTCCTTTACGGCTACATCAATGTCGATCAGGCTTCTGCGGAGCATTCTTGCACTTTCGCCGCTCTGTCCCTGATGTGCTTCATCAATGATGATAGCAAACTTCTTACCCTTATAGCTGTCCATATCCTTGTAGCCGAACAGGAACTTCTGCACGGTGCTGATAATGATCTTCTTGCCGTCGTTGATCGCTTCTGCAAGGCTGTGAGAATTCTTCTTATCGTCTATTGCTTCTACCAAGCCGACCTTATGCTCGAAGCTGTTGATCGTGTCCTGTAACTGTCCGTCGAGAACGACACGGTTTGTGACTACGATAACGGAATCGAATATACCTTCGTCATTGGCATCGTGGATTGATGCAAGGCGATAGGCGATCCACGCAATAGAGTTTGACTTGCCCGAACCTGCGCTGTGCTGTATCAGGTAGTTTTTGCCCGAGCCGTTCTCCTTGACATCGGCAAGGACTTTCCGCACCACATCATACTGATGATAACGTGGGAACAGCAGCTTTTCCTTAGTCTTGCCTGTCTCCTCGTCCTTTTCCTTGACATGGGAAATGAACCTATAAAGAATATCCATGAGGGAATCACGCTGCAATACTTCTTCCCAGAGGTAGTGCGTTGCATAGCCGTCGGGATAGTCGGGGTTGCCTGCACCGCCGCTGACACCTGCACCGTTTGAACCTTGATTGAACGGCATAAAATAGGTGCTGCCGTCTTTGAGCTGTGTTGTCATCCATACTTCATAGAGGTCAACAGCGAAGTATACAAGGAAACGGTGATCAAGGCGGAAGCAGAACTCCTTGCTGCTGCGGTCGTTTTTGTACTGCCTGATGGCACACTGATAGTCCTGTCCGGTGAGCTGATTTTTCAGCTCTATCGAAACAACGGGGATACCGTTCACTGACAGCACCATGTCAATGGTATTGGTGTTGTGGGGAGAATAGCGGAACTGCCTTGTGCAGCCGAGGATATTTGCTTCATAATGCTCCACATCGAGGTCATTGAGGGCAGTTTCGGGCTTGAAATAGCAAACTTTCAGCTTGATGCCGAGATCTTCGATGCCGTGACGGAGAACGTATATCAAGCCCTGTTCGCTGATGCACTTTTCAAGGCGGAAATAGAGCTTTTCCTGTGCGTTCTCGCCGTAGTATTTGAGATACTTCGCCCAGGCTTTCGGCTGTGTCTTTTCGATGAACCTGCACAGCTCGTCCATACAGATGCACTTGTCAACATCGAATTGACTGCTTTTCAGCGAAACATATCCGCCCTCATCGGAGAGGAAGAAAGTCTCGATATCCTGTTCAAAGCGTTTTTCTTTGGTTTCCAAGGTCATACCTCCTTTTTGCCTGTGACATATTCGTATATCAGGGATTTTTTATACTGCTGTAACTTCTCGATCTTCTGCTGTTTGAGGGTGATGAGCTTGTCTATATGGGAGCATTTGTGGTCGAGGTAGGTAGTGATTACTTTTTGCTCTTGTATTGGTATAACCATTATTGGAGAGTTTTTTATCGCATCAGCACTCATGCCTTCACGATTTCCGCCTGTTTGATATAGTGAAATAGACATCTTTCCAATATTTGAGTTCCAATAGTAGTGCATATAATCCGGAGTAAAAATACTGTCTATTACTCGTATAATACTAACGTGCTGATTAACATTTGCTCTTTCTAATTCTGGTGGGAAAATACAACATCTTCCAATAGAACCACCTGTAATATTTAGAAGAACATCATACGGTTTAACTCTTGTGCCTTTCATTTCCTCATCAATAGTATCTGTGATATATGTTGGCGAATCAAGATTGATTCCCTCGTCGTATATATTTTGACTTCTAAGAAATAAAACACCTTCGCTGGAATATGTTTCTGCTCCACCAAGCGGTGTTTTTCCACTTCCGACCTTCGTTACTCCAATTTTAATTTTTGCGATTTTCCAATGCTCCGGTATCTCCCCGATCCACTCAACCCCGCTATCTTTCATCTGCACATCAGGATCAAGCCCCTTTGTGACAGTCTCGGTGATAACGCTCTGCTTGTAGGCTTTCAGCTTTTCGATCTGCTGCTGTGCGTTGGAGATGAGAGCGTCTATCTGGGTGCATTTGCGGTCGAGGTGGGCGGCGATTTTTTGTTGGACAGCATACTCAGGAACGGGGATCGTAATGTTCCGCATTTCCTGCCAGCGAGTAGTCCATAAATCATCAACTATACCATGTCCCCAGCGATAAAACTCATTTGCGAAACTTGAAGAATGAAACAGCCAATTATAATAAACAGGGTGCATTTCTCCACGAGGAGTTAAAACTGTATTGATGAGTGATACCGAGCCGTCATAATCAGATATTCCGCATGAACCACGGCGGTCAGAACGGCTATTTATAGCAAAATCGCCTTTCTTTACAAGTTTTCTGTCATCATGTGCATCTGTCTTTGCCGCTGTTTCAAGCTGAGGAACGATTCCCTTCATTGTAACGGAAAGCGGCGGATAATCACGGTCACTTACTTTCTGATTTCTAAGAGTGTATAGTGAATTTATAGTCGAAATATCCCACTGCTCAGGAATTTCCCCAATCCAAGCCACTCCGCTATCTTTCATCTCACGCATTACCAAACAGCTCCTTCATCAGTGTTGTTTCTTCCTCCTCCAGTGCCTTGATATCCGCAAAGATATCCTCCGAGGACTGCGGTGCGGTAAACTTGTAGAAAAGCCTTGTGAAAGGTATCTCGTAGCCAATTTTGTCTTTCTTTCGGTTAGCAAATGCCAGCGGATTGTACGGCAGGACGTTCTTTGCGATATACTCGTCAATATCCTCCGAAAGCGGAATGATCTCGCTGTCGCTTGCACCCTTGACAGCCTGCGGCTTGCCCTTTTTCAGAACAGCCTTGCCGTTTTCATCTGCCTGTGCTGTCTCGACAGTCACCTTTGTAAAGCCGAAGAAATCATTGTCGAAAGTCTTTGACTCCACAACAAGCTCGCCGTCGGTATATACTTCGTTTTCAAACTCCATGTAGGCTTTCATGATAAGCTCAATGCACTTGTCATCAAGGTCAACACGCTTGTTGCCGATGTTCTTGCGGCGTTTCACAAAGCATTTTGAAGCGTCGATGAGCTGAACTTTTCCCAAACGGTGTGCAGGCTTGCCCTTTGTCAGCACCCAAATATAGGTGGAAATGCCCGTGTTGTAAAACAGGTCTGTCGGCATCTGAATGATCGCTTCGACCATATCCTCTGTGATAACATATCGGCGTATCTCCGAAGCACCGCTGCCTGCATCACCCGTGAACAGGGACGAGCCGTTCTGAATGATCGCCATACGTCCGCTGCCCTCTTTCAGCTTCTTGACACCGTTGAGCATAAAGAGCATCTGTCCGTCGGAAATAGCCGGAAGACCGGGACCGAATCTTCCGTCATAGCCTTTCTTGGCTTCGGCTTCGACCTCTGACTTTTCACGCTTCCAGTCGATACCAAACGGCGGATTGGAAATGATATAGTCAAACTCATAACCGCTGAATTTGTCATCGTTGAGCGTATCGCCGTACATCATGCCCGAAGCGTTGCCTCCCTTGATGAGCATATCAGCCTTTGCGATAGCGTATGTCTCAGGGTTGAACTCCTCTCCGAAACAGGTGAGGTCGGCATCTTCACTGATGTGGGTCAGACGTTCCGTCAGACAGCCGAGCATCTGCGATGTACCCATTGCCATATCGTATGCGGTCTTTGTGCAGCCGTTCACCTTGATATCGTCCTTTTCGGGTGCGATAAGCAATTCGGTCATGAGGTAGATAATGTCACGGCTGGTGAAGTGTGCTCCGGCTTGCTCGTCATAGCTCTCGGAGAATTTCCTGATAAGTTCCTCGAAAATGTAACCCATATCGGTAGAGGTGATCTTGTCGGGTGCCATATCGCCCTTAGCAGAGATAAACTCCTGTATCACCACAAACAGAACATTTCCGTCAGCCATAGTCCGCACCTGATCGGTGAACTTGAAGTTGGAAATAATATCCTTGACATTAGAGGAAAAACCTTGCAGATAGTTCTCAAAGTTGGATTCGATATTGTCGGGGTCTGATACCAGCTTTTTGAAGTCGAACTTGCTTGTATTATAGAAGGAATATCCGGAAGTCTTGCAGAGAATGCCGTCACGGGCTTCACCTTCGACTTTCATTCCTGCGAGCTTTTCGCCCATTTCAACGACTGCCTGTTTTGTCGGTGCGAGAGCATCGTCAAAACGCTTCAGCACCGTCATCGGCAGAATAACTTTGCCATATTCGTGCGGCTTGAATAACCCGACAAGATGTGTAGCGATCTCCCATATGAGATTTGCTTTCTCCTGAATATTGATGTTTGTCTGTTTCTGTAAAGAATTGATCGACATACTCTCACTCCTTAAATGTTTGTTTCACTGTCCAGCAGTGTTCTCTTTCGCTCCAATACTTTTTTCATTTTTCGTTTCAGCACAGCGTATTCATCAAGTGCCGCCTGATACTTCTGAGCAATTACCTTCTGTTCTTCAAGCGGTGGCAGAGGGATCAAGATGCTCTTAACAGCTTCTACGGAAATTGTTTTAATGGCTGTGCCACCCGAAGCATAACTCAGTGCGGCTTCACCTGCGATACTGTCAAAGAATGCCTGAATGTAATATGGATCAGCCTTGCTTTCGTCTATCTCAATAATGTAGAGATTTCCGGTTGCGATAATAGAATGATCATTATCGGAATTTACAACGGCGGAGCGGAAAGTAGAAGATGCCATTTTGGAAAGAACAATAGAGTTTTCGGGAACAACGAATTTTTCAAGAGCCTTCGGCAGCTCTGTAATATACTGCTGTCCTTCTTCGATATCTATAGAACCATTCGACACATTCGCAAGGGAAATGAACCTGTAATTGGAAGGCATTACAGACTTAATAGATTCCAGTAATTCAGGTTTTACCTGTGAACCTCTTGCAATATTTTTGATGACATCTCCGAAACATACTCCGTTTTCTACAACAGGCTTTTCAAGATAATGTGAAGCCATGAGATTATAATCATGCTCTCGCATATCTGCCGTAGAAACATCTATCGTGTTATCCCCGCCGTTTTTGAGACAGTCAAGTATAAACCGGATATTATCTTCAGAAAGTGTATTGAGTCTTCTGCTTTCTTTAGAAAAGCTGTTTTCTGCATTTACAAGTCGGATCGTAGTGTTGTTATGACTGAATACTATCATAGTGGTTGGGATAGTAGTTTCGATGAATAGGGCAGGTGGAAGATTGATAACTGCTTCAATATAACCGTTCTCTGCAAAATACTGACGCATATACATATCGGGCTTGTTAAACGCAGCTCCGTTCGTCATGATAGCTACTGCTTTGCCAGTTTCTTTCAGTGAGCGAATGATGATCGCATTGAACAGCCAGTCAGATGAGCATCTTGAGATATAAGAACTATCAAGTCCAAAGTGGTCCTGCAATTCATGGCGGCACTCATCAAGATCTGATCCTCTGAGACCGAAAGGATAATTTGAAAAGATCTTATCATAACTTTCAGGGTACTTATATGTCAGTGCATTATTGATCACAAAGGAATAGTTATCACCGAGGAGTGCTCCTCTGAGAATTGCCACGTCATTTGCATTGAAATTAATCTCAACTCCGGTATATTCACTTACTTTTGTATCCTGCAAAGCATATATTGGAAAGGTTGCGCTTCCCGAGCAGATATCAAGCACCTTGTCATGTTCCTTAATCTCAAGTATGCTGCTTGCAAGATTTGCTAAAGATACCGGGGTGCTCATTTCAAAGAATGAATTATCATAGAGAACTACTTCTTTTAATACGTCCGCATCAAATCTGCCAATGAAGCTTAGAACTGTTTCCCATAAGCTATTCAAGTTTCTGGAAAGAACCTCAGAAACATCGGAGGATACATTAGAGCTTTTAATGAATGTCTCCAACGAATCAGTGGAGACCGTCGGCGTTTTCTCAATTATGCTCAAAGCATAAGCTGTAGAGATAACAGCGCCACCATTATACGCTATTTTTCCACGATAAGCTTCGCTCAGCTCATAAGAAATTTCTCGAATCATATCAACTGTAGATTTCAATTTGATTCCTCCTAATAGTCTTAGGTAATTCGTAACCTTTGCTGTAACTATATCATAGCACAAGCTGATCGTTACGTCAATAGATTTCTTGGTAATTTATAACCTAAACCATAGAATTGTATATTTGCACAACTTTGAAATGACTGATTTATGCGTTTTGTACATTGAAATACAGCTGTTTTGATTGGACATATTTTATATCCACCCTATGCCATTAGATACAAATAAAATATCAACAAACTTTATAAAAAAAGACAGATACCTCAACCATTGAAGTATCTGTCTTTCTTGTGTTATAGCCTGCTGTATAGGTCTTTACATAATAGTTGTTCAAAAACTTCTATATGAGTACCGACCTAAGGTAATGCGTATATTTCTTTTTACCGAAGAATGATTCGCAGCTCTTGTCATCTCTCAGAAATGGTTCTTGCAATTTCAACGGTGGTAATTGAGGATGGATTTCATTTCAAAATCAATTGACTTTTTCACTAAATTCGTGGTATAATATATCATAAATAGTTGTAGTTTATCACATCTGAAAATTATAAATTAAGCCACGATACTCATATATTCAAGGAGGCAGATATGGAAAATGCATATAAAATGAGGATTACTTGTAATCCTTATACCAAAGAGATCGTCTACGAATGCTATGAAAATGACCGATTTATCAATATCAGCGATCTTTCCGATGGATGCAATTCGGAGTTGATAAACGATAAGTTTACGAAGACATCGTTCCAGAATCGTGCTTATGAAATTGTGGAACTGCTAAACAAACATTTTAATCCCGGCAACAAAGGGCTTCATATTGATTTTATTGGGAATAAGGATGATTATGATGTTTTAGAAAGTGTGATCGCTACATATTTTTCTGATTGCAATATTACCAGTGAAAAGAACCAGCGGTATTTCAACGAAGCTCCCTATGTAATGAAGCAGATTGAAACTCGATTTGATGAGGTTATTTCTACACTTGAAGACAGTGAATACACCAAAGATGAGATTACAGCGGAAATCGGTAAGTACAGAGATACGATAGATGAGTCCATTGCCATTTGTGTCACAGGGCTTTGCAGTGCTGGAAAATCAGCTTTTATCAATAGCCTTATCGGATATGAGATACTGCCAAGTTCATCTGATCCGACAACTGCGAAAATGTTTAAGATTACTTGCAGCGATGCTTATTCTGTATCATTTGAAATCAATGGGCAAACGATAACGGTATCTTTTAATGATGATGGCTATACGGTTTCGGATAACTGTCCGTCAGAACTTGACAGCAAAATCAATTCTGTTTTTGCTGATGATATGGCGAATGCCAGAATTAAAAATATGCATTGTTTTCTTGATTGTTTGAATAAGGGGAAGCTTCTTCCAGAGGTAGGCAAGGTAGATATCGGCATACCTTTCAGACAGATGACATATTTTGATAGTCATTATCAGTTTGTAATCTATGATACTCCGGGCTCAAATTCTGACAGCAACAGGAAACACTTTGATATTCTCAAGGAAGCTCTTAGTAAACAGACAAATGCACTGCTCATTCTTTTGACGACGCCAGATACCATGGATTATACTGATAACAATAATCTTCTTGATCTCATTCAAGAAACTGGTGAATCTTTAGATACTTCAAATGCGATCATTGTCGTAAACAAGGGCGATATGCTCACGCCAAGCTCTTTGGCGGAAAAGCGAGAACGTTACCAAAATTTAAAGATAACCAAATGGAAATCCACAAGAATATTTTTCCTCTCGTCTGTAATTGCTCTTGCAAGCAAAAAGGATGATCCAGACGATAAATCATCATGGATTGATGAGGATGCTTTTGATGCTTATGATGACAGATGCCGTAAGTTTGCTCGTGGCGATAAGGTATTGTATAAATATAATATTATTGACAAGAGCAGAGAAATCACGCCTGTTGTTGAAGAGGGTGCTGTATCTGATACCACGCTTTTTATCAACAGCGGCCTTGCAAGTGTGGAACATGAAATCTCTGATTATGCACTTCGATATGCACTTTGTAATAAATGCAGTCGGGCAACAGAATATCTGCAAAAAGCGATACAGCTTTGTGAGGACAGTGTTCGTGAAATAGAACGTCAGCGTGATGATGAACTTACTTCAACACAAACGCTTTTTGATAGCAAACAGCGTGATCTTGCCGAGCAGCTTGACTATACGCAGAGTTCTACGGCAAGCAACAAATCTGTGGAATTCAGACAGAGGATCAGTCAGAAATTTGAAGAATTCAAAAATCAGAGCGGACTTGTATATAAAAATTTCCTCCAAATTCGAAAACTCAAAATCTATGCTGAATTTGAACAGGAATGGAAAAATATCTCTGCGATAGGCGAGCAGCAGGGATTTGACATAGATGAAGCTCTGCGGAGAATGGAGAGTAGAGTTCGATATCGATATAATGCACTGCTTAACGCATTTTCTTCGATTGCAAATGATCTGATTTGTTCGTTTTGGGAAAATGCTACTGAGGTGTTTAAGAACGATTGTAAGGGAATCATTACTGACAGTGATGTTCTGAATGAGGAACAGAAAGCGATCATGAACGCCATTTTGCTGAACATGGAGAATATGACGAGATCAGTTGTTGAATTTGATTTGCGGTCTGTTCATGCTGTAAAACGCACGTTTTTTGGCAAGGATAAATATGATAATGGAACTTGTTGTAAAAACCTTATACTGACACTTGATGATGTTGCAAAAAAGGAAATAGAGCGTGTAAGCAGTAATAACAGCAGATATTTTGAGGAATGGAGCAAAGAACTGATTGCAAGTATTAAGTCGAAGCTTTGTACCTTTAATGCTGATCTTCATGATTGGGAAGTAAAAATAGGAGAACTGAATCAAATTATCGAAGAAAAGAAAAAGCATCTCAAATTGCTGGAAGACACGAAGGATTATGTTTGTCATTTGTTAGAGATACAGGCAGAGTAAGATTCCATAAAAAAGGGGTAGTACTATGGCAATATTAGCAACGATCAAAAGCGGAGCGGGTAAAATAGCAGGAAAAGTTGCAAACAAAGGCGGTAATATTGTAGCAAAAGCCTCAGGACTAAGTTCCGCACAACTTGAAAATATTGAAGAAAAGCGGAATGATTATCTTTCGGAAAAGCCAGAGACAGACCCAGGGTGTATCAAAAGGTTGTTGGGCTCATATGCCATAGAAGCCTATGAAGCATATCTCCCGCAGCTTTCAGAATTGTATAAACCGATGTCTATTGGTGAAGTGAATGATGAAAGAAGTCTTGATAATCGCATTCGTTATTTTGAAGTCACAAAATGGGTTACCGATCCAACTGAAGACAATCTGGATAAGCTCACCAATATGTATCACGTTCTCTCGGAAGAAGACTGCAATATTGCTCTTATCTTCAATCGCAGAGTAAATGGTACTACAGTCTATTTTGCAGTTGTCAACAATGGTGAAAAGGACATGCCATATATTGCTGACATGTTTGGCAAACGGCTTGAATCTTCGTTATTGGGCAATTTCCCTGGTGCTGAGATCAAAAAACTTCCGCATGATAAACTGAATGCAGGTGTTGTCCCTGTATTAAAGAATGTCAAAAATTCTTCTGTTGCCATCGTATCCAATATAGCGTCTGAGAAGTCTGAAAAATTCATTAGTCAGAGCGTGGAAAAGCTCATTGACGGTATTGTTCCGAGCAATGAACTTGAAGAATATACCATAGTGCTTCTCGCTACGCCTGTGAAAGATCAGCTGGATAGGAAACTTATTCTTAGCAAATTGTATTCTGACTTGGCTCCATATGCGTCATACTCTACCACATTTACATTATCTGAGACAACAGCGGTGGGCTCATCTGCAACTTTTGGGGCAAATCTCGGTGGCTCAGCTGGAAGACAGATTGGTGACACTGCTACAACCGGTACCAACAGTGCAAGGGGAACAACCGATAGTGACCTTGCAGCACATACAGATTCCACCAATAACAGTACGACTGACGGTACAAACAGTAGTACGTCATCAGGCACAAGTGACAGCACAAATCAATCTACAAGTAATGGAACAAGTACCAATACGAGTACTGCCAATATGACAGGAGAGAATCACTCTACAACAGGTGGCATATCCATAAACGAATCAGCAGCTGTAAATGTTTCTCCGTTTGGCATTGGAGGAAGCATTACAGGTGGAGCGGCGGAGTCATCGAGCACAACAAGTGGTACAAGCAATAGTACCACAAATACGACAGGGACAGGCACATCAACAAATACCACAAGTGGTACAGGTCATACCATAACACAAACTGCGGTACAAGGACTTTCTCACGCTGAAACCGCAGCGAAAGGACTTGCAGATACCGTCACAAAGGGAAAATCGATAACCGATACCATCGGAAGAATGGCATCGAATGCACATAGTATCGCTACGAACGTTGGTATGAACTTTGGCGTGAACTTTTCCCGTTCGTCCAACGTTACGGTCCTTATGGGAAAAAATGATGCTCTTACACAGAATTTCGTGAACCATGATGTCAAAAATACGCTTGAACTTATTGAAAAGCAGATCAAGCGTGTCGAGCAGAGTACAGCACTGGGTATGTGGGATTTTTCCGCATACTTCATGTCCGAAAGTCCTATTATCGCTAACAATACAGCACATATGTATCTTGCCTTAACACAGGGTGAAGATTCGTATTTGTCGCAGTCTGCGGTAAATCTGTGGGAATACCGTGAGGAACGGAAAGATGATATAACCAATCTTATGGCGTTTATCAAGAGATTACAGCATCCTGAATTTGAACTTAACATGGATCCGGATGATCCACTGTTTGATCCGAATTGGCTCATGTATCCGCCCCATGTGAATGCGGCAGTATCGCTTACGGGCAGGGAACTTGCATATTCGCTTAATCTGCCGAAAAAATCAGTTAGCGGTCTGCCTGTTCTTGAAAGTGTTGCATTTGGCAGAGAGGTTCAGAAATTCACACCGTCAAACGATAAATCGCCCAAAACACTGACTGCAGGCAATGTTTATCATATGCGTAAAGAGGATAAGAGGATTCGTGTCAAACTTGATATGGATAGTCTTTGTTCGCATACTTTCATAACCGGTTCAACAGGTACAGGCAAATCTAATTTCATATACAATCTGCTGGAGCAGATATATGAGGAGGACAAGCATTTTCTTGTGATTGAACCGGCAAAGGGAGAGTATAAGAATGTTCTCGGCGGATTTGATGATGTAAGCGTATATGGAACAAATCCGATGTATACTGAACTTTTACATATCAATCCTTTTTCTTTTCCGAAACACATCAATGTTCTGGAGCATATTGACCGTCTTGCTGAGATCTTTAATGCTTGCTGGCCAATGTATGCAGCAATGCCTGCTATTCTGAAAGATGCTATTGAAAGAGTCTATCAAGATAAAGGCTGGATATTTTCAAATCCTGCATACTATAGCGATGACTTTCCGACATTTGCAGATCTGATTCAGGTATTGCCGAATGTAATGAGCGAATCCTTGTATTCTGCTGATACCAAAAGTGACTATTCAGGAGCACTAATAACAAGAGTAAAATCGTTGACCAATGGTATCAACGGAGAGATATTTTGTTCCTCGATGGAGATCAGCAACAAGGCACTTTTCGACAAGAATGTCATCGTTGACATAAGCAGAGTAGGTTCTGTTGAAACCAAGTCGCTTATTATGGGAATTCTTATTATGAAGCTACAGGAATATCGTACGCAGCCTGACAAAATGAATGAGAGTTTACAGCATATTACGGTATTAGAGGAGGCTCATAATCTGCTTAGACGCACTTCTGTTGCACAAGCACAGGAATCATCAAATTTACAAGGCAAGTCTGTCGAAATGCTTACCAATGCGATTGCAGAGATGCGTACCTATGGAGAGGGTTTTATCATCGCAGACCAAGCACCAGATATGCTGGATGAGGCAGTGATCCGAAACACAAACACTAAAATTATCTTTCGGCTGCCGGATGAAAATGATTGTGAACTTGTTGGAAAGTCGATAGCCTTGTCTGAGATTCAGATCAAAGAGCTTGCGAAATTGCCTGCATTTGTGGCGGTTGTTCATCAGAATGATTGGATAGAAGCGGTATTGTGCAAGTCAGAAAAATACGACAAAGAGCGTAAATATATCTTCAGCAAAAAAGAACACAATATGTCAGCCTACAATCTAATGCTGAACATTTATGGTGTATCTGAGAAGATTGCTTTGTCTGATGAAGAAAAGACAGAAGTGCTTGATTGGATAAACAGACTTGAAAACGGCGAGAATACGAAACGCATTCTCCGTAGGGGACTCGCAGGGGGGACGCTCACGGAAGAAGAAAAAATGATAATTGCGTATAATGTGTTCGGCGGGCAGAGAACAATAAGGCTTCTTAGAAATGCTGAAAATAATGAAGCAGGTCTCAAACGTGTTCGCAGGTCAATTGGAAGTATATTCTCTCAGGAGAATGATGATAAGCTGATCGATACTGTACAAAAGTATATTTGTATGGCGATCAATTGTGAGGAAGCTTGTGTTGATATTGCACATAGATATCAATATTTCGGAATGAATGGAGGTATTCTGTAATGATAAGCCTAAAAGATGTATCCTCTGATGTCACTCCTGCAAAAGCTTTAGAAGTCAAGCCGATTGAAGCTCCGAAAGAAATCGGTGAGGATAAGAGCAGGTATGCTGATGCTCCAAGGGAGATCGGAGAGACTTCAGAAAAAGCATGGGATATTCCGAAGGAAATTGGCGAGAATGATGCTATACAACCGAATACTGTTTATGAAGTTGACGGCGAAAAGCACTATACCGATGATAACGGTGAAGTTTATCGTATCAATAATGATCTTGTAGCAGATAATACCTATGAAATCAATGGGTACAAATATGAGACTGATGAAAACGGCCGAATAACCTCTGCCGAAGGTAAACTTCAAGTCAAAGATCATGATAGTTATCGTGAGATTAAAGACACAAAATGTGAAATTGGAAAAGGCGATGAGAAAGAAACAGATGATAGAGGACATATTATTGGAGATCAGTTTAATGGCTCTAATGGTATGGAAAACATTGTCGCTCAGGATTCGGCGTTAAATCAGCATGAATACAAGAATTTAGAGTGTCAGCTTGCAAAAGAAGTGAATAATGGAAACGATGTACATATGCGAGTTGATCTCAACTATCCTGGGGGTTCGCATCGACCTGGCAGCTTTTTAGTAAGTTATTCTATTAATGGAGAAGAATTTGTCAAGGTGTTTTCCAACGATCCAAGAGGTGAAGTGAAATGAAAAATGTTTCGTATCAGAGTATATTCAATATATTGCAGGAGATTTTGCCAGATAATTGGCATAAGGTAGTGTTCTATGCTGAGTACGGCGAGAGCAGTTATAGCATGAAATACTTTGTTGACTTTGGTGACGGACAGTATATTGACTGTTTTAGGCTTAAAGGCATTACTAAGCAAGATATCATAAAGGCATTTGCAGTTATTGACAGCCAGATAATGCCCATTCGTAAAGAGTTGAGCAAGAAAGATACATGGACTGTTATGACGCTTGTTGTTGATGAAAATGGAAACTTCAAGGCGGACTACGAGTATAAGGATATTTCAGAAGACCTTGTCGGATACTATAACGGGTGGAAAAATCGATATCTTCGGTGAATGAAAATTATTTGTACTGCCATAAAAACAACAGGAGAGCCGACCAAGCCCTCCTGTTGTCCTTTTCATTCCTTAAAATAAATCTGCCATATTATTTGGATGTCTGTCGCTCAATATTCTTTTTAGTAGTTTCCTCCTCTGCAAACTGGGGGTGATAAAATACACTCACTTAATAAAGCTTCTGATCTCTTGGCTTATTTCTTTATATTTGTAGTCGTGAACATAATGAGGACAATCTAATTCAATATAGCTTGCATTGTCATGCCCCGAAATATAGTTTTCAGGAATACTTCTCCATTTTTCTTTTGTAAAACCTGTACCGCCTGAACCATTGGAAATAAACAGCAACATCGGCACTTGCGGAATGCCGTTTTCTTTCACAATATTCGCATTATCTTTTACGACTTTGGCTTCATCTATCATGGTTTCAGTCGCTGTCCTTTGATAAAATACAGCTCTGTAAATCTCTTTTTCCTTTTCAGACAGCGTTCCATATTTGATAGCATCGCTTTCTGCAAGGCTTGGTATCCACCTTGTGATTCCCAAAACAGCACCATAATGTCCTAACTTCATCATAGGAATACTTATGTTCATTTCATCGTAATAAGCCGGTACAGCCATATCTAAACCGACAATTGCTTCAACCTCATCAGGGTATTTCTGTGCCCAGTATAAAGCCTCTAGTCCAGATAATGAGTGAGGACAAAGCACATACGGACCTTGTATTTCTGCTTGATCAAGTGCCATTCTCGTTTCGCTTAATATTGTATCGATATCTCTTTTTTCCTCTACAATATCGCTAAATCCGTAACCAAGCTTTTCTACTACAACAATTTTATACTCACTGCTTAAAAGCGAATAAAGCGACTTGAAATCCAATATTGGTGAGCAGGTTCCACCTCCCGACAGAAATACAAGCGTTTTATTGCCCTCACCCTCTGTGTATATGCTCATATTGTGACCGTTTACTTCTACAAGTTCACCCAAAGGAGTAAGTAAGTCTTTTTCTTTTGAACTGCATATTTTATGATGAACCAAAGATATTATCACAAACAATATAATAATTGCAGTAATTATCAATACAATTTTTAATAATTTACGTAATGCCTTTTTCACTCTATATGCCTTGCTCAAAATCGTTACCTCACTCAAATTTGATTCATATGTCTAAAACTCTGCATTTCGTTTTCCCCTATTATACCATATTTCCAACCGAAAAACAAGAATCGATTCCACAAAAAAACAACAGGAGAGCCACTCAAGCTCTCCTGTTATCCTTTTTATTCCTTAAAACAAATCTGCCATACTGTTCATGACGTCACGCATATGGTCAAGAGAGGTGTGACAATACAAATCCATGGTGATCTGCACCTGACTATGTCCCAGAATATCGCTGAGGGTTTTCACATTTACCCCACGTTCAATGGCACGGGTGGCAAATGTATGACGCAGAGCGTGGAAGTTCACATGATCGATACCGGCAACTTGGAGCAGGTAGTTCAGCACATCACGCATATGGCTCGGCTCTACACATCCGCCCATAGGTGATGCAAAGAGGTAGCCATTATCCATATAACAGCCACAGCACATGGCTTTCTCTTGATCCTGAATCTGCACCCTGTACTCCATAAGCTTTGCAAATACATTGTTGGGAATGGGAATCTCTCGGAAACCGCTTTGCGTTTTTACAGATGCCTCTATGATGTGGGTACAGTGTCCATAGGAAAGGTTGTCGTCCCGTTCTGCCTGGCTCTTTTTGATTCGCTGCAAGGTACGGCTGATTTTCACTGTCTGTTTCTGAAAGTTGATGTCCGACCACTTGAGGGCACAGAGTTCTCCGATGCGAAGTCCGGTGGCAAGGTCAAAGAGGATTGCCACGCCCAGACGGTGCATTCCAATGACCGACAGCAGCCGGCGTTCTTCCTCCAGGGACAGTACACGCATTTCATTTTGCTCTCTGCGTGGCAGTGTCGTGCCGTCTGTTGGATTGACTGCGATCATACCATTGATGCGAGCCTGCTCCATTGCCTTGTGGAACATATTGTGCATATTTCGCAAGGTCTTCGGGGATAAGCCGCCGCCTCTCTTGCTGCCTGACTGGAACTTCTGATTGTAGAATTCCTGCACCATTGGCGTGGTGATCCGTTGAATGGGATAGCCGCCCAGACTGGGATTGATATGGTTGTAAATGTAGCCCTCGTAGCTGATATATGTGGAAGGCTTGATGGCGTTCTTTGCATAGGTTTGCAGCCATTGTGTCATCCAGTCATCGAGCCGGTACTGGGAGGGTGCAACGTAAGTGCCGGATTGTTTCTTTACCAGAATATCTCGTATTTTGTCTGCCACTTCTTTTCGGGTTTTGCCATAGACAGAACGTTGGATCTGTCTTCCGGCATCGTTGTAGCCATCTGTGTAACGACCTTCCCAAGTCCCGTTGGCACGTTTGCGAATGGAACCTTCGTTATTTGCATTTTTTCTGCTCATGAAACACACCCCCTTTACAGTACTTTTCCAGTCGTCTGATTGATCCACTGAAGAAACTGTTCACGCTGTATCTTGTAGCATCGTTTGATTTGAATGGATGGGAAATCTTTCGATCGCATCAACTCATATGCCATGCTGGGGGAGATGTTCAGATAGCCTGCAACGTCATTCGTCGATAACACTAGAGGCAGTTCTTCGTTGTTTTTGTAAACCGGTAAATCTTCTTTTTTCATGGAAAATACCACCTTTCTTTTTTTATGGAGATGTTAGGTCGATTGTATTTTTTTAATTTTACATTCGGAAAAAAGAAACCATTTTCCATGTGGGAAAGCGGTTTCTTTTTGTCAGCGGTGTGTGATTTGTCCTATTCGCAGCA
>ERZ791625.911-NODE-911-length-17426-cov-4.279431_pt1 | contig 17426 bp, 10 predicted proteins | sample MGYA00510267_ERZ791625 | MGnify/ENA primary metagenome ERZ791625 (study PRJEB30046, sample SAMN00715229) | human gut metagenome | study: EMG produced TPA metagenomics assembly of the A metagenome-wide association study of gut microbiota in type 2...
CGGCTCCCAGCCGCAGCCGCGGAAGAAGCACTCGACCTCCTCGTGGCTCATGCGGGAGAAGATGGTCGGATTTGCGATCTTGAAGCCGTTTAAGTGCAGGATCGGCAGGACTGCGCCGTCGGTGATCGGGTTCATGAACTTGTTGCCGTGCCAGGACGTTGCGAGCGGGCCGGTCTCGGCCTCGCCGTCGCCAACGACGCAGGCCGCGATCAGGTCGGGGTTATCCGCCACCGCGCCGAAGGCGTGGGAGAGGGAATAGCCCAGCTCGCCGCCCTCGTGGATAGAGCCCGGCGTTTCGGGCGCGACATGGCTCGGGATGCCGCCGGGGAAGGAGAAGCGCTTGAAGAGCTTCTGCATGCCCTCCTTATCGCGCGTGATGTTGGGGTAGACCTCCGTATAGCTGCCGTCCAGCCAGTCCTGCGCGACCATGGCGTTGCCGCCGTGACCGGGGCCGGAAAGGTAGATCATATCGAGGTCATCGCGCTTGATGACGCGGTCTAAGTGCGTGTAGATGAAGTTCTGGCCCGGGCAGGTACCCCAATGGCCGACGATGGTCTGCTTTAAGTCGCTCTCGCGCAGCGGGCGCTCGAGCAGCGGATTATCGAGAAGATAGAGCTGGCAGGCGGTCAGATAGTTTGCTGCGCGCCAGTAAGCGTCGATTTGTTTGAGCTCCTCGGGCGACAGCGGCGGCTTTTTCGACAGCCGTGCGGTGCTTTTTTGCGTAGGCATGGAAAGCTCCTCCTTTTCCTTTTGATTGATAAGGTTAGTATATCATTTAATTTTAAAAAATCAATAGTCAGACATAGAAAACGAGGAAAAATCTTAAAATCTATCAAAATAAGCGTAGCACTATTTTGCAATTTGTATGAATTTAAATGATAACAAAACGATAAAATAGGGAAAAGACGGTGCGCTTGCACCGCCTTTTCCCTATATGAGAGAGATCGAGAGATGAGAGAATAGCAAAATTAGTCGATCGGGCAGACCCAGCCGAACGGGTCGGGCTTTGTGCCCCACTGGATGCCAGTCAGCTCGTCGTAGAGCTTCTGAGACAGCGCACCGATCTTGTTGTCGTTGACCTTGTAGTCTCTGTCGCCCCAGCTCAGCTCGCCGATCGGGGAGATGACGGCGGCGGTGCCGATGCACCACGCCTCCTCCAGCGCGCCGGACGCCGCGGCGTCAAAGAGCTCGTCCACGCTCAGCAGACGCTCCTCGACGGGCACGCCCCAGCTCTTTAAGAGCTCGATGGCGGACTTGCGCGTCACGCCGCGCAGGATGGAGCCAGTCAGCGCGGGGGTGACGACGGTGCCATTGATCTTGAACATGACGTTCATGCCGCCGCCCTCTTCGACGTACTTGCGCTCCACGCCGTCGAGCCACAGGACTTGAGAGAAGCCCTTTTCGATGGCGCGGTCGCCCGCGCGGTTGGCCGCGCCGTAGTTGCCGCCGCACTTGGCCTCGCCCGTGCCGCCGCGCACCGCGCGGACGTCCTCGGTCTCGACCATGATGGGAACGGGCTGTAAGCCGTTTTTGAAGTAGCTGCCGGAGGGGGAGAGGATGATAGCAAACGTGGCCTCATGCACGCCGTGCAGGGCAAGCGTCGGATCGGTGCCATACAGGAACGGACGGATGTAGAGGGACGTGCCGGGATCGCTCGGGACCCAATTTTCATCGACCTTGACGACGGCCTTGATGGCCTGCAGCGCATCGTCGGGATCAAGCTGGGGCAGGCCCAGACGCTCGCAGGAGCGGTTCAGACGGGCGACGTTCTCCCAGGGGCGGAAGAGCTGCACGCCGCCGTCGGGACGGCGGTAAGCCTTCATGCCCTCGAAGACCTCGGTGCCGTAGTGCAGGACGCTCGCGGCCGGGGACATCGTGATGGGGCCGTAGGGCACGACGCGCGCGTCATGCCAGCCCTTGTCGGCGCTGTAGTCCATCAGGAACATATGATCGGTGAACACGGTGCCGAAGCCGAGCTGGTCGGACGGGGGCAGCGTGCCGGGATGGGTAGTCTTAGTGATCGTGATATTCATAAGGATGACCTCCTGTCGAAATTTGGTTGCTCTTTAGATTTCCTTGAGATGCTCCATGTTGTGGAGGATGCCCTCGCAGCAGGCGTGGAAGGTGGCCTTCTCGTCGGCGGTCAGCGGCAGCTCGACGACCTGCTCGACGCCGTTTTCACCGATGACGCAGGGAACGCCCGCGAACAGGCCCGCTTCGCCGTACTCGCCGCACAGCTCCGTGCTGGCGGGCAGGATGACCTTTTCGTCGTGCAGCACGGCGTAGGCCATGCGCGCGGCGGTGGTAGCGATGCCGTACTCGGTGCAGAACTTGCCGGAGAACGTGACCCAGCCACCCTCGATGGACTCCTTCTGCAGCGCGTCGCGGTCGAAGCGGAAGCGCTCGTCGGTCTTGGCCCACTCGTCCAGCGGCACGCCGCGGAAGCTGACGCAGGACCAGGGCGCGAACTGCTGGTTGCCGTGCTCGCCCATCATGTAGCAGGTGATGGACTTGTGGTCAAGGCCGGTCTGGCGCGCCAGCGCGCTCAGAAGACGGGAGGTGTCGAGGCCCGTGCCGGTGCCGAACACACGGCCGCGGGGGAGACCCAGATGCAGTGCCAGCTCGCGCGTGACGATGTCGCAGGGGTTGGTGATGTTGATGAGCACGCCGTCAAAGCCGCTGGCCTTGATCTTGTCGGCATAGCTGCGCACGGCGGGGATGGTGAAATCCATCTCGGTCACGCGGTCGTGCGTGCCGCGCAGCAGGTCGATCTTGCCGACGCTGTTGACGATGACATCGCACACGCCGAGGTCGGAGAAATCGCCGCCGCGCACCGTCACGCGGTGGGGCATGTATGCGACTGCGTCGCGCAGATCCTGCACTTCGCTTGCGAGCTTATGCTCGTTCTGGTCGACGAGTACCAGCTCGTCCACGATGCCCTGGATCGCCAGGGCGTAAGCCACATGTGCGCCGACATGACCCATGCCGACCACGCCGAGAACTCTTTTCTTTGCCATAAGAATACTTCCTTTCTCAAAAACGGTGTGCCCGTGTAGTTAACTGATCGTTTGTGCGGCCCTTACATGCCGAAGTTGGGGAAGAGCACGCAGGTATAAAGCATGGCGAGAACCATGTACAAAACAAGGATGATGGCGAAGGCCTTGAAGGTCTTCTTCATGACGTCGCTTTCGTTGCCCACCTGGTCGACCGTCGCGCAGGCGGCGACCGTGTTGTTCGGGCAGATCAGGTTGCCGAGCGAAGCGCCCGCGTTCTGACCGGCGAAGATCGTGATGGGGTTCATGCCGAGCGATGCCGCGGCGTCGATGTGCATCTGGGCGAACATGATGTTGGAGCCAAGGCCCGTGCCGGTGATGAACGCACCGCTCGAACCGATGAGGACGGCTGCCGCGGGATAGAAGCGGCCGACGACGGCGGCGATGTCAGAGGCGAGGAGGTTCATCATGCCCGTGGAGGAGGACTGCATGATGTAGGCGACGATAAGGAGGCTGCCCATCGTGATGAGGACCGGCAGCACGCCGCTCGCGGTGCGCTTGCAGACGGCTTTATAGGTCTTGAAGTCCACGCCCAGCGTGAGTGCGCCGAGGATGCCGCACACGAGGATGACAAGGTCGACCCAGAAGATGTAGCCGAATGTGCACATGATGGCAAAGCCATTTTCGACGACGGCGGGGAAGCCATAGCGGATGAGCGGGAGCAGCACGAGCATGTAGACGTAAGGCGACATGGCCTTGAACGAGCTGTACTTGCGCTGATGGTTGGCGCTTTCATTGCGGAATTCGTCCGGAGTCTTCACGCCGACGAGCTTGACATACGCAACGGAGAGAAGGATGGAGATGAGGCCCGTGCCCATGGAGGTGACCTCTGCGCCGACGAAGTTGGAGAGGAGGAACATCGTCAGGCACGTGCTCACACCCGCGAAAGTGAGGTAGGGGAGAATACCCTTGTAGCCCTTTTTGCCGAACGCCATGCCGATCATGATGAACGGGATGACGAGCACGCCGAACATGTGGAAGCGGCCGGCCATCGCGGCGTTCTGCGCGACGGTGGCAAGGCCCGCGTCAACGAGGGCCGCACCGCCGTTGATGGTCGTCAGGCCCGCGCCGCCGAACGAGGCGGGCGTCGCGTCGCCGAGCAGCGCGATGGCGATGGAGGTGGTGGGGTTAAAGCCGAGGGCCACAAGGAACGGGGCGGCGATGGCGGCGGGAGCACCCGCGCCCGCTGCACCCTCAAGGAAGATCGGCAGCATCATGCCGATGATGACGACCTGCACGCGGCGGTCGTCGCTGATCTGCGCAATGGTGGCTTTCACATCTTCAATGGCGCCGGTCTCGCGCAGCAGGTTCAAAATGGTGAACGCGCCGAAGACCATCAGCACGATCTTGAGGCCTTCCTTGATGCCCTTCCAGACCAGAGGGTCGAGCACCTTGACGTTTTCAGCAAACGTGAGACCGTCGAGGTTGAAATAGGTAAAGGCAAGGATAAGCGTCCAGGCAAGGGCGATGGGCGAGACGGTTTTTGCGGATTTTTTGAAGCCCAGGATGCCGACAAGCACGACGACGATCGGGCTGAGCGCCATGAGGAAGTTTAAAAAGTCCATTGGAGTGATCTCTCTTTCTGAAAAATGTGGAATGGGGGGATCTATTTCCGCTTTTTTCGCCGGCCGAACGAGAAAAAGTGAAAAGCTAAGAGGAAGAGGCTCCGTCGAATCGACGGAGCCTCTTTCGTGATATCAGTCTCTATCTCGTGCGGAGAATCGGGAGAGAAGTCGAAGTTGCGTTGTGATTCGGACGGGCTGTTCAGTTTTGTTTCTTACCAGTACTGCCAGAGGCAGAATAATAAAGGACGCCAGCAGAATAAGGCTGGCGTCCAGAATAATCATGCTGTTCATATCGGAACAGGAGAAAGCGGCACAGGCGGCCTGTGCGAAGTGAGATGCAGCTGCATTGGCAAAGAACTGAGTCATCAGACGTTTCTCCTTTCCTGAAGATGAACGCATCTTAACACACATTTTTTCACCCTGCAAGGGGGAAAAGCGACTGATTATGCAAGATTGGACGAGTACACAAAAAACAGAAATACCCACTTTTCGACATTGTTAAAAAGACATAATGGATCCTAATGGTTCCTTCATGTCATGGAAAGAAGCACTGCATAGGGACTTCCCGTGCAGCCATAGGATGGAGAAAAAGAGGAGGCGTTTTTATGCTGTCGATTGCACTTTATTTGCTTACGCACGCCATGCTGCTCTCGCTCCACCTGTCGGGCGGCTCGTTCCCGCGCCCGCTCTCGGCACAGGAGGAAAAGAAATACGTCGAGCGCATGCTTGCGGGCGACATTGAGGCGCGCAACGTGCTCGTTGAGCACAATCTGCGCCTTGTCGCGCACATCGCCAAAAAATACTATACCCAGTCCGATGAGCAGGATGATCTCATTTCCATCGGCACTATCGGCCTTATCAAAGGCGTTTCGAGCTACCGTCCGGAAAAGGGTACGAGGCTCGCGACCTACGCTGCCAAATGCGTGGAGAATGAAATTTTGATGTACTTTCGCAGCCGGAAGAAGTTACAGGGCGAGGTGTCGCTCAACGATTCGCTCGATTCCGACGCCGACGGCGAGTCGCTCTATCTTATGGACGTCGTCGGCGTCGAGGACACGATGTATTTGGACATTCAGGACCGCGACGACTGCCTGCGCGTGCGAAAGCTCGTGCATGAGTGCCTGACCGAGCGGGAGGAAGAGGTCATCACCTCGCGCTACGGCCTCGGCGGCCGGATGCCCCGCACACAGCGCGAGGTCGCAAAAAAGCTTGGGATCTCGAGGAGCTATGTATCCCGCATCGAAAAGCGCGCGCTGCAAAAGCTGGAGGAAGCCCTCGGTGAACGGGAATAAAAAACGCGGGGCGCAGATGTCTGCGCCCCGCGCCCGCTCAGGGGATGAGCGGAAGAGAGAAAGAGAAGATATCATCAGAGAATCGTGCCGCCACCGAGCACGGTGTCGCCCTCGTAGAGCACGACGGCTTGACCCGGCGTGATAGCGCGCTGCGGCTCGTCGAAGACGAGGTGCACGTGCCCGTCAGAAAGCACCGTGACCGTCGCTGCCTGCTCGCGCTGGTGGTAGCGCACGCGCGCGGTCGCGCGCAGCTCGCGCGGTGGGACATCGTAAGCGATCCAGTTGAAGTCATTTGCCGTCAGCTCACGAGAAAAAAGCGCGTCGTTGCCGCTCAGCACCACGCGGTTTTCTGCCGCATCGATGCGCTTGACGTAGAGCGGCGCGTCCGCGGCGATGCCGAGGCCCTTGCGCTGGCCGACGGTGTAGTGCACGATGCCCTTGTGCCGGCCGAGCACACGGCCGCTTTCATCGACAAAGTCGCCCGCAGGGCAGTCGCGTCCTGTGTAGCGCGCGATAAAGCCTGCGTAGTCGCCGTCCGGCACGAAGCAGATGTCCTGACTGTCCGGCTTGTCGGCGTTGTAGAAGCCCTGTTCCTCCGCGATGCGGCGTGTCTCGCTCTTATGCATCGCGCCGAGCGGCATGCGTGTATGCGCGAGCTGCTCCTGTGTGAGCGAGTAGAGCACGTAGCTCTGGTCCTTGCTCTCATCGAGCGATTTTTTGAGCAGCCACCGCCCGTTTTCCTGCTCGATGCGCGCATAGTGGCCGGTCACAATGGCGTCGCAGCCTAAAATGCGGGCGCGCTCGTAGAGCCGCTCGAACTTCAGGTAGCGGTTGCAGTCGATGCAGGGGTTTGGCGTCGCGCCGCGCTCGTAAGACGAGATGAAGCGGTCGATGACCTGCCCCTTGAAGTCGTCTGAAAAGTTGAAGACATAGTAGGGGATGCCGAGGCGCAGCGCGACAAGCCGCGCATCCTCGACGTCCTCGAGCGAGCAGCAGGTTTTGGTGCGGCTGACGCCGATGTCCTCGTTGTGAAAGAGCTTCATCGTCGCGCCGATGCACTCGCAGCCCTGCTCCTTCATCAAAAATGCGGCGACGCTTGAGTCCACACCGCCGCTCATCGCAATGAGTACCTTATCCATATTTCCTCACATCATGCGGCACGTTTCCGCGCAGAGATTTTCTATGACGGAAGCGATGCCGCGTTTATCGCTTTGCCTTATTTTGCCGCGTGCTTATAAAGTGAACGGCTTTTTGCCGCTGACGAGGTCCTTCCACAGCGGTGACATGCCGCGCAGGTATTCCACGACTTCGGGCACGGCTTCGAGGATGCGGTCGACTTCCTCGTCGGTGTTCCACTCGCACAGGCTCAGGCGCAGCGAGCCGTGCGCCACGTCATGCAGGCGGCCGATGGCCAGCAGTACGTGGCTTGGGTCGAGCGAGCCGGATGTGCACGCGCTGCCGGACGACGCGCAGATGCCCTTTGCGTCGAGCAGAAGCAGCAGGCTCTCGCCCTCGACGCCCTCGAAGCAGAAGCTCACGTTGCCAGGGAGGCGATTCACGGGATCGCCGTTGAGCGCGCTGTGCGGGATCTTGGACAGGCCATCGATCAGGCGGTCGCGCAGGGCGCTGACCTTTTTTGCATTCTCGTCAATGTGTGCGCAGGCGTCTTCGAAGGCTGCGGCCATGCCCATGATGGCGGGAATATTCTCCGTGCCGGCGCGCTTGCCGCGCTCCTGCGCGCCGCCCTCGATGAGGCTCGTCAAGGCGATGCCCTGGCGGGCGTACAGCACGCCGGTGCCCTTCGGACCGTGGAACTTGTGCGCGGAGAGCGACAGCAGGTCGATGTTCTGCGCCTTGACGTCAATGGGCAGATGTCCCGCGGCCTGCACGGCGTCGGTGTGGAACAGCACGCCCGCCTCGCGGCAGACTGCGCCGATCTCGCGGATCGGCAGAATGGAGCCGATCTCGTTGTTGGCGTACATGACGGAAACCAGGCACGTATCCTCGCGGATGGCGTCTTTCACCTGCTGCGCCGTCACGGTGCCGATGGGGCCGACGGGGAGCAGCTCGACCTCGAAGCCCTCTTTTTCGAGCTTTTGGAGCGTGTGCAGCACGGCGTGATGCTCGAACGCGGTCGAAATGATGTGTTTTTTGCCCTTGCGTTCGCCGAGGCGCGCGGCGGAGAGGATGGCCTGATTGTCGGCCTCGCTGCCGCCGGAGGTGAAGTAAATTTCGCGCGGGGAGGCGTTCAGGCATTTTGCGATGCGGTCGCGCGCGCTGAGCAGCGCCCCGGCCGCCTGCTGGCCGACGGAATGCAGGCTGGAGGGGTTACCGTAGATCGTCTCCAGATAGGGGAGCATGGCGTCGGTCGCGGCGCGGCTCATCTGGGTCGTCGCGGCGTTGTCCGCGTAAATAGTGGTCATTGAGATAAATCCTATCTTATAAGTATGTTGATATGATACACAGGAACGCTTGCTTTGTCAATGGATTTTGCGCTCTGTGCGGGGCAAAAAGGAAGAACCGCTCTTGCGAGCGGTTCTTCCTTTTACAATAGGGGGTGGAGGGATTTTCGCTTACTTTTCGAGCAGCGTCCAGTCGCGGGTCTCGCGCAGCTCGGTCCACTTCTCATACTTGGAGTTCGTCTTGAACTTGTAGTAGTGGCTGTTCGTCGCTTCCTGAACGGCGAGGTAGTACCAGGCGTTCGGGTTCGCGTTGTCCGTCCAGACCGTCATGTTCGGGAGGAGATCGTCCTCGGTCTCGGGCTGGCGGTTCAGCACGCGGTTGACGAGCGTCATGGTCTCGGCACGGGTGATGTCGCGCTGGGGGCCGAAGGTGCCGTTGGGATAACCGTTGATCCAGCCGTTGTTGTAGGCGATGCTGATCTCGTCCTTGGCCCAGTGGTTCGCGATATCGCTGAACTTCGCGGTCGTCTTGTCGCCGTTCGAGTCGAAGCGGGCAGCGATGGCGGCGAACTCAGCGCGGGTGATGGCGGCGTTCGGGCGGAACGTGCCGTCGGGGTAGCCCGTGATGATGCCCATGGAGCTGAGGGTCGAGACCGCGGTGTTGTACCAGTCGGCGCGCGTCACGTCGGAGTAGCGGTTGGTCTTGGTCAGGTTCTCGTCGCGGACGTCATCGGTCAGCAGGCGGAAGAAGATGGTCGCGACCTCGGCGCGGGTGATGTTGTTCTGCGGGCGGACCTCGCCGTTGCCGTAGCCGACGATATAGGCGAAGTGGTCGGTCGTGTTCAGGCCGAGCGCATCGTCGTCCGGGATCTCGACCGTGGGCTTGCTCGGGGTGGAGGGATGGTAGGTGCGGTAGGTGTTGACGATGTTCAGCGGGGTATTGGCGGGGTATTCCCTATTGCCCGCGAACTGCCAGGACTCGACCTGATAGGTGTTGGCTTCCTTATCCAACGCGACCCTGATCGTCAGGGTATACTCGGTCGTGTCGTAGCTCATGCGGCTGGTCCCGCCCGGAACCTCCCGCACCGTGTAGGTGTAGGTGCCTGCCTCGGTGAAGCGGAGCTTGCCGTAAGGAACAACTGCATTAGCCATCGCTTCAGGCTTAAACAGGAACGGAACATCCTTCAGGCTCTTAGAAGCGATGACCTCGGCCTTGCCGGTGTAATAATCGGGGGTCATGGTGTTGTTCTTTGCATTATCACTCTTCGGCTCGACGGTCACTTTAAAGGTCTCCTTGAAGTTCCTGCCGACATTGCCCTTCACCGTCTTGGTGATGGCGGGAGTGACCTTGCCGTCGCCATAAACGACATCGTTGAAGTCAAACGTGCCGTCACTGACGGGGTTCTTCTCCCATTTCGCCGTGAACGTCAGGTCATTCGCGGGCATGGTTTCAGGAACAGCAGAATCCCAACCGGCGAAGGTGTAATTCTTGCGGGTCGGGGTACCGTTGAACGCAGGGGTAGTGGTGCCGGACAGGAGGTTGCCATACACCTGATCGGCAAAGACCTCTTCGGTGTCTACGCCGTCGGTGTAAGTAACGGTGTACTTTTCTTCCTCGTCGTCAGGGGTGCCGTTGTTGTTCTTGTCGTCTTTCCACTGGGCGACATAGGTGACGGACTCAGTCACGGTATCAGAAACTGCGGGATTCCAACTGACAAAGACGTAGTCTGTGCGGGTCAGGGAACCGTTGAACGCAGGGGTAGTGGTGCCGGACAGGAGGTTGCCATACACCTGATCGGCAAAGACCTCTTCGGTGTCTACGCCGTCGGTATAGGTCACGGTGTACTTAGGAGTCACGCACAGGACATAGTGCTTGGCAGGAGCGTTCACCGCAGTCCACGCGCCATCTTCCCATTTCAGGTTGACAATGCTCTGCTCTTCACTGGCTTTGCTGGTATCGGAAATGTGCGTACCCTGCACAACGCCCAACTCGGTATTGAACTCCTCCACATACTTGTTGAAGGAATCGATCTTCACTTCGCAGGTATACTGGCCGTCGTAACGAACGGTGAACGTGTCGTCGATCAAGCCGAAGGCCTTGTCGCCGTGGTTGGATTCGCCGTTGGTGCAGATGATCTGTACCGCATTGTCGCCCAGCAGCTTCTTGACTTCTTCCTTGCTGGGCTCCGTGGGCTCGGGTTCGGGAGTGTTCTGAACCGTCACAAGACCAGCGGGAATGGGGAAGGGGAGAGTGGCTCCATTGGGGGTGCTCTGACTCTTGACCGTCAGAGTTGTTTGGCCATTGAGAGGGCAATACTCGCCGTCGGCCTTACCCGCAGTCTCGGGGTCGATCGTAACGGTGTATGTCTTGGTGTAGACAGTGGTGTCACCTGCGGTCTCCTCTTTTTCAAAATCCTCAAAGAGATTCCACGCAACCTCACCGTTGCTATTGAAGAGATTGCTACCTGTTTCAGTTACGCCCGTGGGCAGAGAGTCATATACCACTGCCTCCGTCAGATGGGAGGTGATGATGTCAGAGATCGCAGAGAAAGCATCGGTTAACTCGTCGTAACTGCTGGCATTGTAAGCCTTTCTGTCAGACGCGATGTAGGTTCTAAGATACTCGCTGAGAGAAATGAAACGAAGTGTGTTGTGGTCAAAGATCGTTTCATTGTCTGCTGCAAAGCAGATGGTATGGATTGGGCAAACGTTGTCTCGAATGTCCTTTGCTGTCGCATTGGTGTTCTTGAAAATCGTAGGCAAGGAGGTCGAACCCAAACCGTATACATCGCCGTCCGAATCCAAGCAGTACGTCGGCCCACCGTCAGTCAGGACGATAATGTTCCTGTTTTCAGCTGCGATGGAGCTGACAGGAGCTTCACTGAATCTTGTTCCTGCCGCGGACAGACCGGCGTCTAGATTAGTACCCTCGTTGGCGGACAAACCATTGATCCAATCCTTGGCGGCCGTGTAATCGGTACTGGAAGAGACGTCCTTCCACATGGTGGAGTTTGAAGCGTCCACGTTAAATGCGACCAGTGCAACATAACGGCCGGAATCCGACTGGGCACCATTTCGATAGCTATCGAGGAAATCGATCGCAGCTTTCTTTGCGGCGTCCAATCTGGTATAACAATTGCCGTCGCGGTGGGAATGCTCTTCTTTGTCACAGATCCGCACCTTTTCATCGGTCATATAGTGCTTATCGGTTTTGCTGTCATAATTGCAATCAACAAACTCCTTATGATGGGATTTGTCGAAAATGTCAATCCACCAATGATCAGGATTGCTATCGGGAGTGCATTCTGGTCCTGTGAAGGTATAGCAATCTTTATTGTGCGTGTGCTCTTCCTTCATGCATTCGTTCATCGAAGCGGAGGTGTCGATGACAAGCACCGTTGCCGCTTTGTTGGTGTCCTTGATGCCTTCGGTCTCCACGCGCAATGTGACCTCATAGGTGTTGTCCTCGGGGTTGGTATTAGCAGCGCGTGCGGCGGTCTTGCTGACGGATACGATCCCCGGAACGACGTCGGGCTGCGCAGAGCTGGTGCCCTGCTTCCATGTACCGTTGTCATCATAGTAGCCATTGACCACAGCATCGTGGGGACTGCCACCGTTTGCCGCCAGTACGTTCAGCGGCAGCAGGGACAGGGTCATCACGAGGACCAGGACCCAGGTGAGAAGGCGCTTGCCAACTTTCTTCTCAGACATAAAAAAATCCTCCTTCTTCTGCCTGTACGGCGCGAAGAAGGGGGGAGGTGATCTGCATTTGGCAACCGGCTGCCGTGCGGCGCGAGCGCCGTTTAGGTCCGTGGCTTTGCGACACAGGCTTTCGCCTGCTGTGCCTTTTTCTGTACAGTTGCTCTTCTGCGAGCCGCACAGATATTTGTGTTTGCCAATATTTTATGTTCACAGTATACCAGATTTGCCCAAAAATGCAAGGCGATTTTCAAAAAATATATAAGATATTAACAGAACTAATACCGCGCAGAAAAAAACGGCGGCAAGGAATACCTGCCGCCGTGATTCGACGAATTGTGAGGTCTTACGCCACCGCGGACACGGCGAGCGCGTCGCTCTGCTGGGAGTAGGTCAGGGGGGAGACGCAGCCGGCGAAGGTGGTCTCGTTGATGACGCGCTTGGTGACGGCATAGGTCATGTCGATCTGGTACCAGTTGCCGCTGACGTTGACCTTGTTCCAGGCGTGGTAGCTGCTGCCGGCGTAGCCCTTGGTGAGGGTGCAGGGGATGTTCTGGCTGCGGCACATGGCGGCGAAGAGGGACGCGAGGTCGTAGCAGATGCCCTTGTTGCTGTTCAGGGTGGCGGCGGTGTCGGGGATGTACTTGCTGACCTTGCCGGAGGTGATGTCGCTCGCGAGCTTGGTGTCGTAGGTGTAGTGACCGGCGATGTAGTTGTAGATCGCGGTGACCTTGTCCATGTCGGTCTTGGCGTCTTTGCAGAGCGCGGCGGCCTTCTTGCACACATCGTCACCGGAGGTGAACTGCACGTCGGTCGTGGCGATGAGGTAAGGGGCGTAGGCGTTTTCGATCTTGGCGTTGACGCGCTTGCTGGTCACGATGCGGTAGGTCGTGCCGGAGATGTTCTCGCAGAGGGAGATGGTGTAGGTGCCGTCGCCCTGCTCGAGGGAGAAGACGGCGTCCTTGCCGCTCGGGCAGTTTTTGTAAGACGTCTTTTCGCTGCCGTACTGGATGCCGACCTTCAATTTAGCATTGGAGGTGTAGTTGACGGTGACGAAACCATACTTGGCATTCGTGGTGTCAATGGTGGTGCCATTGGCAGCGCTGGCGTTCACAACCGTGAACATGGACATGACAATAAGCACTGCGAGCATAGCGCAGGCATGACGAAACAGCCGTTTCATACGGCGATCTCCTTTCGGTAACTGGCTGCCAGCCCTGTTCCCAGGGGTAAGGCCCTATAGCTTTGCGTCGCCGGTTTTCACCGGGTTTGCTATTATCGTTTGAGATGCGGTCGAAGCGGCTGCACCTACTCTTTTTTTACGTGTGCATCATATGCCTCCGTTCGACATTTGTCAACAGATAATTTAGCGGTTTCTTTATTTTTTCGAAAAAATTGGAATTTTGTCAATACCAACGCGGAACGCGTTCAAAATTCGTTCATATTTAGCGGAAACGCCACTTGCCAATTGCGGCGCCGCGTAGTATGCTCGTAAAAATCGCAAACGCGGGCCTCAAAATGGGGCAGGCGGGCGCGGGAAAAGAAAGGATACGACACATGAAAGTAAGGAAAGAGAAAACACTGGCAACGAAAATGGCCATCTCCCTGGTTGCGGGACTGACGGCCGGTCTCCTGTTTTTGTTCCTCCGCGAGCATTTGAATTCCTCCGGACAGGAAGCGGTGTGGGCGACCATCAATAATCTTTTATTCCAGGATATCACCGCTGCCGGAGCGAGCAGCGCGCTTGGCCTTTTCTATTTGGCCGGTCAGATGTTCATTCGTTCCCTCCAGCTCGTCATCGTGCCGATGGTGTTTACTTCCATTACATTGGCAATAGGACAGATCTCTGATACCAGTACACTTGGCAGAATTTCCTTCAAGTGTATCAAGGGTTTCCTGATCTGTTCTTTTTTTGCGCTCCTGCTCGCCTGCGTCTGCGGCATCGTCTTCTATAACATGGGCGTATTCCACATCGCCGTCGACGGGCTCGAGAGCGTTTCCGGTTCGACGGGCTCCAATCCGCTGCTCGTTGTGCTGAACGTCATCCCCTCGAACATTGCCTCGACGTTTTCGAGCAACACGGCAGTGCTCGCCGTCGTCTTCCTCGCCATCGCGCTGGGCCTTTGCATGAAGACGCTCGGCGAGGAGAAGACTGCCACGCTTCGCAAGCTCATTCAGGAACTCAACGACGTGGTCATCGTCTTCCTCAACTTCGTGGTCAGCAAGTTCGGTCCCGTTGCCATCTTCATGCTGCTCACGCGCACCTTTGCCTCCTACGGTGTCGAGCACCTCAAGCCCGCCGTCGCCTATGTCATCCTCACGGTTGTGCTGCTGCTCATCTTCCTCATCGTCGGCTACCCTGCCTTTATCGCGGTCTTCGCGCACCTGAATCCCTTCAAGTTTGCCAAAAAGATCACGCGCGTCGCGGTCTTCGGCTTCTCCACCTCCTCGAGCGCGGCCACGCTCCCGCTCAATGTCAAGACCACGGTCGAGGAGCTCGGCGTGGATGAGAAGATCGCCTCCTTCGTCCTGCCGCTCGGCATGACCATCAACATGAACGGCACGGCCATCATGCAGGTCATCGCAACGCTCTTCATCGCCGGCTGCGCGGGCTACAGCATCAGCTTCACCCAGCTCGTCGTCATCGCGCTGCTCGCACTCATCGCCTCCGCCGGTACGCCCGCGGCCCCCGGCTCCGGCGCGATCATCCTTTTCACCATCCTCTCCGGCCTCGGCTATGTGAATGATGCGGCAATGCTGGCCTACAGCCTGATCCTCGCGATCAACCGTCCCATCGAGATGCTCGTCACCGCGCTCAACGTCGTCGGCGATTCCGCCACGAGCATCTATGTCGCCAAGTCCGAGGGCGCGCTGAACGAGGACGTTTACAACGCGTAAGATCATTCAAAAAAGTGGTGTCACCACTTTTTTGAGAAAGTTTCGCTTCGCTTTGTGCCTCGCGGGCTCGACACACGCTCCGCGCAGAGTGTTTTTTCTGACGCGCGTGTCGCCAGAAAAAACGATCCAGATCATTTGCCGCCTGCGGGCGGCAAAGTCTGCGATGCTTTTATAACGAAAGAGACGCGGCGAAAGCCGCGTCTCTCCTTATATTATAGGTGTTATCTGTTACACGCTGAGCCAGTCGTCGAGGATAAGACCTTCGTTGTGCTTGGTGAGAAAGCCCACGCTCCACTCGCCGCCGAAGGCGATGAGCTTGCGGCCCTTGAAGTCCTCGAGCACGCGGGAGCCCGAGCAGAGCATCAGGTCCTTCACGTCGCACGGGCACTCGCGGATCAGGCGCAGGTGCTCGTAGGGAAGGCCGCTCATGCGCAGGTCGACGCCGTACTCGTTTTTCATGCGGTACTCGAACACGTCGAACTGCAGCGTGCCGACCACGCCGACGACCACGTCCTCAAAGCCGCTGTCGGGGATTTTGAAGATCTGGATGGCGCCCTCCTGCGCGATCTGCTCCACGCCCTTGACGAACTGCTTGCGCTTCATCGTGTCCTTGGGTGAGACGAGCATGAAGTGCTCGGGCTCGAACGTCGGGATGCCGGAGAAGCGGAACTTCTTGCCGGGCATCGTGATCGTGTCGCCGATCGAGAAGATACCGGGGTCGAACACGCCGATGATGTCGCCCGCGTAGGCCTCGTCGACGATCTCGCGCTCGGCGGCCATCATCGTCTGCGGTTGGGAGAGGCGCATCTTGCGGCCGGACTGGACGTGGAAATACTCGGTGTCGCGCTCGAACTTGCCCGAGCAGATGCGCATGAACGCGAGGCGGTCGCGGTGGGCCTTGTTCATATTGGCCTGGATCTTGAACACAAAGGCGGAGAAGTCCTCGCTGAACACATCCACCTCCCCCTGGTCGCTGACACGGGGCAGGGGCGGCGTGGTCATGCGGAGGAACTCCTCCAGGAACGGCTCCACGCCGAAGGTGGTGAGGGCGGAGCCGAAGAACACGGGGGACAGGGTGCCGTTCCGCACAGCCTCCATGTCAAACTCCCGTCCGGCCCCCAGCAGCTCCACCTCCTCCCGGAGGGCGGCGGCCTTTTGTGCGCCGATCATGTCCTCCAGCGCCGGGTCGTCCAGGGCCACCTCGGCGGAGCCGACCTTCTTGCCCCGCTCCTCCGCCTGGAAGAACAGGATGCGCTGCTTCTCCCGGTCGTAGACGCCCTGGAACTCCTTGCCGGAGCCGATGGGCCAGTTGACGGCATAGGTGTCGATGCCCAGCTCCCGCTCCACCTCCTCGCACAGTTCCAGGGGGTCTTTGGTCTCCCGGTCCATCTTGTTGATGAAGGTGAAGATGGGGATGTGGCGGATGGCGCAGACCCTAAACAGCTTCCGGGTCTGGGGCTCCACACCCTTGGCGCCGTCAATGACCATGACGGCGGAGTCCGCGGCCATCAGGGTCCGGTAGGTGTCCTCGGAGAAATCCTGGTGGCCAGGGGTGTCCAGGATGTTGATGCAGAAGCCGCTGTGCTGGAACTGCAGCACGGAGGACGTGACGGAGATGCCCCGCTGCTTCTCGATCTCCATCCAGTCAGAGGTGGCGGCGCGGGCCCGCTTTCCCTTGACCTCGCCCGCCTGGGCGATGGCCCCGCCGTACAGCAGGAACTTCTCTGTCAGCGTGGTCTTGCCGGCGTCCGGATGGGAGATGATGGCGAAGGTCCTCCGCCGGGAAATTTCAGTGCGTAGTTCAGACATGGAATATCCTCCAGAAAAATATCAGAGTATGGGCCATCTTCGACCCACGGCGCACAGCTGCATGCGGAATCCGGGGCGGTCAGACCGCGAAAAACGGACGGGAGGAGTCTCCCGCCGTGTGTATTCTCGAACAATGTACCATATTTTGTGCCGCTTTGCAAGATTTCCCGCAGCTATCCCGCAAAAAATCCGATGATTCTGTACCACAGGGAAAACCAGCGGGGACCGGCTGATGCCGGTCCCCGCAGATTGCCTGTTCCTTGGCGGGAGATCACTTGATTTCCACGCCCATGGCGTCCTCGTAGTATTTGGCCAGTGCGCACTGGTCCTCGTCGATCATGCCGCGGGCGTCCATCCAGTCCATCTGCTCCTTGACGATCTCCGTCATGGGCAGCTCCACCCCCAGGTGGGCGGCCACGTCCATGGCGTTGTTGATGTCCTTCAGGTGGACGGCGATCCGGGCACTGGCGGCGAAGTCTCGGCTCCGGAGCTTGGGGACCTTTCCGTCCATCACTGCGCTCTGGGCAAAGCCGCCCTTGATGGCGTCAAAAAGGGTCTGAGGATCCAGCCCGGCCTTTTTCGCAAAGGCGAATGCCTCTCCCATGGCGCACAGATGGATGCCCACCATCATGTTGTTGGCCACCTTGGCGGTGCTGCCGCAGCCGGAGGGCCCCATGTAGGTGGCGGTCTTACCCATCATCAGCAGGT
>ERZ791625.929-NODE-929-length-17131-cov-4.467264_pt1 | contig 17131 bp, 16 predicted proteins | sample MGYA00510267_ERZ791625 | MGnify/ENA primary metagenome ERZ791625 (study PRJEB30046, sample SAMN00715229) | human gut metagenome | study: EMG produced TPA metagenomics assembly of the A metagenome-wide association study of gut microbiota in type 2...
TCGCGTTCTCTTGGGGGTTCAAGGGGGCCATTCTCTCACGTGAGAGAATGGCCCCTTTGCCTGCGCACCCCTGCGGCACGCAGGGAACTCCCATCCCTCAGCGGGACAATACTTTCCTCGCCACCGGCCCGGCAACCCCGCCGACGGCGTTGCCGACCGTCATCACAAGCAAATATAAAACCGCGCGGCCGCTCCACGCGCCGCCCATCGTGAAATAGTACATATTCGCCACGCAGTGCTCAAAGCCGCAGAGGATGAACACGCACACGCCGAAAAAGAGCGCAAGATACTTGCCGAGCTCGTGCGGGTTGGAGCGGTAGCCCTCCACGCCGATGTAGATCATCACGTTGCAGAAAACGGCGAGGATGAACGCGCCGAACAGCGGCTCGGAGAGCTTCAATTCACAGATGCCCTGCGCACGGGCGCTGAGAGAGGCAAGGCGCGTGCATTTCTCGGCGAGTGCGATGAACGACGTGCCGACAAGATTCCCCAGCCAGATGACCGGCAGCGTTTTGGCGCAGGCTGCGTCGTTGTCAAACACATAGCAGACCTTGCCGGTGAACAGATGCAGCCCGCGCGTGCAGACGACAAAAAGGCCGATCGTGAAAAACAGCGACCCGATGACCGTATTTTCCACCGACAGAAACACCGTGCCGCCAAAGGCGATGACCGCGCCGGCAAGGATCGCGGAGAGAAAGATCTTTTTCATGCGGAAACTCCTCCAGACCGTGTGATGGGGTCTATTTTACCGTATGTCAGCGAGCGTTGTAAACGCTTCTCTGTGGAGAGATAAAAAGTCCGCAGAAAATGAGGGGTTTTGTCGCTTTGGCTTTACAGAAAGCGGCATTTTGCGCGGCATGGAGGGAGGCTCACCGTGATTTTTATTGCTTTTCCCTCCCCCGGATAGTACAATGGTCTTACCATCAAATTTTCGGAGGACTTTTCCCCAATGAAACTCATCTCATGGAACGTCAACGGCCTGCGCGCGTGCATTGGCAAGGGCTTTTTGGATTTTGTGAATTTCATCGACGCAGACGTCATCTGCTTACAGGAAACGAAATTGCAGCCGCATCAGATCGAACTTGACCTGCCGCAGTACCACATCTACTGGAACAGCGCGGACAAAAAGGGCTACTCCGGCACGGCGGTGTTCACCAAGCAGGAGCCTCTTTCCGTCACCTATGACTTTGGCGAGGACATCCACCGCCATGAAGGGCGCGTCATCACGTGTGAATATCCGGACTTCTACCTCGTCTGCTGCTACACGCCGAACTCGCAGGACGAGCTGCGCCGCCTTTCGTACCGCATGGAGTGGGAGGACGCGCTGCGGCAGTACCTCTGCGAGCTCGACACGATCAAGCCCGTCGTGTACTGCGGGGACTTAAACGTCGCACACGAGGAGATCGACCTCAAAAATCCGAAGACGAACCACTTTAACCCCGGCTTTTCCGACGAGGAGCGCGGCAAGATGACGCAGCTTTTGTCCTCGGGCTTTTTAGATTCGTTCCGCACGCTGTACCCCGACAAGACGGACGCCTACTCGTGGTGGAGCTACCGCGCCCAGTCGCGCGCACGGAACGTGGGGTGGAGAATCGACTATTTCATCGTCTCCGAACGCCTGCGCTCCCGCATCGAAAACGCGGATATCTTAGCTGAGGTCATGGGCAGCGACCACTGCCCCGTGCTGCTCGAGCTCAAGGAGGAAGAAAAATGAAACTCAACAAACAGGAAATGACCGGCTGCACGAAGATCTCCCTGATCATCAGCGGTGCGGCCATGCTTGCCGGCATTGTGATCGTTGTGCTGTTTGCCGCCGGCGCGCTCGCCCTTTCCGAACAGAGCCGCAACGTGCTCGCGATTGCGATCTCCGCCGCGCTGGTGGTGTTTTCCTACACGCTGTGCAAATCGTTGGGGGTACTTAAAAATCAAAAAAAGTGATTCCCACCCCCACGCCCACGTGGGGAACGGGTAAAAGGGGGATATTCTCTTTCACGAAAGAGAATATCCCCCTTTTGAACCCCCAAGAGAAAGGACGAGGGGAGGCCCCCTCGACCCCCGACATTGCGGGTCTTATTCTTGAAAGACTGCACGCGCTGCGCAGTGTAGGTGCAGTGTACATGGCTTCGCCATGAATCTTCTGCGAGTTGTTACTACTCTCAACCGCGCCTTACTATCGTGAGGCGCGAGTGACGGTAGTCTGGCGGCAGACTGCGTGCGGAATGCGGCATTGCTTCGCTCGCCGCATTGATGAGACTGGTGATAGACGGAAATTAGTCTGCACTTCTACAAGATCGGCAGAGCGGCAGCGGATGATAGAAGCAAATCAAATCGTCTATCAACACCCAACGCGGCAACGCCGCGCGCAGGCATTCCCATTCCGGAGGCACAAAGGCCATTCGAGCCCGAGACTGCCAATTTAAAACCTTTCTCTCGGGGGATCAAAAGGGGGATACTCTCTTTCGTGAAAGAGAGTATCCCCCTTTTATTCGCGCCCCCCTGCTTGCAGGGGGCCCTATTTCTCCACAGAATGTGGAAATCACTCACGCCTTGGTGCGATCGTACGAAACGACCACGCGGCGGTTCGGCTCGGTGCCGATGGAGAACGTTGTCACACTCGGCGTATCCTGGAGCGCGGTGTGGATGACGTGGCGCTCGTAGGCGTTCATGGGCTCGAGGGTGACATTGCGGCGGTACTTCGTCACCTTGCCGGCGACCTTTTCCGCCAGGCGCTCGAGGCTCTGCTCGCGCTTTTCGCGGTAATTTTCCGCATCGACCTGCACGCGGGCGCGGTTCTTCTCGCTGCCGCGGTTGATGCTGTAGTTCGTCAACTGCTGGATGGCGTCGAGCGTTTCGCCGCGGCGGCCGATCAGCGCACCGAGCTTTTCGCCCTCGAGGAAGACCTTGTAGCGGCCCTTCTCACTCTCGTAGACCTTGACCTCAGCGGCGGAGTCCATGTGCTCAAGAAGGCCCTTGAGGAACGCGCGGATCTGCTCGCTCTTCTCGTCGTGGCACTCTTCGCCGAGGTCGACAATGGGCTTGGGCTGCGGGGCGGGACGCTCCGCGCGCTCGGCGCGGGGAGCGCGGTTCTCGCGGCGGTCTTCGCGCGCGGGACGGTCGCCGCGTTCGGTACGCGGCTTGTCGTTTGCGCGGGATTCTTTTTTCTGCAAAACCTCGGGCGCGTACATGGGCACGGCCTTTGGCTCGCTCTTGGGTTCAACTTTCTTTTCGGGCTTGGGTGCGGCAGGCTTTTCCACCGGCTTGACCTCTTCGGCCTTGCCGTCGTCATAGCTCACGCGAACGCGCGCGGGCGCGCTGCCGATGCCGAGGAATCCGGCTTTCGCGCGCTCAAGAATTTCAACAGAAACGTCGTCTCTGTCCATCTTCAGCTGCGCGAGCGCGCTCTGGATCGCCTCGTCCTCCGTCTTGCCCGTTACGTCAATAAACTTGATCATTCAGACAAGCTCCTTACAATTATTCTCCGTAATGCTCGGGGTCGTAGGAACGGCCGCGGGCATAGGGGCGGTCGCCGATACGGCCGCTTTCGTTCGTGGAATTTTTCTTTTTCGTCGCCTTGGCAGCCTGCTTTTCTGCGCGCTTTTCCTTCAGCGTCTTCTTTTCCGCCTCCTCGGCGGCGATTTTACGCTGCTGCTCGCGGGCGGCTTCCATGCGGCGCAGACGATCGTCGCGCTTCTGCTTTTCCTTCTCGCTGAGCTCGTCCTCCATGTGGCTCTTATAGTACTTGGTCAGAACCTTTTCCTGGATGGCGTAGAGAAGCGAGTTGACGATCCAGTAGACGCCGAGAGCCGCGGGCAGCGTAAAGCCGATCCACAGCGACATGAGCGGCATCATCCACATCATCATGCGGTTGGAGCGGGCCGCGGCGTCGTTGCCCTCAGCGGCGACGTTGCCGGACATGGAGACCTTGGACTGCAGGAAGCTCAAAGCACCGGAAATGAACGGGATCAGCACAACGCCGATCACGGGCCAGCCGCCGGTGAAGAAATCCTTCCACACATCCCCCGGCATGACCGTGAGGTCAAGGCCGAGGAAATTGTAGTTCACGTTGAGAAGACCGTCAAACTTGCCGGAAAACTCCGCAAAGTTGTCGGAAATGAACTTGGCAAGGCCGATCTCCTCATAGCCCTTGCGCACGAGCTCGGCATTGTAGCCCAGGGTGGTGGCAAGGGTCGTGATCTCCGTCACGACGTCCTTGGAGAGCATCATGAAGCGGCTGAGCGGCTGACGGATGATGGAATACAGAGCGATGAGGATGGGGAAGGGCAGGAAGCTCCAGAGGCAGCCGCTCATGGGGTTGACCCCCTCCTTGGCGTAGAGCATCTGGATCTCATCGTTCATTTTCTGGGGATTGTTGGCATATTTCGTCTGGATCTCTTTGATCTTGGGCTGGAAGAGATTCATGCGCATCATGCTCTTTTTCGACTTCATCTGGAAGGGCAGCGTGATGAGCTTCACGACGATCGTGAAGAGCACGAGAGCCCAGCCGTAGGAGCCGGTCAGCTCATAGAAGGTGCGCAGGACCCAGGCGAAGGGAACGCAAATGTAGTAGCCGATGGTTGACATTCTTCGGTTTCCTCCGTGGTTTTAGGTTCGGTCACGGGACCGGGTCGTAGATTTTTCCGCCCTTGTAGAACGGATGGCACCGCATGATACGCTTGAAGGCAAGCCAGCCGCCCTTGACCGCCCCGTACTTCTCGATCGCTTCGAGCGCGTATTGAGAGCACGTGGGGATAAAGCGGCAGCAGGGGGGACGGTAGGGTGAGATGGCCCTGCGGTAAAACCGGATGAGAAACAGCAGAAAGCGTTTCATGCCTGCGTTTCCCACAAATCGAGCTTTTTGCACGTTTTTTCAAACGCGCGCTTGAGCTCCCAGTAGTCCGCGTGGGCGGCCCTTGTGCGGGCGACGACGATGCAGTCGTAGCCCTGCTTCATCTTCCCCTGGCTCAGGCGGAAAATTTCGCGGATGCGGCGGCGGACGCGGTTGCGCACGACGGCGTGGCCGAGCTTGGTGCTGACCGTGACGCCGAGGCGGTTGTGTCCGAGCCGGTTTTTCCGGTAATACACCACAAGGCAGGACGAAACACCGGACTTGCCCTTGGCATACATCCGGCGGAATTCGTAATTTTCCTTGACGGTGGTGGTGCTTTTCACGCGCGATCTCCCTGCTTTTGCGGATTTCTCCGCATAGCCTGCAAGGGACGGCGATCGAAACACATTCTCATCGGCCGTCCCTCATTGTTTCATGTGTAGCATACGATACGCAAGTTGCTCCCGCTTTAGTGGGTCAGACGGGCGCGGCCGCGTGCACGACGGCGGGCGATAACCTTGCGGCCGTTGGCAGTGGACATTCTCTTGCGGAAGCCGTGCTCCTTGGAGCGCTGGAGCTTCTTGGGCTGATAGGTGCGAGAAGTAGCCATTTCGTTTTACCTCCTGAAAAAATTTTACCGGCAGCACCCCTTTTGGAGGTACTGCACTTACTCGACGGCGGGCGGAGAAAAACTCCCCGCGGACCGCAGTTGATAAAAATAGTGCCGTATTGATGCGGCATACGGGGAGTATTATATCGGTTTTGCCGCATTCTGTCAACCAAAAATACAAAAAGCGGTGCATATTTCCATTTCCCGCAAAACCTTGTAGCAGCGGGCGGGAAGAAGAACTATCCCTTGTGTTCTTTTGCCTGTTTTTTATGGCTTTTGCACTGCAAAAAACAGCGTTTTATATTTAGAATATGTGTTGCGTTCGCGCGCGTTTTTTGGTATAATGTAGGGAGTAAATTTTCGGCTCTCACAGCCGTTTATTCCAAAGAAAGAAAGGAGCGCTTCCGTGAACTCTGTTGCAGACATCTGGAAGATCGTTCTCTCCCGCCTCAGCCAGGACTTGTCCGAGACGACCATCTCCACGTGGTTCGACGAGGTGGAGGCCGTGTCCATCAAGGACCGCACGCTGTACCTCCACTGCCCGAACGATTTTAAGCGCAGCACGATCGAATCCATGTTCTCTGACCGCATCAAGGATTCCCTGCGGGACATTTACTCCGCCGATTTCGACGTCAAGCTCCTCTCCACCGCGGAGAGCACCGCCCTTTTCGAGCCTGAGGTCAAAAAGTCCACCGCGCTGCTCGATTCCGGCGAATTCACGTTCGACACGTTCGTCGTCGGCGAATCGAACAAGATGGCCTATGCCGCCGCGCGCGCCGTGGCCGACGGCGTGGGGCACTACAACCCGCTATTTATCTACGGCGACTCCGGCCTTGGCAAAACGCACCTGATCTACGCCATCGCTCATCAGATCCGCACGACGCGCCCGTCGGCGAAGATCATCTACATCAAGGGCGATGATTTCATCAACGAATTCATCGAGCTCGTGCGCGCGGGCCGCGGCAGCGAGTTCCGCGCGAAGTACCGCGACGCGGACCTGCTGCTCGTGGACGACGTGCAGTTCGTCGCGGGCAAGGAGCAGGTGCAGAACGAATTTTTCCATACGTTCAACACGCTCTACGAGGCCGGACGCCAGATCGTCCTGACCTCCGATCGCCCGCCCTCTGACATGCACCTTTTAGACGACCGCCTGCGCACGCGCTTTGAGTGGGGCTTACTTGTCGATGTGCAGCCGCCCGATTTTGAAACGCGCCTTGCCATCGTGAAAAACAAGGCCGCGCAGTGGGGCACCGTCATCGACGACGACATTGCCAAGTACATCGCCGAGAATGTCACGTCCAACGTCCGTCAGCTCGAGGGCACGATGAACAAGATTCTCGCCTACCGCGACCTCATCGGGCGCGAGATGGACGCCGACGCCGCGCACCGCGCGGTCGAGGATTTTATGAAAAAGAACGCGAACCTCGCCCCCACGGCGGCGATGATCATCACCGAAACGTCGCGCTACTTCGGCATCGACGAAGAGGTCATCAAGGGCCCGTCTCGAAGCCGCGAGGCCGTCAACGCCCGTCAGGCCGCGATGTACCTCGTGCGCCGCATGACGAATCTGTCGACGCCCGATATCGGCCGCGAGTTCGGCAAGCGCGACCATACGACCGTACTCCACTCGCTCGAGCAGATCGAAAAGAAGATGAAATCCGATCCCGTCTTCAACCAGACGATCAAAGAGATCACTATTAACATCAACTCCAAGAGATAACAAAGTTTTCCACATTATCCACAGGGTTGTGCAGAGGGAAGCTGTGGAAACATTTTTTCAAAATTTTGGGTGTGGAAAGTGATAGAACTTTTCAACAACCCATGAGGGATAAATTTTCCTTGCCATTTCGGGCAAAAATTGGGTTTTCCACATTTTTGCGCCCCTACTGCTGCTATTTCTAAAAACTATCCTTTTTCTTTTCCAAAAGAGAAAAAATTACCCGTTTTACGAAAGGAACGCCGCTATGAAATTCTCCTGCGAAAAGCTGCTGCTGCAGAATGCAGTCAATACCGCCTCCCGCGCCGTCGCGGCGAAAAGCTCCATCCCTGCGCTCGAAGGACTGCTGCTGACCTGCGGCGGCGAGAGCCTGACCGTTTCAGGCTACAACATGCAGACCGGCATCCGCACGAAGTTTGCCGCCGAGGTCGAGGAGTCCGGCGAGCTGGTCGTCAACGCGCGCCTGATCAGCGAGATTTTAAGAAGACTGCCCGACGACGTCGTGACCTTCACCGCAAACGACAAATTTTTGATCCACCTGACCTGCGGCGACGCGGATTTCGACATCATGGGCCTCTCCGCCGCCGATTTCCCCGAGCTGCCCGAGGTCGAGGAGAAGTACGCCGTCCAGATCGCCGAAAAGACGCTCAAGTCCATGATCCAGCAGACGAGCTTCGCCGTTTCAACGAACGAGGCGCGCCCCGTGCACATGGGCTCGCTGTTCGAGGTATCTGCCGAGGGGCTGACCGTCGTCTCCGTCGACGGCTTCCGCCTTGCGCTTCGCAAGGAAGCACTTGAAAAGATCGAGGGCGGCGCGTTCTCGTTCGTCGCGCCCGGCACGGCGCTCAATGAGGTCGAGCGCATCTGCGAGGAGATCGACGAGGTCGTGACCATCACGCTCGGCCAGCGCCATATTCTCTTCGAGGTCGGTGAGACCGAGCTCATCTGCCGCCGCTTAGAGGGTGAATTCCTCGATTATAAGAACGCCATCCCGCGCAGAAACCCCATCAACGTCGTCGTCGACACGAAGACGATGCTCCAGAGCCTCGAGCGCGTGAGCGTCGTCATCAGTGAAAAGCTCAAGAGCCCCGTGCGCTGCCAGTTCGGCGAGGACAAGGTGACGATGTCCGCCAAGACCGCCAACGGCGACGCAAAGGACGTCTGCCGCATCGCGGGCGACGGTCAGGGGCTTGAGATTGGCTTCAACAACCGTTATCTGATGGATGCGCTGCGCTACGCGCCCGCCGACACCGTGAGAATGGAGCTCAACACCGGCATTTCGCCGGCCATCATCGTTCCCGTCGAGGGCGAAGAGAACTTCCTCTACATGGTGCTGCCCGTGCGCCTGAAGGCAAATTGAGACAAAAAAATGAATCCATATCGTATAAAATAGTACAACGATTTCTGATAGGAATCGCTTTGTAAAGGACTTTTTATGACTGACATTACCATCACCACGGAATTTATCAAATTGCAGGACCTCTTGAAGCTGGCGAATTTAGTCGGCACGGGCGGCGAGGCGAAGATCGTCATCCAGAACGGCGACGTTTCGGTCAACGGCGAGGTTTGCACGATGCGCGGCAAGAAGATCCGCCCGGGCGACACGGTCGCCTTCGACGGCAAAGAACTGACGGTCTCCTATGCGGATTGACGCGTTGGCGCTGCGGAACTTTCGCAATTACGACGCGCTGAATGTCACGTTCGCGCCGGACTGCAACGTCATCGTCGGTGAGAACGCGCAGGGAAAGACGAACCTCTTGGAAGCCATCGTCTATCTCTCTTCCGCCCGTTCGCCGCGCGCGAGGGCGGAAAAAGAGCTCATTTCGTTCGGCAAGAGCGAATGCAGCATCAAGGCGAACGCGTTTGCGCGCAACCGAGATTTTCTGCTCGAGATCGGGCTCGCCGCGGGGAGACGACGCAAAATTCTCATCAATAAAGTCCCTGCGAAAAAGGGCTCGGATTTGAGCGACGTGCTCGGCGCGGTCTACTTCTGTCCGGAGGATTTATTGCTGATTCGCGATGGAGCGGCGGCGCGGCGCAAGTTCATGGACGACGCGCTTTGCCAGCTGCGTGCGCGCTACGCGCAGGCGCTCAGCGACTATCACCGCGCCTACGAGCACAAGACGCGCATTCTGCGCGACAGCGAAGAGTATCCATCACTTCTTGATACTTTGCCGGAATTTGACCTGCGCATGGCGCAGAGCGGAGCGGTCATCATCTACTACCGTGCGCGGTTCTGCGAGCGATTGAAGGAATATGCGGGCATCGCGCACCGCGAATGCTCCGGCGGCAGGGAAGAGCTGGGCGTCGAATACCAGACGGTTTCGACCATTTCAGACCCGCTCGCGCCAATTGAAACGATTTACGACCAGCTGCGCGCGCATCAGGCATCGCACGCGGCGGCGGAACGGGCATCAAGAATGTGCCTTTCCGGCCCGCATAAGGACGATATCGCCGTGACGATCGGCGGCGTGAACGCAAGGCAGTTTTCGTCTCAGGGGCAGACCCGCACGGCGGCGCTGGCGTTCAAGCTCGCCGAGCGGGAGATTTACCGCGAGATCACATCCCGCACACCGCTGTTATTGCTCGACGACGTGCTGTCCGAGCTGGACCCACGGCGGCAGGAATATGTTTTGAACCGCATTTCAGGCGGGCAGGTGTTTATCACGTGCTGTGAAGAGGATAGACTTGGGACCTTGCTCAGTGGCAAGGTGTTTCACATCGCCAATGGGAAAGTTGTATAGCCGCGCTTTGCGCGGAAGTTTGTCCCGTGCGTCACGGGACTGCCCCACAAAGGGGATATTCTCTTTTGGAAGAGAATACCCCCTTTGGAACCCCAAGAGAAACACGAGGGGCCTTACCCCTCGACCCCGCTGCATTGGCAGTTTGTAGTTTGAAGAGTTGCACAGCCTGCGGAATCGGGTGCGGTGTACATGGCTTCGCCATGAATCCCTGCGAGTCGCGACCTGACAGCAACCGTGCCTTACTATCGTGAGGCGCGAGTGACGGTAGTTGGGCGGCAGACTGCGTGTCGAATACGGCATTGCTTCGCTCACCGCATTGATGAGACTGGCGATAGACGGAAATTACTGCGCACTTCTACAAGATAGGCAAAGCGACAGCGAAGATAGATGCAAACCAAGTCGTTTAGATACAAACCTTGGCAGGCACTCCCATTCCGGAGGCATAAGAGTCGTTCAAAATCGAGGCTGCCAATCAGACGCCTTTCTTTTGGACGGGCACCGCCCGTTTTCTTTCCACGGAAAGAAAATGGGGGGTGCATTAACGCGGCATAAATGCCGCAAAACGCTTCGCACCTGTGCGAAAAAGGACCGCGCCCCTTTCGGGCGCGCCACAAGGAGACCTCTATGTATCTGCACATCGGCAACAATGTCATGCTGCCAGAAAAGCACATCATCGGCGTCTTTGATCTCGAGATCACGTCGCAATCGAAGAGAACGTCGGAATTTCTTAGGCGGGCGGAGGACGAAAGTCTGGTCATCGACGCCTGCGAGGACATTCCCAAGTCGTTTTTAGTGTGCGACCACCCGTATCACCCGCAATTGGTTTATTTATCCGAGCTTTCGAGCCAAACACTGCAAAAGAGAATGGAGGAGCAGACATGAAGATCCTCGTTGCTTTGACAATGCTGGCAAGTCCCTTTTCCCTTCCCCACGATGAGCGGTGGGTGTTGCCCATCGCGCTTGGCTTTTTCGCGCTGCTGACGGTGTATTTCACATGGCAGCTCAAGGCAGATGAGGGCGACAAGTGGCTCTTTCGGAAGAAAATGAAGGTGTCGGCGCTCTTCTGGCTTGCATGCGAAGTGCTCTGGCAGTTCCACGGTGCGGATTCAACGTTTCCCGTCGGGCCGATTACGGGCATTTTGTTCCTGTACCTAATGAGTCAGGCGCTTGTATACGGCGTCTATTGGCTAATTAAGAGAAAGAAAACAACAGCCGCGATGTAAGCGGCTTTCCCATCAAAATAGTGCTCGAGGCAGGGAGAAACGGGCCGGAAAGGGCTCCGACCCGGTTCTTCCTGCCTGATGACGAAAGGAGAACCCAAATGGCAGAAAATGAGATCCTGCAATCCACGGCGGTGGATGAAAACAACGACTATAACGCCTCAGAGATCCAGGTGCTCGAAGGACTGGAGGCGGTGCGCAAGCGCCCGGGCATGTACATCGGCTCAACGTCGGTGAGCGGCCTGCATCACCTCGTCTATGAAATTGTGGATAACTCCATCGATGAAGCGCTTGCGGGCTACTGCACGGAAATTAAAGTGACGATCAACGAGGGCAACACCATCACTGTTGTGGATAACGGCCGCGGTATCCCCGTCGACATTCAAGCGCAGACGGGGCGCCCCGCGCTCGAGGTCGTCTACACCGTGCTGCACGCGGGCGGCAAGTTCGGCGGCGGAGGCTATAAGGTCTCCGGCGGTCTGCACGGCGTGGGCGCGAGCGTTGTCAACGCGCTGTCTGAATGGCTGACGGTGCAGGTGCACAAGAACGGCAACATCTACGAGATGAAATTCTCCCGCGGCAAGATCACGCAGGAGATGACGATCATCGGCTCGACCGACCACACGGGCACGACCGTTACGTTCAAGCCCGACCCGCTGATGTTTGAAGACCTTGAGTACTCCTACGAAACGCTGCACACCCGCATGCGCGAGGAGGCATTTTTGAACGCGGGCCTTCGCATCACCATCGAGGATAAGCGCCTTGAGAGTGAAGAAAAGCCCGAGAGCGAGCGCCGCGACTCGATGTGCTACGAGGGCGGTATCCGCGAATTCGTCACGTGGCTCAACAAGAAGAAAGAGCCGCTGCACAATAACGTCATCTACATGAGCGGCATGAAGGGCGATTCGTTCGCAGAATTGGCGCTCCAGTATGACGACGGCTATCAGGAAAATATCCTGTCGTTCGCCAACAACGTCCACACGCCCGAAGGCGGCATGCACGAGACCGGCTTCAAGGCCGCGCTCACGCGCGTTTTGAACGCCTACGGCATCAAAAACGGCATCATCAAGGAGGGCGACAAGGTCAGCGGCGAGGACTGCCGCGAGGGTCTTACCTGCGTCATCTCCGTCAAGCTCACGAACGCGCAGTTCGAAGGCCAGACGAAGGCAAAGCTCGGAAATTCCGAGATCCGCACGCTGGTCGACGGCATCGTCTCCGACCGGCTGATGCAGTTCCTTGAGGAAAACCCCGTCGTGGCGCGCACGATTTTGGATAAGGCGATGACCGCCAACCGCGCGCGCGAGGCCGCGCGCAAGGCGCGCGAATCCATCCGCCGCAAGAGCGCCCTCGGCGGCGCGGCGATGCCCGACAAGCTGCGCGACTGCAACGAAAATAACCCCGAGCTCACCGAGCTCTACATCGTAGAGGGCGACTCGGCAGGCGGCTCTGCCACCCAGGGGCGCGACTCGCGCTTCCAGGCGATTTTGCCGCTCTGGGGCAAGATGCTGAACGTCGAAAAGGTCCGCGCCGATAAAATTTACGGCAACGACAAGCTCCAGCCCGTCATCATCGCGCTCGGCGCGGGACTGGGCGAGGATTTCGACGTCAATAAGCTGCGCTATCACAAGGTCATCATCATGGCGGATGCCGATGTCGATGGCTCGCACATCCGAACGCTGCTGCTGACGTTCTTCTTCCGCTATATGCGCCCGCTCATTGAAAACGGCTATGTCTATGCCGCGGTGCCGCCGCTCTACAAGCTCTCGCGCGGCAAGACGCAGCGCGTTGCCTTCTCGGACGAGGAGCGCGACGCCGTTTCCGCCGAGCTGCGCGGCGACAATCCGAACGCGAAGGTCGATATCTCGCGCTTCAAAGGTCTTGGTGAAATGAACCCGCACGAGCTGTGGGAGACGACCATGGACCCCGAAAAGCGCACACTCAAGCGCATCACGCTCGAGGACGCGGTGCTCGCCGACGAGACGTTCACGGTGCTGATGGGCGAGAAGGTCGAGCCGCGCAAGGAATTCATCGAACAGAACGCGAAATACGCGGTCAATCTGGACTTTTAAGAGAGGAGGACGAAGAAAATGGCACACAAAAATGTGGATTACAAACCCGAAGACATTCAATTCCCCAACCAAAAGATCGTGCAGAGCGAGCTCGTGCACGAGATGCAGTCCTCCTACATCGAATACGCGATGTCGGTCATCGTCGGGCGCGCGCTGCCCGATGTGCGCGACGGCTTGAAGCCTGTCCATCGCCGCATCCTGTACGCCATGTATGAAGACGGCCTGACGAGCGACAAGGCGTTCAAAAAGTCGGCGACCTGCGTCGGCGACGTGCTGGGCCGCTATCATCCGCACGGCGACGCGTCGGTGTACGACGCTTTGGTCCGTCTGGCGCAGGACTTCTCCATGCGCTATATGCTCGTCGACGGCCACGGCAACTTCGGTTCCATTGATGGCGACCCTCCCGCCGCCTACCGATACACCGAGGCCAGAATGTCGAAGATCGCGAACGAAATGCTGCGCGACATCGACAAGGAGACCGTCGACTGGGACCCGAACTTCGATGAGAGCCGCAAGGAGCCCCGCGTGCTGCCCGCGCGCTTCCCGAACCTGTTGGTCAACGGCTCTTCGGGTATCGCCGTCGGCATGGCGACGAACATCCCGCCGCACAACCTCACGGAGGTCATCAACGCCTGCGTCTGTGTGCTCGATAACCCGGAGGCGACGCTTTACGACCTGATGCAGCACATCACGGGCCCCGACTTCCCGACCAAGGGCATCATTATGGGCCGCAGCGGCATCCGCGCGGCTTACGCCACGGGCCGCGGTAAGATCATCCTGCGCGCCCGCACGGAATTTGAAGAATTCGGCCGCGACCGCACGCGCATCATCGTCACCGAGCTTCCGTATCAGGTCAACAAGCGCATGCTCATCAAGAACATGGCAGACCAGGTGAACGACAAGCGTTTGGAGGGCATTTCCGACATCCGCGACGAGACCGACCGCACGGGTATGCGCATTGTCATTGAAGTCAAGCATGACGCGAACCCGCAGGTGGTCTTAAACCGTCTGTTCGCCCAGACGCAGTTACAGACGAGCTTTGCCATCAACATGCTGGCGCTCGTCGACAACCAGAAGCAGCCGAAGATCCTGTCCCTGCGCCACATCATCGACGAGTATCTTACCTTCCAGGAAGAGCTCATCACGCGCAGAACGCAGTATGACCTCAAAAAAGCGCGCGAGCGCGAGCACCTGCTGCAAGGCCTTCTCATCGCGCAGGACAACATCGACGAGGTCATCCACATCATCCGCACGAGCTACGACGACGCGAAGGAAAAGCTGATGGAGCGCTTTTCCCTCTCCGATATTCAGGCGCAGGCCATTCTCGATATGCGCCTGAAGGCCTTGCAGGGCCTCGACCGCGAGAAGCTCCAGAACGAGTTTGACGAGCTGGAAAAGAAGATCGCGTACTTTGTCGAGCTTCTCTCCAACGAGACGATGCTCAAGGGCGTTTTGAAGGACGAACTCATCGAAATTCGCGACAAGTACGGCGATACGCGCAAGACCGAAATTCAGGAGGTCGAGGACGAGATCGACATCGAAGACCTCATCGAGGAGGAGCAGTGCGTCTTCACCCTGACCCGCAACGGCTACATCAAGCGCACGAGCGCGAGCGAGTACACCGCGCAGAGTAAGGGCGGCATGGGCAAGAAGGGCATCACCACCCGCGACGAGGACACGGTGGTCGACGTGTTCACCGCCTCGACCCACGACTATATCCTCTTCTTCACGGACACTGGCAAGGTGTACCGCAAGAAGGGCTATCAGATCCCCGAGAGCGGCAAGGCTGCCAAGGGCACAAACATCGTCAACATCATCCAGGTGGAGACGGGCGAGCGCGTGCAGGCGATGATCCACTTCCGCGACCTGAACGCCGAAAATCTGTTCCTCACCATGGTCACGCGCAACGGCACGGTGAAGAGATTGCCGGTCGAAACGCTCAAGAATCTGCGCAACAACGGCATCCGCGCGCTGAACCTCGACGAGGGCGACGAGCTGGTGAGCGTGCGCGAGACGGACGGCGAGCAGAAGATCCTCATCGCCACGCACGACGGTATGGCGGTCGTCTTTGACGAGACCGATGTCCGTGCGATGGGCCGCACGGCGGTCGGCGTGCGCGGCATCAAGCTGCGCGAGGGCGACTATGTCGTTGGCGCCGCCCGCGCCCAGGAGGGCAAGGAAGTCCTGACCATCACCGAAAACGGCTACGGCAAGAAGACGCCGGTCGAGGAATACCGCATCACGAACCGCGGCGGCCTCGGCATCAAGAACTACATGGTGACGGACAAGACCGGCCCCGTGGTGGGCATCAAGGTGGTGGACGGCACGGAGGACCTGTTGTTGGTGACCCAGGCAGGCATCCTGATCCGCACCCCGGTGGACAGCATCCGCACCGCGGGCCGGGCCACTCAGGGCGTCATCGTCATGCGGTTCAAGGAGGAGGGGGATCACGTGATCTCCCTGGCGCTCACAGACCATGAGGAGGGCAGCGCCGAGGCCGAGGAATAAGGCCGTCCGGAGCCGGGGCGAAAACGCTTCTGCCGGAATGTTTATCAGAACACAGGGGGAGCTGTTCCCGAGGAGACGGCTCCCCCATTCAAAACCATCTTCCAAAAGGATTTCATGATGAAAACAGTCACCATCTACACCGACGGCGCCTGCTCCGGCAATCCGGGCCCCGGCGGCTGGGGCGCGATTTTGATGTACGGCCCCCACAGCCGGGAGCTCTCCGGCGGAGAGGCCGCCACCACCAACAACCGCATGGAGCTCACCGCCGTGATCCAAGCACTGTCCCTGCTGAAGGAGCCCTGCATCGTGGACCTCTGGTCCGATTCCAAATATGTGATCGATGGGCTGGAGAAGGGCTGGGCCAAAGGCTGGAAGGCTAGGGGCTGGAAAAAAGCTGACAAGAAGCCCGCCCTGAATCCGGATCTCTGGGACAGGCTGCTGTCCCTGACAGAGGTTCATTCCATCCGTTACCATTGGGTCAAGGGCCACGCGGAGAATGCGTACAACAACCGCTGTGATGAGCTGGCGGTGGCGGAGAGCCAGAAATACAAGTAGTATGTCTTCTGTACCCCGCAGAACGGGGCAGGCGCCGTACAAGCGGTTCGACGACGGCAAAGCCACGGCGGAGTCGGAATTTCCTCTCGCCGGGCAAATCAAAAAAATAGGTCCCCCACCGGCTCTGCCGGGCGAGGGACCATGCGGAGAGCGCATACAGCAACCACTGTGATGAGCTGGTGGCGGCCGGAGATCCTGATAGCCCCCGCTTCCTTCTCATGGGGAGAAAAAGTGAGAGAAACAGACCTATCTTCCAAAAAAAGACAAGTTTTTCTAAATTTTTCCGCTGTTTACGAAAACAGAAAAAAACATTCACAATCTGTTCATAAGAAAAACATAATTTAGAAAAAATTTTCGGATATCTTTATAATCAAGCAAAGGGTCCTCCCAAACCCGATGCGTTTTCTCCCTCCTAAAAACACACACAGCACAAAGGACCGCCACATGGCGGTCCTTTGTGTGTTTACGGCTGGATCAGCTCCTTGCTGAGATGGACGATGAAGTCCTGCACATTGGTGACGATGCCCCGGGCGGAGAGGCTTCCCCGGTCACTGAGTTTGTTCACGGCAAATTCTGAGATATCCACGCAGTAGAAATACACCTGCCGCACGGTTCCGTCTGCCAGCACCCGGTAGGAGGGGGTCATGTTGCCGGTGGCTACGGTATGGAGGGTGGAGGCCATGCAGATAACCGTGGTGGCCTCCCGCACCAGGGCGCGCATGGCGTCCTGCCCTTCATACACGTTTCCATAGACCTCGGGCAGAGGGCCGTCATCCCGGACGGAGCCCACCAGCACGTAAGGAATGTGGTTGCGCACGCACTCGTAGATAATGCCGTCCTTCGCCTTGCCCGCCTCCACGAAGGCGGCGGTGGCGCCGCACAG
>ERZ791625.933-NODE-933-length-17089-cov-3.122226_pt1 | contig 17089 bp, 6 predicted proteins | sample MGYA00510267_ERZ791625 | MGnify/ENA primary metagenome ERZ791625 (study PRJEB30046, sample SAMN00715229) | human gut metagenome | study: EMG produced TPA metagenomics assembly of the A metagenome-wide association study of gut microbiota in type 2...
TTCTTATGTTCTTCTGTCTGTATTAAATTCTCATTTAACCGATAAATTCCCATTTAACTGCTAAATTCCCATTTAACCGCAAAATTCCCATTTATCATTTCAATTTAAAACGGTATACAACCATGGAAGCGGCCTCCAGTTCGAGCGGTTGATTCAGGTCCAGTCCGACTTCCGTCTCTACCGGTTGGACTTCATTCGGGGTAAACGGGGTGTTTTCTTTTCCCGGAACCAGTACCAGGCTTGTTTTATGTGCCTTGACGGGACGTTTGAAGCCGGAAACTTCCGGTTGTAGAATGACTTTTTTATCCTGCAGGTTTATCAGTTTCAGGATATATTGTTTGCTGGCCGTATCATATCCCATCGTAACAAAGATGTTCTGCAAACCTTCTATATCCTTGATCGCTGCATCCAGACACACGTCAAACGTGTTATCCCTGAACATCTTTGCCAGATAGAAGAAGGAAGTCTTTACGCTACTGTCTACTCCATTAATCAACATCGGCAGGAAGATACGGTGTTCCAGAAAGTCCCAATGCCTCATCACCGGACGTTCGGCAAACAAGGGATTCAAATCGCCGTTGCGTTCTATTGACATACGAATGGCTCCGGTAGCCAGCAGGTTATAAGGATATTTTCCGCTAATACCCAATTCGCCGATAAACAGCTCGGCAACACCCCGTTTGTAGTTATCAAAACGATAATGCTGTTCGCAAGCCCATTCGATTGAGTTATAATAATGTTCGTCGAACACTTTCACATTCTTCGGGTTGACAAAATTGGGAATATCCTTCCGTTTGTCATCATTCTCTCTTCCGACTACACGGATGACACTATTGGCTATATAAATCAAGTCAGGATATTTGGCGGACAACGCCTGATAGATTTTCTCATAACGCTCCCAATACACAGGTCCGAAATCTTCATTTCCAATCTCGATATATTTTAGCGGGAAAGGAGCGGGATGACCGTTCTTTGCCCGTTCAGCTCCCCATTTCGTAGTTGTATCACCAATGGCATACTCGATGGCATCCAACGCATCCTGGATATAAGCGTCCAGATCGACATCAATGTGTCTGAAATTCCACTGTGGACTTTGCTTCACCCAACCGCTGCAAATCATACCCGTAGGCATCACATACATCGCATCGGCTCCCACATATTCGCACAATTCATAAAACTCATGATAACCGATTCCGTCGGTACGGTAATAAGGCGCCCATTTGCTCCACTGTCCCGGACGATTTTCAATCGGTCCGAGCGTCTTTTTCCAGTGATACATCGTTTCTTCATTGACTCCGTGCACGATGCATCCGCCCGGAAAACGGATAAAGCTGGGAGAAAACTCTTTCAGGTTCTGAACAATGTCTTTACGGAATACGGATTTTCCATCGTTCCAGGTATCGGACGGGAACAGGGAAACGACATCTATCTGAAATTGTCCTTTCGACATCGGTTGTATGGCAAACATTCCACGCCGGACGTTCTTTTCCGGTTTCAGTTCACCGGTATATTTTGTCCAGTCCCGATTCCCTACATTCACTTCGATCACATTGCTCACCCGTTGTCCCCATTCGTCAACTAGAAATACACGTAACGGAGCGGAATAATTTCTGTTCTTCAGAAACAAGGAAAGGCGGTAAGACGTATCCGTCTTCAAGTTCATTCCATAATATCCACGGTTGAGAATCAGGGCATCCGGATGGTTCGCAATATCTTCCGTGACATTAACCAGCATCGAATACTTATTTTCCCCACTCATCGGATTTTCATCCGTGCGACTGATAAATACAGGAGTATATGATAACGGATAAGTTGTCCATCCAATCAGCGGATCGGCCTGAAACACTTTTTTCTCTTTAACGCGGGGAGCCGGAACATTTTCATAAAGACCGTTCTTCACAGATAATCCGGCAGGCGGTGTAGCTTCTTCAAACGAACGGTTACGTATCAGTTCGGCGTGCAGAGCACCCTCGCCCATCATTCCTATTTCCTCATAATGGAAACCGTACTTTACGGGAGCCACTTTGTGGGTTTTCGATTTATTGATATACAACGTTCCATCGGAGGAAGACGGAGAGGAACTATTCCCATATACCAGAGGTAATGTGAAAAACAGACCGATACCAAACGTAAAGGATTTGAATGTCGAATGATTCATAGCATTTGTTTTTAGAGTTTCACATTGCAAATGTGGTCTTTTCTATCCAAGAAAAACAGAAAAATAATGCTTAATACCTGCAATCATGTATAAAAATCTGTAGCGAAGCGGCAAACTGAACATGAGTGCTGCCCGTTTGAACAATTCTACGACTGTTCAAAACAAAAAAAGACGTATCTTTAGGTCGTGAAAATCAATCAGAAAAGCCATGAGAACCACCTTACTTAAATTCGTACTCTTATTTAGTCTCGTGCTCTTAAATACAAGCTTGTCGACGGGACAGATTCAATATAATAATATACGCTTCAAACAGCTAAGTATAGCTGAAGGACTCCCGCATAATACGATCAATGCAATCACCCAGGACAACCATGGGTTCATCTGGTTTGGTACACGCAACGGATTGTGCCGATATGACGGTTATAATATCAACCTGTTCGCACATAATGAAGCCGACAGCACCTCACTCCGCCACAATTTCATCACACGCTTATATAACGATTCGCTCCGTAACATTCTATGGATCTCTACCGATCAGGGCATCTGCAGCTATAACTACGAGACAGAAGATTTCAGCCGTTACCAGATTAAAGGGAACACTAAGGATGATGTTTGTTTCCTGAACACCAGCGATGGTATGCTTCTGGCAGCTTGTAGCAACGGACTCTATCGCTACAATGAACAAGACAGCTTGTTCGTTCCTTTTCTTCTCGATGAAGAAAAACCTCATGTGAGATACCTTGCGGAGGACGGAGACAAAACCTTATGGATAGACACCAACAAAGGACTGATGCGATACAGTCTGGAGAAGAAACAGTTCGTTTCCCTCCCGACTCTCATCCAGCCTTTTACACAGCAATGCAACAATGCCGTCCTGATCTCGTCCAACCAGCTTTTATTTAATACTAACAACGATTTTTTCGTCTATCATATACAAAGCAATACCCTGTGTAATCTCTCGAAAGACCTTGAAGTGAAAGACTTCCGGTGTGCGGCAACCGACCATACGGGGAATATATGGGTAGGCACGGAGTATGGCATCTTTGTCTTCAACAAACTCTACCAACTGATTGCACATTACGAACAATCGGAACGGGATTTAAGTGCGCTGAACGATTCTCCCATTTACAGCCTTTATCAGGACAAGGCTCATAATATGTGGGTAGGAACCTATTTCGGAGGAGTCAACTATTATATATTCGGTTCCGACCAGTTCCAGATATATCCATACGGAGCCAGTTTCAATCATTTGAGCGGAAAGGCTGTCCGCCAGATTATCAATGCTCCGGACAACGGTCTGTACATCGCCACCGAAGATGGCGGATTGAACTACCTGGACAATAAGAAGGAAATCACCCGTGCCGAACGGCTGCACAAGCAAATGCAAATCTACGCCAAGAACATACATTCTTTATGGCTCGACAAAGATAACAGCCTGTGGCTCGGACTGTTCCTGAAAGGAGCTCGTCACTATATACCGCATCTAAACCGCACGGTGGACTATAATCTATTGTCGGATGAGGTTTCTTCCGGCTTCTGCATCATCGAAGACAAGAACGATCATATCTGGTACGGAGGCCCTTCCGGCTTATTCCTGATCAACAGGAAGAAAGCAAACTCCCGCCCGGAAAAAATTTCATCTCTCCGTGTCTTTAACCTGGTACAGTTTAATGACAGTATACTTTGGGCAGGAACCCGAAAAGGCAGTATATTTCAGATCAATACCCATACACTGAAAGTAACCTCGCTCCCTATCCTGCCGCACACCAATCTCTACATCACCTATATCTACCCCGATTCACATCAACGGATATGGATAGGTACAGACAACAACGGGCTTTATGTATCAGACCGCAACGGTAACATTATCGCCTTTTACAGTAAAGAACAGTTGGGATCCAACGCCATCAAAGGTATCATTGAAGATGAGATGAGTAATGTTTGGGTAGGTACCGGAAACGGACTTTGTTGTATCAATTCCCAAACAGGAAGCATTGACCGATATACCACGGCCGACGGATTACCCATCAACCAGTTCAACTACTCCTCCGCCTGCAAGAAGCCTGACGGAGAATTGTATTTCGGAACTATCAACGGTATGATTTCTTTCTACCCGGAACAGGTACGCTCCGTCAATCCCCGTTTCAACATTGCACTGACTGCCATTTGGAGCAACAGCGAATATATGTCGCCCAACAATGAGAAAGCATTCATCCCTTCCTCTATCTCCGAACTGACAGAGATCACCCTGACGCACGAACAAGCCCAATCCCTGCGTCTCGAATATTCCGGCCTGAATTATCAATATACCGACAACACTCAATATGCGATGAAAATGGAAGGTATCGACAAGGACTGGCAGTTTGTAGGCAACCAGCATCAGGTACGCTTCTCCAATCTGCCTTCAGGAAGATATATCTTAAAGATCAAAGCCAGCAAAGATGGTATCCACTGGGACGAAACGGGCCAAAAGGACCTTGCCATCAGAGTCCTTCCTCCTTGGTGGCTCTCACCGGGAGCATATTTAGTTTATGCACTACTCTTCCTATTAATCATTTACGCCGCATACAGATATACCAAAACGCGTATCATCCTGCTCATGCGACTGAAAACGGAGCATGAACAACGCGTCAACATAGAGAATATGAATCAACAGAAGATCAATTTCTTCACTTACATCTCCCATGACCTGAAAACACCGCTGACCCTGATTCTATCGCCTCTGCAACGATTGATCCAGCAGCCACAAATCAGCAACAACGATAAAGAGAAACTGGAAGTCATCTACCGAAACGCCAACCGGATGAATTATCTGATTAATGAACTATTGACGTTCAGTAAAATCGAGATGAAACAGATGCGTATCAGCGTCCGGAAGGGAGACATCATGCACTTTCTGGAAGAACTGTCGCACATCTTCGACATTGTAGCCGGGGAACGGGAAATTGACTTCATCGTCAATCTGGAAGACACCGAAGAGGAAGTCTGGTTCTCGCCTTCCAAACTGGAACGGATTCTTTATAACTTGCTCTCAAACGCATTTAAATATACCCAACCCGGCGGATACGTCAAGTTGAGTGCCAAACTAATAAAAGAAGAGAAAGAAACATTTGTGCAAATCTCCGTCAAAGACAATGGCAGGGGGATTCCTAAAGAAGCTCAGGAACAAATATTTGAAAGTTATTACCAGGTTGAGAAGCGCGACCATCGCGAAGGATTCGGACTGGGATTATCGCTTACGCGTTCGCTCATACACATGCACAAAGGGGAAATCCGGGTAGAAAGCGAAATCAACAAAGGTTCGGATTTTATCGTTACCCTGAATGTATCCGAGGATGCTTACAACCCCGATGAACGCTCGTCCGAGAACATCACGACCGAAGAAATACAGAAATATAACCAGCGAATCAAGGAAACCATCGAACTCATTCCTGAAAAGCTGACCAACAAAGAAAAAGATCCTGCCCGGGAATCTATTATGATTGTAGAGGACAATAAAGAAATGAATGATTATCTTGCCAGCATATTCAGCGAGAAATATGATATTATACGGGCGTATAACGGTGCGGAAGCCTGCAAGAAGATAGCCAAACAGCTGCCCAACCTCATTATATCGGATTTAATGATGCCGGTGATGGACGGCCTGGAATTCACGGAACGTGTCAAACAGGACGTAACGACCAGCCATATCCCCGTTATCCTCCTGACTGCAAAGACCGATGAGAACGACCATACGGAAGGTTATCTGCGGGGAGCCGATGCGTATATCACTAAACCTTTCAACGCCAAGAATCTGGAACTGCTGGTACAGAATATCCAAAAGAGCCGGAAACAGAGTATTGAACACTTCAAACAGGCAGAAGAACTGAACATCAAGCAAATAACCAACAACCCGCGGGATGAAATATTCATGAAAGAACTGATGGAACTGATTATGGCGAACCTCACCAAGGAAGACTTCGGAGTAACGGAAATCACAGCCCATCTCCGCATCAGCCGCAGCCTGTTGCACATGAAGCTGAAATCACTCACCGGATGCTCCATCACTCAATTCATACGGACGATCAAAATGAAAGAGGCTAAAACTCATTTACTGAATGGTATGAATGTCTCCGAAGCATCATTTGCCGTCGGTATATCAGATCCGAACTACTTTACAAAGTGTTTCAAGAAAGAATTTAATATCACTCCGACAGAGTTTCTCAAGCAGTTGAAATAGAAAGCAAAAGCAACTGCTTCAGAAATTCAACCTACCCTTAGACAACGTGTCAACTATTAATAGAAAAGTTCTTTTGCTCCCTTTGCAAAGATCTCTTCCCTTCATAGTAAAGTTGTCTTTGCCCTATTTCAAACTATAAACGCAAGTTCCGTTTATATAATTGCAAGCTTTGTTTTTATAAACGGAACTTGCAATTATAAAAACAAAGCTTGCATTTATAGTTTGGAACGAAGGAAGAGAAAGTTATCTAACCGGAGAAAGATAGTTTGGTCTATAGCAAAAGGAAGTTATCTATTAATAGTCAACAGGTCAAGTAGGTATATCTTGTAAATCAACTACGCCCAACAGAAAAAGATATCGCCGGTAATTAATCTACAACATTCACTGATGCAGCTAATTACCGGCGAGCAATAGAAATCTATAATCAACTAATACCTATTCTACCATTCTTGGAAGCGTAAATCAGCTTCTGGATTCTGACGACGAATCAGTTCCTCGTCAACCTGATAAGTGACGCCACCTTTCGTGTACTTATAAGAAAGGGTAAACTTAGGCTGTTTCCCTACAAATTCCAATGATTCGGCTGCAGGATCTAATGTGGCGGATGCATCTGTGATAGCGACGCTTCCTCCGGCTTCGATAGTAACGCTTCCGTCCGGATTGACTGTCAGATTTACCGACTCATTATTTTCCAATGTGTTTCCGAAACCCGGTCTGCGTACTTTGTTTCTACCTAACGAAACAAAGTCGCGGGTCATATTCTGACTCAAATCCTTGTTACTGTATTCAGTAACCTGCTGGGTAGACAAATTGGTAACTTTTCCTTTCACAAAGTAGGTACCGTGATACTGGCTGACAAATTTGACAACTACAATACTGTAATCCTTCAAATTACCATTCACATCAGTACTAATTTCATCCTGATTATGATCGACCAGCCGGAAAGGGATGGCATAATGCTTATCCAAAGCGGCATCGTCATTATAGAAAGCATCGGAGAAAGTCACTTTCACATCTGCTATTGCCAGATTCGGATTGCTAATTGTCATCTTGTTCGGATTAGCCAACTGATAATAGTTTTCCGGCATCAGTGTCAAGCCCGTACCATCCAGTAAAGACGGATCGATCTCAAACGTAGCCCAATCATCGGTATGCACCTCTCTTTTACCGCCAATAGCCACTCCTACCTTTATCGACATATCTGTATCGGCTACCAGTGTCCGCAAAGGTTTTTGCGAAGCAAAGTACACAGAACTCTTATCGTAGTCCTTTTCATAATCGTCATAACAAGCAGTCATCAGAACGCTTATCAGCCCTATCCATAATATATTTAGTCTTTTCATTGTAAATAAGTATTTATATCAACAGCACGTTATTCCCAACCCTGATTATTCATTAGATTCTTATTCTTTTCCAGCTCTGCATACGGTAATGGCATGAAATAGTTTTTCACTTCATATTTCCGTTGTTCCACTTTCTGTACTTTGAAGCTGAATGTACCATCTTCCTTACGGGTAACGGCAACACCCTCCACCTCTTCGTTCAACGGTAATACCCAACGACGCATATCAAAATAACGATGATTCTCGAAAGTAAATTCCAAGCGACGTTCGTTCTGAATCAGCTTTCTGAACGAGTCTTTACTTTGAGCCATTTCATCCAGATAAAGATCAAAATTGATACCCCCGGCTTGCGAACGGATTGTTTTCAATATTTCGTATGCAGAATACAGGCATCCTTCGGCTTTCACCGTCGGGTTGCCCCAAGCCTCATTGGCTGCTTCGGCAAAGTTAAGAAGAACTTCCGATTTCCGTAACAAAGGATTGTAATGAACCGAGTTTAACGTCTGAATCGGATTCAGCATAGCCGATTTCTTAGAAACGAATTTAGCCAGATAATAACCCGTACGTGTAGCATTCTCACTAAACGAAGGAGAATCTTTTCCACCCTCGGACATATCCAACGGCTGACCGGAATCGCCAAATGTAGCACTATGATAGTAGACATTCAGTGCAAAGCGATTATCCAGTACGGCATAAAGCTGCGTCAGATCGAAATCAGGATCAGACAGATCGACACCGGAACGAACATCGGTTGCCGGATAACCATTCTTCGCATAAAAAGCCTTTACCAGATTATGAGAAGGAGTGGCACGAGCACTTCCATAATAGAATGGCGGGAAATGAAGGCCTTCCAGTAGATTACTATTAAAATATTTGCGGAAAGCATAATCGGAACTTTCGGTCTGCACATCGGCAATGGAGGAAGCCGTAACAGGAACATAAGTTCCGAAACCTTCCATGCCCAGAATCTTATTGATCTCTTTGGCTACCGCTTCCCATTTTGCCTGGTAAACCGTAGGGTTCAGTATTTCGAATTGTCCCATGCCGGTGATCTTCGTCACGTCATCATCCTGCATGGCAGGGCTTGCGCTATATAAAAGTGCACGACTTTTCAGAACAGCTGCCGCTTTCGTGGCACGGCCGATTTGTGTATTACCAAACTCCAGGTCATCTCCCTGATACACATTCGGTAATAACTCGATGGCATTATCCAAATCGTTAACGATAAAATCGACTGTTGCCTGATAAGTAGGACGAAGAAATTCACCGTTCTGCGCGGCCTCATCCTGCGAAATAAAATGATCTGCCAACGGAATACCCAACGCTTTTCCATTCTTCGCCTTTCCGCCGTACATCTTCAATAGCTCAAAATGCCACCATGCACGCAGGAAATACGATTCACCTTCCAGACGCAGCTTGATTTGCTTGTCCACTTCCGGGTCGGTACGGTTGTACTGCACCTGGTCGGTCAAGCCGTTTTCGAGGAAAGAGTTTACATAGTTCAGCATGTTGTACGCATTACTCCAGTTTCCGATTGGGTTGTTAAACGCTGTCATCCCACCCATATTTAATTTATAGACAGAAGAGCTGCGCAGATTAGTCACTGCATTATCGGTAGCACAATCCAGAAAGTTATCTTCAAAACAATCCGGACGGTTGGCTATGCCATTATAAGCTTTATATAGTACGCCTTGAGCAAGTTCCGGCACTCTCCAGGTATCAGAGTCTCCGATCTGCCATGTCACCTTTGTATCCAATGTGTCGTCACAAGCACAAAAGAGAAACAGACCTGCTAAAACGCAACTTCCTAATATATGTTTCATATTGCCATCTATTAATTGTTCAAAATTAAAATACAAAAGAGACTCCGCCTGTAAAAGTACGTGTCACCGGGTAGTTTGTCACACCGGCATTCAGCAATTCAGGATCTAAATCTTTCACGGAAGAAAGGACAAATAAGTTTGCACCACGAGCGAAAACCTTCATCTTCTTCACTACCGAACTTGGGGAGAACTGATTGAACGTGTAGCTCAATTCAACATTCTTCATACGGAAGAAGCTTGTATTCTTCAACCAGAAAGAAGAATTGCGGAAATTGTTCTCACCGGCAGTGGTTGTCAGGCGCGGATAACTTCCGGTCGGATTGTTTGCCGGATGATAACGGTCTAATGCCAGTTTGGAGTATTTACCTTCTCCATTATTCCAGTAATAAGCATTCGTTGCCCAGGTGTGAACGCCCAGTTCGGAATATCCCTGAAGATACAATCCCCAGCCTTTGTAACTTACGTTGAGGTCAATGCCCAATGTGGTACGCGGGAATGAATTTCCGAGTTCCTTTACGTCACGACCATCAATGATCTTATCGCCATTCAGGTCTTTGTAGGCGATGTCGCCTTCCTGATAATCGGCAAACGTCTGGGGGGCATGTCCATTGATGGCTACATCTTTGCCAAATAATCCTTCGGCAACCAGTCCCATCATAGCATCGGTAGAACGCCCCACTGTGTAACGGTATTCTTCACCATGTTTCACCTGGTTCCATTTCAATACTTTATTCTTTGACCATACGAAATTGGCTCCTACCGAATAAGACCAGTCGTTGATACGGTCGCTCCAGGTGAACATTCCTTCTATACCATGATTCAAAACGGAGCCCATGTTATCCTGGTAGGTAAAGTTGCCAGTATAATCCCCGTAAGAGGCATCAACAGAACCAATGATGTCCGTATGTTTCTCACGGAAATAGTTTATTTCGGTATATAAGCGGTTGTTCAGGAACAGGCCTTCCACACCGATGTTCCATTCTGCTGCCTTTTCCCATTTCAGGTTCGGATTGCCCGCACGGACAAAAGTGGAATAGTAAGCCGTAGCACCGTTGTTCGTTGTTCCGAACCGGAAACTGCCGTCTTGCGACCAGGCGCGTTCATACAATAAATGTTCCGTGCTTCTGTCATAGCCCAATATACCGGCGCTGGTTTTCAGTTTCAGGAAGTTCACGTATTCATTGTTTTTCAGGAAATCTTCATTGCTTAGAATCCAGGCAAGGCCGCCTGCTGCCGAGAAGAAGTATTTATCTCCCGATTTGAAACGGTTGCTTCCCATCAATGCCATGTCGGCTTCCACAGCATAGCGGTGGTCATACATATAGTTCAGACGCAATGCGTAGTTTGCATTGATGATGTCTTGGGTCACTCCCTGATTCGTTGTTTTCGAGTACATGTAAGTCAGCCGTGCCGATACATCATGCTTTTGGTTGAATGTATTCTCGTATGCGGCAAAGGCATTCCAACCCAATGTCTGCTGCAAGGTAGTCGACTTCCGGCTTTGTGAAGTGGCTACATCTGTTTTCTTCATCTGGGTGTACATAATTTGTTCCTCACCGGCAAAGTCACGATATGTCTTGATGGCATACGTCGGATAGACTTTGCTCAAAGAGAGTTGCAGGTAATCATAGTTGTCGAAAGAAAGGAAAGCACCGGCTTTCAATCCTTTTGTCAGCATATCAAGATCAAATTTCAAACCGATATTGGTCTGGCTGCGTGTATAACGCTCATCCGTATATCCTCCGTACATCGTTTCCGCGTATGCATTCATCGGACGCAACAGACTTGCGCCAAACAAGGGAATCCCGTCCGAGCTGGCTAGTCCGGTTTCTTCCGGTGACATAGTCAGCGGGTATTCATTCGGACGATGCGTAGACAGGGCCGTAAATACCTGACCACAGTCCAATTGCCCCCATTTACGCATTTCCATACGTCCGGCAACGTCTGCGGATATAGTCAGGAAATCCGTTACATTGAAGTCGAGGTTTCCGCGAAGAGTCAGGCGGTGCAATTGCGGAGTATAGGTGACGTCTTCAAATCCGCTACCTCCTACATATCCGGCAATCAGGGCATAACGCACTCTGTCGGTACCACCCGTCATATCGAACGATACTTTCCGATAATTGGCATTTTTGTTCAACAACTGATCGTACAGATCGACGTTCGGATACAATAGGTCATTGACTCCTTTGGAGTTTTTATATCCTTCCAGTTGTTTCTGATTATAGTAAGGAGTCAGTCCGTCGTTTGCACGCGCTTCATTATACAGATTAGCATACTGATAAGAATTCAGGAAATCAGGAGTACGCGTCATCTGTACCACACCTGCTTCGGCGGTTGCGTTATAAATGCGGCGGTTGGCCTTTCCTCTGCGGGTAGTCACCCAAAGTACGCCATTCGCAGCACGTGCCCCATAAAGAATCTTGGCAGTGGCATCTTTCAGCAACTCGATACGTTCGATTTCTTCAGGAATCAAATCCGCTGCCGGACGTTCCACACCATCGATGATAACAATAGCTGTATTCTCCGACATGCCATGCTGGCCACGGATAAATAAATCAGGAGTATTATTACCCAATCCGCTGACTGTGGAGCGAACTTGCAGACCTAACATTTTACCTTGCAGCATATTAGTCAGCGTCAAATCAGGGAAGGTTCCGAACTGTCCGTTCTCCAGTACGCTCGTTGCGCCTACTTCATTCCCTTTATATGTCTTGCCACCATCGGCTCTATTCACCAGCGATTCTTCGGTCAGGAACAGAGGCTCTTTCTTCAGGACAATCTTTTCAGGAACGATATTGCTGCCTGTCAGCTTATACACTTTATCTTCATATCCCAAAGCCTCCACCATGACGGTTGCGTCATTCTCGACCTTCGTCTGAAAACGTCCCTTTGCATCTGTATATAGAACGACTGCGCCTTCTCCACAAATGATAGAAACATTCTTCAACGGGCTACCTTTCTCGTCGGTAACAATAGAAACTACTTCCACCAAAGGCTTCTTCGCCGACTTTCTCTTTGATTTATTTTGTGCGAAAGTCAGGCTAGAGCCAACGATAAGGACAAATATGAGCCCTATCAGTCTTATATATCTAATCTTGTTTCTCATATACTTTTCTTTATTTTAGGTATCACCATCCGGGGTTCTGTTGAAGATTATCCAAAGCCGCCACTTCATCCATCGGTAGCGGATACCAATAATTACGCTTGTTAAACGTCCGCACGGCTGTCCTCACCGGAACATACTCGTAAGTAAAGTCGGTCAACTTATAAGTGCAGGCTTTTTCCACTTTCAACTGGTCGGCCGTATAAGAATGATTGATCGGGGTTGCTTTGACGCCCATGATCGGATATTCACCCTTAAACAGGTCTTCAGCAATCATCCAACGGCGAATATCATACCAGCGGTGTCCTTCGAACATCAATTCCACACCACGTTCCCGACGATAAGCTTCTCTAAAGTCAACTCCATCCGGCAATTCACCGATTCCGGCTCTTACACGGATTTTATTCAAAGCCTGACGGGCCGACATCGTACAACCCGTAACGACTGCATCCGGATCACCTGTCGCTTCGTATGAAGCCTCTGCCATATCCAGATAAACTTGCGAAACACGAATGTACACAGCCACCAAACGATATAATTGGAAACCAGCTTCGCCAAACAAAGGCACACTTGCTTCCGGCCAAATGAACTTCTTACACATATATCCGGTCTGTTGAGAGCCTCTCGTAAACTGATTGGTAGAAATGAAGTTCTCGGAGTAACCGCCCGAATAAGTAGTCAGATAATAGGGAACACCCTGTAAATTCTTCCCCCATTGCTCACCGGGCACGAGGATATTATTCGTAAAGCGAGGGTCTCTATCCGAGTAAGGATTGGTAGTCTTTACCGCATCATAACCAGAACGCGGATCAGTGATCGGATAGTAGTTGCCGTCAGCTCCCTTACGTTCGTACATATCTACCGCATTTTGTGTCGGAGCATTATAAGGAGTACCTTCGGCACCGGTTTTATTATCGTATGGTTGTGTCAGCCACTGCGCTCTGACGAAAGCAGACCAGTTGCCATGATGCCAACGCAGGAACCATAAATATTCCGGTTGTGCGAATTGATTGGAATTAGGCATTAGCTGAATACTACGATATTCGTCATGATTCATCAGGCGATAATATTCGTGACTTTCAATAGCATTGATCGCCTTTTGCGCACTACGGGCAGCTTCAGCAGCCATCTCTTTTCCATATCCTTTGTTTTCAATAGAATTCAGGTCATTCTGCATCAAAGGGCTGGCAGCATACAGCTGTGTCATCGCTTTTAATGCCATGGCGCTTACTCTGTCAGGCCGTCCATGTTCCTCGTCAGGCCAGCTTATAGGTAAATATTCAATGGCTTTATCCAAGTCAGTCTGCATCCAAGCATTGGATTCCTGATAAGTTTTACGGGGAAAGTCAAAGTCGTCCGATGCTCCCCAAAGCTGGTCAAAGATGGGCATTCCGCCATATCGTTTGATAATCTCAAAATAGAAGTAGGCACGCAGGAAATGAGCCTGTCCCAACAGTTTTCTCCTTTGGTCGTCTGTGATGGATTTCACTTGATCTACTCCACTAATTACACGGTTCACGATACGAAGTCCGGTATAAGCACGAGAAATAGCACTTTTGAAATTCGCTCCATCACTTTTACTTCCGATTTCGAAACGTGTACTAGCATTCTCCAGCCAGTTACCTGCATTGACAAACTTCGACGGATCATTATCGCGAACGGATGCATATTCATCCGATAAATTACCTACCGTTACGTATGTATTCGAATAAGAGTTGATACCATGTGTAAAGATTAATATATCATCATTTTGAAAGATGCGGTCCATGAACCCTAACAAACTGCTATAATCTTTATAAACATCATCTTCGGAAAGTCCGTCATCGGGAGAGCGGTCCAGATAGTCCTCACAGCTTCCTACAAACAGACCCAACAGAATGATCCATATCCAATTCAACTTATGTCTTCTCATATCAGTAAATTTAAAGTGTCTCATAATCCTAATCTAAAACCAATGTTATAACGTCTCACCACCGGATAAACATTCTGTCCCGAATGTTCGGGGTCACGACGGGAATCTCCTTTTGAGAACGTCAGCAAATTGCTGCCGTTGACATATACTTGCAGTTTTGTCAGACGTAAAGGCTGCAACCAACGTTTCGGAATCTGATAATTCACTTCCAGGTTCTTCAAACGAAGATAAGCATGGTTGGTATATGTGTATGTACTGGCCACCGAATTATAACTTCTCTGCACATGAATACTGGGGCGAACCGGACCGCTTTGAATCGGAGCATCGGCTGTCCATGTATTCAATGTATTCGGTTGAGCCTTGATATTACCTTCCGGGAAATCCCATAAATAGGAAGGAATCGCTTCTTTATAAACGTCCATAGCACTGTACCACAACATATTGAATCCGATTCCTTTGTAAGAACCTCCCAATGTAAATCCGAGGGTAGTGGTCGGATAGTTCAGGTTTTTCATCGGAACCATATCCTTAGCATCAATCATACCGTCTCCATTATAATCGATGTAGTACAAGTCTCCCGGAATCAATGTGTTGTGTGCACCATTGGCAATAGTGGACTGTGCCGAGTTATAAATATCATCCAACGACTGGAAGTTTCCCGTTGCCAAGTATTTGTTCACATATCCGATTGACTTTCCGGCTTTTTTCAAATATTCGCTCTGATTCTTCGGGTCATCAATAAAGACAACACGGTTCTCACTGGTTGCAAAATTAAACTTCGCGTAATAATTAAACTTTCCGATACGGTCGTTCCAAGTGACATCCAGTTCGAGACCGTGATTTTTAGTCTTACCCAGATTCACTTGTGGGAAAGCAATACCGCTATCAGCCCATGACGGAATCGTATTACGTGTCATCAGAATGTTATTACGCTTTTCGTCGAACAAATCCACAGTAAAGTTTAGTTTACCCCACAAACCTATTTCGATACCGATATTCTGCTTAATAGATTCTTCCCAGGTAGCATCGGGGTCGGCCAGTTTCCCTTCTTTGTACAAAGGTCCCCAGTTACTGGTCTGATATTTACCAAACTGCGCATTGGCAGATAGTTGCTCAAACTTCTGAATATAGTTGAAACGGGTAGCACCTTTATCATTACCAACTACCCCATACGAATAACGTACTTTCAAGTTCGTCAGTATTCCTTTAGTCCATTTCTTCACCCATGGCTCTTCACTGATACGCCAACCAATAGAGGCAGAGGGGAAGAATCCGAAACGGTGTCCCGGAGCAAACTTCTCCGAACCAGTATAAGCACCGTTAAATTCGGCAAGATAACGCTCTTTAAAATTGTAAGTGACACGACCTACCCAATCTTCTTCGTAAGCCGGGAAGTTCATCACATTCTGATTGGTCGATTCGTTCATCTTACGGTTAAATACAAATAAGGCACTTACATCATGATCGCCAAACTGACGACTATAATTCAATGCTAATTCGTAATAAAGTTTACGTCCGTAAGCCTTGAATCCGTCATAAACACCACCAACAGGCAAATCTCCGGGAGCATTCTCATCCGGATAACGTTTCTCGGTATAATTATAAGTAATTGTTCCATCAGCATTATAAATAGGATTGGCGTAATCATACACACGATTCATACGAATATGCGTACGTTGGGCAACCAAATCGTCTTTACCTAAAATCTTACCCGGCATGATCTGGGTAGTCCATGAAGAAGAAGTAGTGTAAGACAATGATGCTTTCAATGACAGTCCCTTTGTAATAAAGTCCAGCTTCTGATTCAAGATTACATCATAGAAACCTTGATGCTGTTTAATATTACGACTACCTCCTTCGTTCATCAGACAGGCTATATTCTGATCGGAACTTAACCCGTCTCCCCATATTCCATTACTATATTTAATCGGAAATTCATTACTTGGAGCCGTGAAAAACGTTTTAAAAAAGCGTTCATCCGGAGAATCGACATTCTCATAATAAGACGGCTGATTCTGATAACCCATCTTACCGGCCACATTGAACGAAAGCTTAGTAGTACTTGTGATATTGAAGTCGAAATTACTACGCCAATTATAGCGACGGTAGGAGAAGGAAGGATCGAAATCCTCTTGTTTGGTAGTATTAAAAATATCTCCGTCATGCAAATAACCCAAGGATACGAAATAACTCATTTTCTTCGTACCACCGCGTACATTAAGATTATAAGCCTGTTCATAACCTACATTCTTTACCAGTTCTTTCCACCAGTCCACTTCGGGAAAGACATCGTTATACGGACCGTAATTTCCGGTAGCATACGCATTTTCCCATGCGGTAATGGTAGATTCGGGAACCATTGCTCCCCAGTTACCATCATTAGCCTGTGCCCTATTATACTGTTTCATAGAGGTCACATAGTCAGACCATTCAGGAGCAGCAGAAGGTTGTTTAAAACCGAAGTTAGCTGTAAATGATATTTCCGGTTTCTGTTCGAGTCCGCGTTTGGTTGTCAGCAAGATAACGCC
>ERZ791625.949-NODE-949-length-16882-cov-2.691686_pt1 | contig 16882 bp, 8 predicted proteins | sample MGYA00510267_ERZ791625 | MGnify/ENA primary metagenome ERZ791625 (study PRJEB30046, sample SAMN00715229) | human gut metagenome | study: EMG produced TPA metagenomics assembly of the A metagenome-wide association study of gut microbiota in type 2...
AAAGATATTTCAGATGCTCCACTTCTGTGGGATCTTTTGCCGTCACAGCACCGCCGCCACCGGTTGTAATAATCTTGTTTCCATTAAAAGAATACGCCCCAAAATGGCCAATAGTTCCGGCAAATTTTCCGGCATAACGCCCCTTCGTATATTGTGTGCCGAGTGCTTCTGTCGCATCCTCGATCACTTTCAGGTGAAACTCCTGTGCGATATTCATGATGGCTTCCATATCTGCCATATTTCCAAACACATGCACAACTACGATGGCTTTTACGGTTTTTCCGGTAGCTTTATGCTTTAACTGTCCGTCCTCTGTCACACACTCATTTTCGCAGAAACGGCGCAGTTTCTGCGGATCCATGCACAAACTGTCATCACAGTCCATAAACACCGGCTCCGCGAACTGATAGCGCACCGGATTCACTGCCGCGATAAAGGTAAGCGTTGGAACAATCACCATATCTCCCGGCTGCACCCCACAAGCAATCAAAGACAGATGAAGAGCCGAAGTTCCGCTCTGCACTGCCGCTGTTTTCTTCACCTGTAAAAACTCTGCCAGTTTTTCTTCCAGCTCTGTGATGTATGCACCACCGGTGGAAACCCATCCCTGATCCAGTGCATCATCTACATATTTTCGCTCATTTCCCTCAAAATTCGGAATCGATAAAGGTACAAATCGTCCCATTTTGCTCCCTCTTTTCTTAAAATTACAACTTACACATTATAAATGTCTGTCTTATATGCATCCATATGCTGACGAATCCATGCAATCGTCTCTGCAATTCCCTGCTCGAATGTATACTGCTGCTTCCAGTTGTCTCCTTCACACGTCATATAAGTACCCAGATTACGATCCAACACTACATATCCCGTATTACCATAAGGGTGTTCTGCCGGAGTAGGGGTCATCCAGATAATAAAACTCCAGATGACGGTAGTCTGATCCGCTCCATAGATAGCCACCTGGCCGCAACCGCCAGGTAGTCCGGCGTATGTTTGAATCCCTGTTACCGTAATCGTATAATCACCATTCACAGGAGTAATATCTGTAGCAGAGCCATTTACCCGAACCATTTTATTCGCATTACCCAAATCGCAATTAAGTATAGTCTTGGCATACTTGGGTTCTTCCACTTCCATGAAATTACCACGGGCTTTCACATTTATCACATTATCCACACCTTCTGTTGAAATATTCGTCAACAGACAGTTGGACTCGCCATAAGCCCATCCTCCTGCCAGCAGACGTGTCTCTACCGGCTCGTACCATTCGCAGGAATTATCCGAAAGTTTCAGGTTGTTGACAGCAATCGTATTGACAGCATTGGCTTTCAGTTGCTTTCCTTCTTTGAGAATAGGAATGGTAACAGTCTGCTGGTCATTCTCCAGAGTGATGACAATGTACACTTCTTTGCCGCTCAAATCAGCAGGATACGTAGTCAGGTATATATCCTGTGCGGAAGCGAGCAGTTCGGGAGTAGTCAGTGAAACAGTGGCATACGGTTTCACATCCGTACCGTAGGTCAGTTCGTCCGTATCCAAATCTGCTGTGAATACACCGGAAAGAGGAGTTTTTGTCTCCTTGTCATATAAAGAAACACTCTTTAGCTTGTACGTAGAAAGCTCCTGGGACGAGATACTGAACTTCACATACGCCATCGCATGGTTCAACGTAAACTTAGCAAGCATATCCGGACTGCTGACCGTAGCCTTGGCAAACGCAAAACCATACTTTCCAATATGACGGCTATCGCCGGGACGGCTTTGTTCCTGCTCAACAGACAGGGTAGAAGTTATCTTGTTGCCATTTTCGGCCAGTTCCGTACTTGCCCGGTAAGGATAGTAAATAAGAAGTTCCGTAGCTCCTTCTTCCGCCATCTTCACGTCGTCCGAAGTAAAGACACCGGAGTTTTGCCCGATCGACTCATCACTTAATAAAGACTGCACATTATTGATGTCGGTCCCTGCCGTACGAGAGAACACACCCAAGGCATCCCCTTCGCTCCAGAGCACCGGATAAACGTCCCCTGTTTTGTCACCGATAGAAACACGCGTCTGCGGAGACGAGAGTCCAACCAATGTCAGACATGAACCTGCCGTTGCCGGTTCTTTGCCCTTATCGGACGAAATAAGTTCGTCCTGCGTGCAACTTGTCATCATAAGAATCATTGCACCTATTGCAAATAATCTATTTTTCATACCATTCATTCTTTTGAGTTACACCATTCTTTACCATTCATTCTCTTCCAGATCACCGGCAGAACCGCCGTCACTCCATGCTCCTTCCGTTCCTGAAGCTTTCCAGGTCTGGAAAGCGGAACACACGGCACGTCCTTCGGCATTATAGGCGATGATCGCACTGATGTAATTCACTCCCGGACGCAATCCTTCGGTGATTTTGCGCGTATAGGGCAGAGATACGGGTTCTCCGTTCTCTTCTACGAATTTCACCAGCTTCACTTCAATGTTATAGTCAAAACCGATGTCGGCCACCGGATAGAATTCAATGACTTTCGCTCCGAATGTAGTACCTGTTTGCTGTTCGGAAGTAATCAGAGCCGTATTGTCTGCAATCTCCGAAACTGTTAGGTTCATGGTGGGGATGACACGTGGAGCCGAATCATCCTTGTCCGAACAGGAGGCAGTTATCAGCAGTAATACGAAGATAAATGCCATGCTTATATGTAAGTTCTTCATAATCATATTGTATTAGTTTTATTTTTGTAGATTCTTATACCGTAGCAATGCTTCTAAAAAGTAATAATCGGCATACGTCAGGGGGACATCTACTTCGCTTTTATCAGGAAGTGCACCCACGCTGTGCTTCAGGATAAAACATTCGTTTGTACCCGGTTCTGCCAGATACTCTTTCGAGGCAAGCGTACGGAGTTGCTTTTCTGCCATGGCAAGATAAGATTCCTTGGCTTCCGTGCCGGGGATATAACGGCTTAGTTCGATAAAGGCGGAGGCCATGATAGCCGCAGCGGAAGCATCCCGATAGGTCTGCTCTTCTACCGGAGCGTCGAAATCCCAGTAAGGAATACCATCGGCCGGCAAACGGCGAAGCAGCATATCAGCGATATGCCCAGCTTGCAACAGATAATTCTGATATCCCGTCAGACGGAACATCATCGTATAACTATACAAAGCCCATGCTTGTCCGCGGCTCCAGGAGGAGTCGTCCGAGAAGCCCTGCACCGTTTGCTTGCCGCGCACCGCACCCGTTTCAGGATCATAATCCACCAGATGATAGGTGGAATAATCATCCCGGAAGTGATGCTGGATAGTGGTATTGGCATGCGTACAGGCAATGTTCTGCAAAGAGTCGTCGGCGTAGGCTTTCGACATGGACAACAGCAATTCAAGGTTCATCATATTGTCAATAATCACCGGAAACTTCCAGTCGCAGCCTTTGCGTACAAAGTCCCAGCTACGGATCACACCGGCAGCAGGATTGAAGCGGGTTGACAAGGATTTGGCACCCTGATAGAGCACTTGTTTATAAGCCTCATTACCTGTCAGCCGGAAAGCATTGCCGTAACTGCAATTCAACTGGAAACCGACATCGTGATCCCTGGTCACGTATTGTATAGAGTCGAGTTTCAGCGTGTTCTTCTCGGCCAGTGTTTTCACTGCATCCTTCCGGGTATATTCGTAGATATACCAGAGGGAACCGGGATAGAAGCCGCTGCACCACCAATAGATATTTGAGGGAACAAACTCACCATCGGCAGAGAGCGTGCGGGGAAGTGTCTTTTCTGTCAAGCGGGTGTCCATAGTCGTGTATTGTTGCTCTGCAACGGTAAATACACGGTCAATCAACGCCTCCATCGGCTCCTGCTTCGTGCAGGAGGCCAATGTCAAAAGTCCGAGTATAGATATTAATAGGATTCTCATACGTTCCATTCTTTTTTATTTAGGGGACAGGGTTGTGGTAAATGTGGCGGTCTGATTGGCGGTGACCGTTGCTTCAAAGCCGACCATATAGGTGCCCGGATTAGCCTGGTCATAAGAGTTCTCGCTGGTAGTACTCCATTGCTTGTAGGTAGGCTTCACGCTTCCGCTGGCTGTGAGATACATCACTTTGCTTCCGTTCGTTAGTACGATGCGGTTACTTTCCACCGTCGGAACGGCAGGCGTTACCATACACCAGCGCACTTTAGCGGATTTATCTGTTCTCGCCTTGATCTCATCCATGACTACTAAATCTTTATCGTTCACGATTTTCACGGTACGGGTAGCGGACGCAGCCTGATCGGACACCACTTCTGTCAGATCGAAAGTGGCTCCCAGTTCCGTAGCGGTATTGATAGTAGTGGTCAGGGTAGCCGCCCCATTTACCCGGTGACGGGCGTCGTTGATTGAAATCGTGCTATGATTCAAGTTATTCAGGCGGAATACATCCCAACGCATCGAGTTCTGTCCCATATCCCAAAGATTACCACCCAAAGCTGACAATTTCGACTCGAGCGTTGTATAACTTTGCAGACCGAAATCCATCGACCAGCGCACTCCATACGCGTCGTACACAAACGAACCGGCATCCATGTGTCCGTGGCTCGAACCTGCCTTGCCACCTTTGATTCCGAGGTATTTATCCGTATCAGTGTACGTCCAGTCGGTATGTACCATCACTACGGGCGTTTCCCCTTTTCCACTCCATAATTTATTGGAAGGAGCGGAGATTGCGTCCAGATTCAGATTATTGGCAAACGCCATAATCATCGGTAACAGGCGGTTTTCGGCACAGGAAGCGTATTCGCCGTTCTTCAACATTTTCAGCTCATTATATAATAAGGACGGATTACTGTATTTATCGGCAAACCACCACGAAGCCAATGCCGCAGTAGAGGAGGGGGCACAGTCGGAATAATTAAAGAACTTGCTGTTCAAGCCTGTCATATACAGCATATACTCTGCCGTTTTGGAGAATCCCGGTGTATCGGAAAGCCCGTTATCCGTGCCGAGCGTACTGTTGAGGGCGGCAAGCATCAATACCTGATAGAGCGTGCCGTAACACCAGTAACCGCTGCCCTCCGGATAGTTGCCGTCTGGAGAATACATCACTTCCAATGCAGGTTTGTTGGATTCCAATGCCTTTTCAATCATGTCCTTTGCTTCGGAAGGATTGTTTTCATAAGAAGCCAGTGCCGCACAGACCAGTCCGCCATTACAAACCTGGTTCCAGTTGTTGGTGGCTTCGTAGAAGTTGAGGTTCCAGTTCTTGTTCTGTGCCTGTTGGAAGGCAAACTTCAACAGTGCGTTGGCCGCTTTTGTACGGGTGGCTGCGCTTAGTTCGTTGTAGAGCCAGTCGTAGCCGAACGCAACAGCCGTAGCCATTTCGCCCACATCGAGAAAGTGGCGTTTCGAGTTCCAGTCGGGAAAGTTGCAGACAGCGTTCATATCCGTTTCCGCTTTAGTCAGGTATTTGGCATCGCCGGTCATCCGGTAGGCATAAGCACAGGTGAAAATACGCAGTAACGCATCGCGGGATACATCGAGAATACGTTTGTTGCTGGCATCCAATTTATAAGTCAGTGCCGTGGCGTTCATCCCTTTGCTGTTGCATACCCCCATAATGGTATTATGGAGCAAGGTCAGATTGGCACTCGAATTAGCATCCACTTTGGCTTTCAACGCAGTGAAGGCCTCGGCGTTCATCAACAGGCGGGGATGATTGTCCGCGGTCAGTTTGGAATAATCCAATCCGCCCTCCGGCTCCGTGGGATTCGGTTTCTCATGGGTAGATCCCGGACGGAATCTGTTCTCATCTTCATCGGAACAACTAACGGCTGTTCCTACAAAGAAAGCTATGATGATTGTTTTAAAAAGAATCGTTTTCATGGTTCAATGAATTTATTTGTATTACTACTTCAAAGGAATAAGTCGTACTTTCAGTTGCACGGCACGATTGGCAGGAATCACCGTCTCAAAGCCCACGCGGATGGTTCCCGGATTGCGGAAATCATATTCATGCGGGGGCACGTTCGACCAGGTTTTCATTTCTACTTCCGTATCGGCATCTACCGTCAATAGCATCCGTTGTCCGTCTTTGGTTAATTCCATCCGGTTCTTGCCTGTAATTTTGGCTTCTGCCGGAGTGACCATGATCCAGGATACGGCAGCTTCTTTGTCTCCCGTCTGCAACCGGTCGGTCACTTCCAGATGGTCTTTCTGATCCAATATCACGGTGCGGACGGCTTTCTTCACGCTGTTGGCAAACACACTCGACAGGTCCACTTCCGCCCCTTTCTGTTTCTTCGACTCGAAAGTACGGATGATCGGGGCATTGCTCTCTACCAAATGGCGTTCTCCGTTAATCGTCAACGTATTGTGAGCAATATTGCTTAGCCGGAATACTTCCCAGCGTTGTCCGTTCTGCGACATATTCCACAGGTCCACTCCCTTACTTTCGAGTGTGATATAACTCTGCATCCCCAAGTCCATCGCCCAACGCACTCCGTCTCTCTCGAAGATAAACGACCCGGCATCCATGTGTGCATGAGAGGTAGAGGGCGAACCTCCTTTCACTCCCAGATAGGTATCTTTCTTGCTGTCCCATCCGCCACGGTAGATAAACACAGGCGTATCTCCACGGTTAAACCAGAAGTTTTTCTTCGGCTTTCCGATCCGGTTCAGGTCGAGCTGTGAACAGAACACCATCAGGCTGGGCAGTAAACGGTCTTCGGCAAACGGCATATCCGGCCGGTCGAGATACTGACGTTCGATCCACAACAGGGAAAGGTCTTTCGCCTTGCCTGCAAACCAGAACATCATCATATTACACTCTGCCTCCACCGGAGAGTCCGAGAAACAGAAACAGTCTCCGCTCGGAGCTGTCATATACTGCATGAAACGGGCAGACTCCATGAAACCGGGGGCTTGGGAGAGCCCATTGTCTGTGCCGAAAGCACTTTCGAGCGCAGCAATGAGCATTACCTGAAAACTTGTCCCGTACCCCCAATATCCGAACCCTTCGGGATAGCCTCCATCGGGGCCATAACCTACCATCGCTTTCGGATTTGTCTCCATGCATTTCTCTATGATGCCTTTCGATACCTCCGGAATCTCTTCAAAAAGAGCCAGCGCGCCATACGCCAATCCACTATTACATACGGAATTCCAGTTGTTCTTAGCTGTATAGAACCAGGCATGACGGGTGTTCTTTGCCGCGTCGAACCCTTTCGCGATGATTGCTTCGCGCACCACCCGGCGGGTGTCGGGCTGCAAAGAGTCATACAGCCAGTCATAACCGATAGCCAATGCCATTACCATCTCACCCACATCCAGGAAATGAGTAGGGTTCCAGTCGGTGAAATGACTAACGGCCAGCATCTCCTGTTCCGCACGGAGAGCGTATTTCTGATCTCCCGTCATACGATAAGCGTATGAGAGGTAATAGATACGCTTCAATGCGATGCGCGAAATCGCCAGCAGGCGTTTGCCCTCCTTGATACGTTCCACAGGTGGTTCCGTAAGTGTCCGGTCGCAAAGTTCCATAATCCGTTGGTGAACAGTGGCCAACGGGGGATACTCCGCAATGGCTTTCCTGATGGCTTCTTCTCCTCCCGCCGGCAATAACAACCGGGGATGAGGCGCTATCTTGCCATAATCAAACTGTTGCGCAACTACACCCGTGCAACCGGATACAAAAATGAGTAATAGTAAAAGTATTTTCTTCATCCTTATTCAAATCTTTATGATTAATACGCCCAACCGCTTCGTTTAGTCAGGTTCGGGTTCTTTTGCGTTTCAGAGATAGGAGCAGTCCACGGCCACATGTAATCGGTGTAATACCAGTTATACTCTACCATATCGCCCCACCAGGACTTGCCGCCATTCACGTCTTTCCCCTGGAATTTGGTTTCTTTGTAGGTTCCCCAACGTACTTCATCGAAAAAGTTGATTCCTTCCAGACAGAATTCCACGCGACGTTCATAACGTATCCTTTCGAGCATGTCTTCCTTTCCGTTCACTGCGCACGGGCCGCTTCCGCCCTCTGTCAGTGCAGGCATGTGGGCACGGGTACGCACTTTATTCACCAGGCGGATGGCTTCTCCCAACTGATCGGTCTGCGCCAATGCTTCGGCATACTGCAACAGTACATCGGTATAGCGAATCAACGGCCAGTCGGTATGGCAACGGCTCCGGCTAATCAAACGTCCTTTCTCAAACTCATTGTACTTGCGATAGCAGTAGAAAGCAGAAGTACGTTTATCGAGCCAGAAGTCTCCACCATTCGTGCCCTGTTCCTTCAACGGCCAACGGAGTTGTTTACCGATCTGGTTGGCATCTCCTGCATAATTAGGCTTGTAGCAGTCTACCGGCACATAAGGAGTGACGACGGTCTGTTGCAGACGCGGGTCACGACTGTCATACGCCTTTTTGATGCGGGCTTCATTACCGCTGTTCAGGTAATATTTCTGATAGATATCTTCGCCTACCCGTTTGATAAGCGCATTCTTTTGTGAGGACATGGATTCCAGTCCGTCACGGCAGAAGAAGATTTCACGCTGTTTTGGAGTCAGCAAGTCCCAGTCTTGCAGGCCGTCTACTTCCGACCATTTGAAGTCCGATCCGTCTGCATTCTTATAGTAATCTACAAAGTCTGCGGAAGGTTTTATTTCCGTCCAGCCATCATACGTATCGCGGGCACCGGTCATTTGCTGAATGTTATCACAATAACCGGTTTCTTCGCTGAACTGGAGCGAGAAGATCATTTCTTTATCCTTTTCGTTTTCATATTTGAAGAAGTCGGCATATTCGCCTGTCCACAAGCCATAACCACACGTTTCCACTTCTTTGAAATCGTTGCCTGCTTCCTTGTATTGCTTCTTCCACATATATACCATACCACGCAGGGCATAAGCGGCACCTTTAGAAGGACGGCCGTAGTTTTCATTCAACGTGTTATTGGGGAAGTCGGGATTGTTGATGCAATACGTCAAATCATCCAGAATCACTTGCCATACCTCATCCACCGAAGATTGGCCACGGGTACAGTCTTCGTTATTGATAGGTTCCAGATAAACGGGGACACCTTGATAAAGCATATTCAGACGATTGTACGCCCAAGCACGAAGGAAACGGGCTTCGCATTGGTAACGCGCCAGTTTATTAGCACTCATATCCGCTTTATGCAGATTGGCAATCGCATCGTTACACGCATGGATGATGGTGTAACAGAACTTCCATTCATACCACACCTGAAAGTCATTGGCAGGCTTGGTGGCCAGCGAAAGCAGTTCCACCGGATAGTTGTTGGAATAATAATCGGTTGCAAAGCTCATAGCTTCGATTCCCTGACGGTTCAGTCCGTCGGCACGGCGAAGCTGGGTAGAGGAGAGTTGGGTAGCATAGAACGGGAAGTAGAGTCCTGCCATTCCCTTGTCGGCAAGCTCCTCCGTGGTCCACATGTTTTCACTTGCAATCTGGTCTTCCGGAGCCACATCGAGAATATCCATGCAGGAGGTAGCCGCCAGCGCCATCGTTAAAATCATTAATATCTTTTTCATATCAGATTCTGTTTTTTAGTTCTACATCATTAAAAGGTAATCTGTCCGCCAAAAGAGATCTGACGCATCAACGGATAACCGATGGCAGTTCCTATTTCCGGATCGAGTCCCGGATAACTGGTGATCGTCAGGATATTGTCCATCGACACGAAAGCACGGAGCTTATTAACAAAGAACTTGCTGGAAATCCGTTGCGGCAACGTATAGCCGATCTGGATATTCTTCAACTTGAAGTAGTCGCCCTTATATTCGTTCCAGTCGCTCTGGATTCTGTTATTATAGGTAGTACCGTATGTCAGGCGGGGATATTTGCCCCACTGGTTGGTACGCGGATCGTCCGGGTTGGAAGGATCGAAGAAGTAATGGTTATCGGCGATATGCTCGATAATGCCATATCCATGGCTGACCAGTGTCGAGTTGTAGTAATCCGTATTCCAGTTGAGGTAATGCCCGAAAGCTCCCGACCATAACATGGAGAAATCAATGTTCTTGTAAGAGAAAGCACAGTTGAAACCCAGATTGAATTTCGGGACACTGGTGTGTCCGGAGAAATCCCGGTCGTTGGTATCGCCGTAGTTCATATCACCGTTGCTGTCGGCATAGAGTATATCACCATACCAAAGCTGGTCTTTGGCAACTGTCTTCATTCCTCCGAACGAATAACCGGAGTCAATCATGGCCTGCACCCATACCATATCTTCTTTCGTACGTATCATTCCGTCCTTCGGCCCCGCATGGATATCCACCGCACCTCCGGTATAGCCTTCGCCGGAACCTCTGTACACCTTATACATATAGGTTTCCCCAAGTTGGCGGCCTTCGCAGATGTAACCTCCGAAACCGGATTCAGACACATCACTAAAGTTATTGACATAGCTCACTTTGTTTCCCTGCGCATCATACGTCCAGTATTTCTGGAGTTCGCCTTTGAACTTCATTACTTTATTGGCGTTGAAAGAGAAGTTCATACCCACCCGGTATTCGAAATCTTTTCCGATGCGGTCGTTCCAGTTGAGGGTAAATTCAACACCACGGTTGCGCACTTCACCCAAATTCTCGGGAGCAGAGCCTACAACACCCATCGAAAGATAGAGTTCGGGATGGTAGAGAATGTCCGAAGTATACTTATTATAATAGTCTATCTCACCCGTCAGGCGGTTGTTGAAGAAGCCGAAATCAAGTCCGATGTCGGTGGTAGCGGTACTTTCCCAATGCAGCTTGTCGTTGCTTAGTTTCTTGCGTACCAGTCCTTTGGTTCCTTCACCGTCGATTACGACATTGCCTGTGGCGTAGTTTGCCTGCCAGTCGTAGTTGCCCGTAGAGTTGTTACCTGTCTTTCCCCAGGAAACACGCAGTTTCAGGTTAGAGAGACAGTCCGATGCTCCCTGCATGAATGATTCTTCTGAGATACGCCATCCGCCGGAGAACGAGGGGAAATATCCCCAACGCTGGTTCACACCGAAACGGGAGGAGGCATCGGCACGAAGGTTGGCTTCGAAGAGATAACGTCCTTTATATCCGTAGTTGACACGGCCGAAATAAGAGAGCAATCCCCATTTGGCGGGTGCCGAGCTGGAAGAGCTGACGAGCGTCTCGTAAGTGCTTAATTCGTTCAGCGTCCAGTCCGTAGCGCCTTTACGGGAAACGGCAAAGCTCTTGCTGTAATATTCCTGTGCGGAATATCCGAACAGTGCGCCCAGGTCGTGGTCTTTCTTGATAGTTGTATTGTAGCGTACCAGTATTTCGGCACTCTGACGCCAGGTGCGTGCACTCGTATTGGTGATGGAAGCGTTCTCCAACGCGCTTTCACTGACACGCTGGTCGGTGACGTAGTCCCAATAACCATTTTGGCGGCTATAAGAAGACTTGTCGGTGAATGTCGGCGAATAGTTGAATGTACCTTCAATGTTGAGCCCTTTATAGGGAGTGATAATTCCGTAGACTGATGCGTTGAGACGCCAGACGGTATTGAAACCGGTGGCTCCTGCCATCTGACCGAAGATATTATTGGCATTGGAAGATTCTTCGCTGGCCAGTGCGGCACGTCCCCAGTAGTTCGGTTCGCCGGGGTATACACCCGGAGTGGTCTGATAGAGATACTTGAATCCGTTGCTGATATTAGCCATCCCGTAATCTTGCTTTTGTCCGTAGAGACGGGTGCCGACAGTCATCCATTTCACTATCTTGGCTTCCAGGTTGGTACGGAAATTGATTTTCTGCGTACTTGAGTCGAGGTTCCAGCGGTTCATGACTCCCTGATTGTCAAGATAGCCCAATGAAAGCATGTATTTCACTTTCTCCGAACTGCCGGAGACAGACAGGTTGTGCTCTTGCGAATATCCGGTGTCGAATACTTCGTCGAACCAATCGGTGTTGGGATAAGCCACGTAATTGGGTACTCCGTGCTCGTTCAACCCGTTCGGATCGGCAGAAGCAGCCCTCCAGCGGTCAATGCTTTCCTGCGAGAAGATGCCTTTGGTATTCACATTGTCGCAAGCCTCGTTCACCAGTCCCATATAGCGGGCATAGTCGCTCACGAAAGAGAGGTTATTGTAAGGCATCTGCACAACTCCCGAATAAGAATAGGAGATTTGCGGTTTGCCTTTCCCGTTTTTGGTGGTGATAAGGATGACTCCGTTGGCGGCGCGCGTACCATAAATAGCTGTGGAGGCAGCGTCTTTCAGTACGGAGATGCTTTCGATGTCGTTGGGGTTCACATTGTCCATGCTCCATTCGATACCGTCCACCAGGACCAATGGGGAGTTGGTATTGAACGTACCGTTACCACGCACGCGGATGGTGGCACCGTCCGAGCCGGGTTGTCCCGAAGCTTGTGTGACGTTCATACCGGCGGCGAGTCCCGAAAGGGCGGAAGAAACACTCATGATGGGTCGTCCTTCCGTCTGGTCGGCAAAGTTGATGGAAGTCACAGAACCGGTCAGGTTCACTTTCTTCTGTACACCGTAGCCCACTACCACTACTTCATCCAGTACTTTCGTTTCCACTTTCATCTGTACATCGAGTTTCGTACGTCCGTTCAGGGGAAGCGTGGTGGTCTGATAACCAATGTAACTGAAAGAAACGGAAGGTTTGGCAGAAGTTGTTTTTAAGGTGTAGTGTCCGTTCAGGTCTGTCAGGACACCGTTTGTTGTACCTACTTCGACGACGGAAACACCCGGCAGGGTTTCTCCATTCTCATCGATCACTACTCCATTTACCGTGGCAGATGTTTGTGCCCACACCACATCTGTCAGTAAAAAGAGCGAAGCCAATAAAAATAATAGATAATGCTTCTTTTTCATTTTATTAGATTTAATGAAACAATTAGGTTGTTAAATACTCACCCTGCAAAGAAATGGGATATTTAGCCAATCTAATAATACTGTTTAGGCGATTGATGCCACTAATTAAGAAAATTCGGCGGAGAATGGAAAGGAAAAACAAGCTTTTAAGATTTCGACCAGCTTTTATCAGAAAATGACTAGCTAGTTTTATTCCATATTTAAAAATAGGTTGTATTTTTGCCTGATACCTAATAATTATTCGTCGAATATCTAATAAAAACAGTATGAAAAAACATTTTCTACTTCTTATTTTATCACTTTTATTCCTGCCGATTGCACAAGGCAAAGTAAAACTCCCTGCAATGATGGGAGATCACATGGTACTTCAACAGAACAGTTCCGTTAAGTTATGGGGTTGGGCAGACGGTAAGAAAGTAACTGTCACCACTTCGTGGAACAACCGGACTTATCAGGCATCTACGGATAAAGACGGGGCCTGGCTGGTGAAAGTAGACACTCCCGAAGGAGGATATACTCCTTATTCTATTACGATCAGTGACGGCACTCCGGTCACTCTCTCGGATATACTGATAGGGGAGGTGTGGATCTGCTCCGGACAGTCGAACATGGAAATGCGTATGATGGGAAATGCAGCACAACCCATTGACCACTCACTTGAAACGCTGCTGAACTCGGGAAATTATCGCGACCGTATTCGTTTTATTACCGTACCGAGAACCAATGATACAGAACGCCGCACGGATTTCGAGAAAAGAAAATGGGAAGTATCGTCACCCGAAACGAGCATTGATTGCAGTGCCGCCGCCTATTTCTTTGCCCGCCAACTGACTGAAAGTCTCCATCTCCCGGTAGGACTGGTTATCAACAGTTGGGGAGGTTCGGCGATTGAAGCATGGATGGATGAACCGACATTGAAAACCGTGGAAGGTATGAACATTGAAGCTGCCAAAAATCCTAAAAGAGGGGTGCACCAGCGTTTGGAATGTCTGTACAACTCGATGTTATGGCCTGTTAAGAACTTCACGGCACGCGGTTTCCTTTGGTATCAGGGAGAATCGAATATATCCAACTATCAATTCTATGCTCCGATGATGACTGCTATGGTGCAGCTATGGAGAAATGTATGGGAGGCTCCCGATATGCCTTTCTATTATGTGCAGATTGCTCCTCATAAATATAAGGACAGCCGTGATACAGGGGCCGCTCTATTGCGGGAAGCACAGATGGAAGCACTGAAAACAATTCCTAATTCGGGCATGGTGCCTACTACGGATATTGGTGATGAATTCTGTATCCATCCGCCACAGAAGGATGTAGTAGGGCTTCGGTTGGCTACGCTTGCACTGACTAAAACATACGGTATTCGCCGATTGCCATCCAACGGTCCGACGATGACTAAAGTGGACTATGCGGACAAAAAGGCCATAGTGACATTCGATAACGCACCTGCGGGATTGTTCCCTACTTTCTCCGAACTGGAAGGATTCGAGATTGCGGGAGCGGACAAGAAGTTCTATCCGGCGAAAGCAAAGATTGTAGGACGTACCAACACAGTAGAAGTGTGGAGTGAAGAGGTAGCCCAGCCGGTTGCCGTGCGCTATGCTTTCCGTAATTATGTGGGAAATATCACGCTGCGGAATACTTTCGGATTGAGTGCTTTCCCGTTCCGCACAGATACGTGGGATGACGTGAAATAAAGGCTTCTATAAAGGGGATAATTACCCTGTTTACAGGAGCTATATATCCAATCTGTTGGGCATATAGATCCAACGTATTGGACATATAGATCCAATACGCAGGATATATAGCTCCTGCAAACAGGGGATATAAAGAAAGGAAATTATGAAGCGATCCATCTTATCTATATGTATACTGCTGGCATCGGTTTCTCTGGTCTTCGCCAATATCTACAAGAAATATGACGTTAGATCGGGGTTATCGGGCAATTGTGTCCGGAGCATCCTTCAGGATAGCATCGGATATATGTGGTTTGCAACGCAGGACGGGCTGAATCGTTTCAACGGTATCGAGTTCACCAACTACGGACATTCGTCAGAAAACGGTGGAAACAGTTATATGAATATAGTAACTATCTGCCGCCATCAGGATAACAATCAGATTTGGGTGGCCAGTACGGAAAAACTGTATTTATTCGATTCGCGGGAGGAGAAATTCTCCGTATTCGATACACAGACGGAAGACGGAGTGACAGTCAACAGTGTCTTCGGAATGGCATACGACAATGACGGGCAGTTATGGATCGGAACAACCAACGGGCTGTTTGTCTACAACGAGAAAAAAGGTACGTTGAGGCACTATCTGCATTCTCTTTCCGATCCTCATTCACTGCCGGATAATCACATATGGGTGATTTATAACGACTCGTTCGGGACTATCTGGATAGGTACCCGGAATGGGCTGGCGAAATACAACCAACGTACGGACAACTTCACAGGATATATATCCGAGGGCACTTCTTTCGGACGTCCTGCCTGCAACGAGATTATCTCTTTGATGGAAAGTTCGCAGGGAGTATTATGGGTGGGTACATGGTACGGGGGACTGGCACGGTTCAATAAGGAGACAGGGCAATTCCGCTATTACTTCGGAGAAGGGGACACGCTTACCATTCCGCGCATCCGCACCTTGTTTCAACGAACAGCCAACTCTTTCTATCTCGGCTCCGACGACGGACTTTATACATTCAACACCACGACAGGAGAATGTCTGCCTACCGACGACGAACAAAATAAAGAAAGTATCTATGCCTGTTATCAGGATAGGGAAGGGGGAATCTGGATCGGGACTTATTTCAGTGGAGTGAGTTACCTGTCTCCCAAGCATAAGGATATCGAGTGGTATTATCCCAATGGTACGGAAAATTCTCTTTCGGGAAATGTAATCAGCCAATTCTGCGAAGATCCCGACGGTAACATCTGGATTGCTACCGAAGACGGGGGGCTGAATCTCTTTGATCCCCGCACGAAAAAGTTCAAAAACCATCTGTTGAGAAGCAGTAACCCTAACATCGGTTATCACAATATCCATGCACTACTATACAATGAAGGAAAATTGTGGATTGGCAGTTTCTCACGGGGATTATATATCCTGGATACTCAAACGGGAAAAATGAAAAACTATCGCCATAACCGCGCAAACCCACATTCAATTCCTAACGACCATATCTACTCCATCTATCAAACGAAGGATGGCAGCATTTATCTGGGAACGCTTTCCGGATTCTGCCGGTATGACCCGGAAAGTGACTCTTTCCGAACATTGGAACCTTTAAGCCATATCTTTATCTACGATATGGTTGAAGACCAACATGGGGACATGTGGCTGGCAAGCAAAAGGGACGGCATTTGGCGTTACAACCGCCAAACCGGTAAATTGCACAACTATCGCAACGACCCGGCAAATCCTGATTCTCCTTGCAGCAACTGGGTAATCCGTGTGTATATTGATCATAAACAGCATCTATGGTTCTGTACCGAAGGCGGTGGTATCTGCCGTTATCACTATCAGGAGGACCGTTTTGAAAACTTCTCTACCAAAGAGAATCTGCCAAACAATATCATCTATGGCATACTGGACGACCAATCGGGTAACTATTGGCTTTCTTCCAATAGGGGACTGATCCGGTATGAGCCGCAGAACAAACGGGCACAGCTCTATACCATCGAGGACGGATTACAAAGCAACCAGTTCAATTTCCGCTCTTCCCTGCAAGCCAGTGACGGGAAATTCTATTTCGGTGGAGTGAACGGGTTCAATAGTTTCTATCCGTTCAAATTATCGATTAATAAGGTAAGACCTACGGCGTCTATCTCGGCGGTATATATGCACAGCCCCGACGACAAAGTAAGCCTTAGCAAGCGTATACCTGCTCTTAGCGGACAAGTAACGATTCCTTATCAGGTGGTATCGTTCGACATCGCATTCGAAAGTCTTAGTTATGTGGCTCCCAGCAAGAATTTATATGCCTACAAACTGGACGGTATTCACAAAGAATGGATATATACGGATAAACATAACGTATCTTTTCTCAACCTGCCTCCG
>ERZ791625.961-NODE-961-length-16715-cov-2.650840_pt1 | contig 16715 bp, 9 predicted proteins | sample MGYA00510267_ERZ791625 | MGnify/ENA primary metagenome ERZ791625 (study PRJEB30046, sample SAMN00715229) | human gut metagenome | study: EMG produced TPA metagenomics assembly of the A metagenome-wide association study of gut microbiota in type 2...
CGCCATATCCGCTCAGGTTTCCGTCATTGTCGACGATTACTTCTTGTTTTTGCGTATCCCGTTCACGGGGGGTGAATACGTTGGCTCCGGCATTTTCCAGCATGGGTATGAGGTAGGGTAAAATGAATGATTGTGTGAACTGGTCTTCTGTTGTACAAAACAGGCGTGGACGTTGCCATCCCCATGTATTTTTGTCGTTGATATAATATTTTCCATGACTTTGCCAAAGGGCGATATGTCTTCTTTCCAATCCACGGGTAATTTCGTATGGACGTGAGATACGGGATACCCACGGACTATCTCTGTATTCCAACTTATTAAACAGACGTGTCTTGTCTTTCTTCTCTTTCCGATAAAGATTTGGAATGAGGTCTTCAATGCTTCGTCCGTTTGCAAAAAGGGTTATTTTGAAATAACTTACCGGTCCTGGTAAGATTTGTCCCAAATGCCGATAAATGGCATCTACTGTTACTGGTCGTAAGGGCTGGTAGGCAAAGCGTTCGTTTGTATAGATGAGCAACCTCTTTTTTCGGAAGTCGATACGGAAACTGTCCAACTTGCAAGTACCTATATTTATCGTATTGGTGGTATATTCTTTAAAGAAAGTTTGTAGACGTTCTTCTACATTTTGTTTGATTTCTTGTGCCGGAAGAAGTGTTCCATACAACAAAAGTAATATACTGGTTAGAATTATTTTTTTCATACTTATGGAATATTCAAGTTTGTAATGTCTGCTTCTATGTGGCAGTAGTGCATACAAAAGTACATAAAAGAAGATTGCATTGTTTATTGAATTGCTCTCTTTTTGATATATTTTGCAAATCTGTATTTTGGAAAACGTACCCGATGATTTAGTTGTAAATTATTTTGTTTGATAAAGATTCGATATTTGCAATGTTGTTGAATTTACACATAATACTTATGAAAAAATATGATATTGTTTGGTTGAAAACACATAGACAGAAATACATCCTCTTTTTTTATCCTTACATTTTTCATGAAATCGTTTCCGATGATTTATCCCTGTTTCTTTGAACAACCTGCTTCAAATCATTAGTTTTGTCTTGCCAGCCAGTTTCCGGCTGTAATTGTATAATCACTAAATTACTAAAATTTATGCAGAAAAAGACACTACTCCCTCAATCAGTTCACAAATTAAAACGAATTTGGATATTATGTTTGATAAGTCTGTGCATTGTACCATTAAATGCACAAAATTTTTACAAAATTGAAATGCCTAATTACATCCTGCAAGCATCAGGCACAAACACAGAGACTTTGTATATCAAAAACAAGGAATCTGAAAACCTGATTCAACTCGGAAAACTAAAGTGCGGATGGACCCCTGCCATCACAATGGAAAATACATGCAGTTATGAAATCATTGAAGTAAACGGATATCAGGCCATCCGTGCCATCTACACTTTTCCTTCATCCGTGCCTTCTTCTATTACACTGACCGGAACCTTTATTGCACGTCCCGACCGAGTAGACGTCCAATATTTGGTTTCTGGTGTTCCTACTGGATATGTCACCAACTGGGGAGGCTCACAATTCCGCTTCATACTCTCCAACAAGGCAAATACCCAAATATTGCCGGAGGCCAAACTCGGCTTATGGAAACGGGATGCACAAGGAGGATTGCCCATTGAAGCCGCAGACTCCAATTTCTTCCCATTCCTCATAAAAGATAAAATAATATGTCTGGCCTATGGTCCTGAGAATAAGGCTAATTCCAGTTGGAAGGACGACTGGTACAGGCATACTGTCTTAATTGATAATAAGGACGGTTCCTACTCCACGAAGTTCTCCGTACTGGTGGCTTCTTCGGACTGGCCGTACGAAGCCATCTGCGCCCAATGGAAAGGACGTCCTTTTGCATTAACTCTCAGTACCGATAAACCTTACAATTGGTGGGAAAATGCATCCGGAACATTAAGCGTAAAAGCAAATCTGGCCAACACTTCTCAAGAGAAGAAAAATTGCACACTCAAATATTGGATCAGAGACTATGCCGGAAATTATGTTGTCAATGAAAGCCTGTCCCTTACTATAGAAGCCGGTCAGCTACAAGTCTATCCCATTGAGTTCACCCCTGAAAGCGAAAGAGAAATCTACTTTGTAGAGGCTTCCATTGAGGATGAAACTGGCAAGGAGCAAGTGTTCCACAGAACGAATATAGGTCTCCTACCCCCACACGAGTTCACATCTACTTCTGATGAAAACATCATGGGACTTTCCGCTTACTGGGCTATCCCCGACTCAACAGAATTGAAACGGTTGTTAAACAGAATGGGGGTCAGATGGGTAAGAAACGGAATTAACAGCAGTTTCAAGAATATCGAAGCAATGTATCATAACAATATCGACTGGACAAAAAAGTGGAGTGATACAGAACGAGATAAACAAATCCGAACCTGCTTCCAAGAAATGGTGAAGAACGGAAATAAAATTTGGGAGTTTGGCAATGAACTGAATATGAGTTCTCCTGATATAGGTGGAGCCGGTGAAGGTATCGGAAAAGCACTATTAGCCGAGCCTTATGTGAAATGGTTAAAAGCTATCCGCAAGATACAGTTGGAAAAAACGGAATGGCAAAAAATCAAAATTATATCTTTCGGTTTTGCCGGTACTGACGAAGTATTCCTGGAAAAACTCGTCACTCTAGGAGGTTGGGAATTGCTGGATGGAATAGCGCTTCATCCAGGAAGAGGTAACTTTACTCCCGATTATCCTGTAACAGTTCCATGGAATGAATTTGAGAAACCTTCTTCAGGGTATCAATACTGGAATTACTACGGTTCCATCCGTATTCTCAAAAACTTCATCAAAGCACATGGAAATGATAAAGATTTATACCTGACGGAAGTCTACGCACTTGACTTTCCGAACCATTCATGGAATGATACTCCCCGCGAATCAGCCGAGAACGTGGTCCTTTCATTTGCACTTGCCGCTGCTGAAGGAGTAAAGAATGCACTCTATTACCAGCTATTCAATTCAGTATGGAATAATCAATTAGGAGTGAGAGAAGACAACCGTGAATATTTTTTTGGTCTAATCAACCGCGATCTAAGTTTCAAGCCTTCCTTCATGGCCTACTGCAATATATCCGAAGCGTTGGATGGGGCTCGTTTCAAAGGATGGATCAAGTTCAGTGAAAATAATCCTTTCAGCAAAGGAATCATGTTCGATACGCCTAAAGGTCCTATGAGTATTATTTGGGACAGAATGGAAGGCGACATACTTCCACGTCCCAATGGGAACAGTTCTCCGGAACCCTGGATCAGTTCATGGAATATACAAACGGAACTGACTTTACCCTGCAAAGAAGAAAGTATTACGGTATTGAATGCCATCGGACAAAAAGAATCAATCCCGGTGAAAGACCATAAAGCTACAATAGCTCTAACTGGAGCTCCTATTATTATTTACGGCATGGATGCCTCTCAGATACAGCTCCACGGAGATGCCCCGACCGGCATAGAGAATCTTTATGTCAACGGGAAAGATATACAAATAAGTCCCAATCCAGTAAAGGATCAATTGTTCATCAAAGCTAATTTTCAGTCGGACATCGAGCAAATACATCTCTATATTTATAATGTAATCGGGCAGCAGATTGTAAGTCAATCAATTCCGGTATCAGGTAATACCTTGGAACATAGCATAAACATGGTCGGAATCAATGCAGGAATCTATTACGCAGTTTTCGACATAAATGGTGTCAAACGTATAACCAAGAAGATTATCAAGCAATAGAAGAGTTAATATTGTCCTTAAGATAGAAGTGTTGCACAAAGCAATCTTTTTGCTTGGGGTAACACTTCTATCTATCTTGCGAGCCATGCCCCATATGCCTTGGTGTTGTCTATTGAGCACGACCGGATAGAATGTATTACGGAAACAACAAGACTGACGCTCGAAATAAAGACCCTTTCATTTCTTGCAATAATTAAAAAGTTATATTGAATTTAAAACTGTGGGCAGATGTTCTATTTAAACCATTTATCTGCAAACTTCACATACTGTTTCCAGTCATATTGAGTGATGTCGTGCCTGCCGGAACGAATGTGGTAGGCGATACTACCGTCTTGTAGAGGAGTATCGCTTGGAGGCATCTCTTTGGCATCTAGCCCCTTTGCTCCGAATATAAACTCATATGCCGGAGTAGCATGTATTCCGGATAGGAATTCTCCTTTAGGGTCGGCCCATTGCTCCTCGGTGGCGCTGGCAATATAAACCGGACGTGGGGCTAAAAGAGCTATCAACTCATGCTGGTCAAAAGGAAGCGTGTTCTCTTTGCCGTTGTATTTTCGGAAGTTGCGACAAAACCAATGGGGAAACTGTTGGTTGACGGCTTGAAGGGTTTCTCCGATTGGACGTCGGGAAAGGGCGGCCCCTCCGCAACCGGAGCAATTGGAGATAATCATAGCAAAACGTTGGTCTGTGGCTCCTGCCCATAAGGCGGCTTTACCATGCCGTGAATGTCCGAACACGGCTACTTGGGATGCATTGATATCTTTGTCTGTTTCGAAATAGTTCATCGCACAGCTCATTGGCCCATGCCCACGCGGCTATGGTTCCCCATTCGTCGTTAGCCGGATGATGTTGTCCTTTTTTGTAGAATAGAGGGTGAACTCCATTTTTAAATGCATCATCAAAATCGGGGTCAATGTCTCCGCGATAGATAGTGGCAAGGGCATATCCGTTTTCCATCAGCATCTCGATGGACCATCGGGCAGCTGCAATGCCTCGGGGAGGCAGTCTCTTCCATAAAAATTCTTTTTGTTTTTCGGGAGTTGGATAGGATATACCGGGATATAGGCTGATGGTATGGTTACCTTTGAAGTTTAATCCGAAGAATAGAGGTACTGCTCCTGAACGCTTGTTCGGAATATATATGAGGACTGTAAAGTAGTGTTTGTCACTTTTTGTCAGGTAAACCGAAACTTCCTTGCGTGTAGCTATACCGCCTAACGCATTTTTGTCTTCTGTCAGAATTTTGAAGTGCATATCTTTCGGATGTTTAGGTGCTTTGCCGAACATTTCCGTTTCGAAGAGCCGGAGTAGTTCCGGCCTGCGTTTTTGGTTCCATTGTTTCAGGGTATTTATAGTGGTTCCGTTTTTCATTATCAATGGATTAGGTAGGGCGTAATTCGGAATATTTTCTTCTTCATAATTTGCTTTAGAAGCAAGATGTCTGAAGATAGTGTCTTTAGGAAGACTTTCAGCCAACACCGTGAGCACAAAACACTGTAAGAAGAACAAGATTCCTGTAATTTTTTTTGGAGTATTCATGGTAAATAGTTTATATTATTCTTAATCTTTTGAACTTTATGGTATCCTTGATTAATGATAAAGCTGAATTCGTGATGCATCTATTCCGTATATTACGTAAGGAGCACCAGTCAATTCTATAGTTACTTGATTATCGGTAGTAGGCACTATCTGTTTTTGTCCGATGGCATTCAGTAAGGTGACCTCGGGAACATTGCTTGGCAATGTCAGTTTCTTTTTTGTTTTCCATGAGCTTACCCAAGGTTCTGGAAAAATATCTCCGTTAGGGTGGGTCAAGATATTTCCTTCTGTCCTGTCCCAAAGCACAGCCATGCTTCCTTGGGGAGTGTCGAACAAAATTCCTCTGCTAAACGGATGCTTTTCGTCCATCCGTATCCAGCCTTTGAATACAGCTTTATCCAATACTTCAGCCGTGTTGCAAAAGGCCATCAAAGAAGGTTTGAAACTCAAATCTCTGTTGATCATCCCAAAGAAATACTCCCGGTTGGTGGCATTTACTCCTAAATGGTCGAACCATACGGAGTTAAATAGCTGATAGTAAAGCGCATTCTTTACTCCCTCTGCCGCTGCAAGCGCATACGATAATAATAAATTCTCTGCAGCCTCGCGAGGGGTATCGTTCCATGAATGATTTGGGTAATCAAGTGCGTATATTTCGGTAAGGTACAAATCTTTGGCACCTCCATGCTTTTGTATGAAATTCTTAACTATCCGGATAGAACCGTAATAATTCCAGTATTGATATCCGGAAGTAGGCTTCTTGAAATCTTCCCAGGGAGCGGCTACCGGGAAATCAGGTGTAAAATTACCTCTGCCCGGATGCAATGCGATTCCGTCCAGCAAGTCCCATCCTCCCAATTCTACAATCTTTTCCAGGAAGACCTCATCTGCACCTGCTATTCCGAATGAGATAATCTGAATGTTCCGCCATTCAATTTGTTCTTTTTGAACTTTGCGTATGGCTTTCAGCCACTCTATATATGCTTCGGCTAAACGAGCTTTGCCAATGCCTTCGCCGGCACCGGCAATGTCCGGTGAACTCATGTTCAGTTCATTGCCAAATTCCCATATCTTATTTCCGTTCTTTACAATCTTTCGGAAAAAGGAGCGTATCAGTTCTTCTCGCTCTGTGTCTTTCCACTTCTTCTTCCAGTTTATGTTATTGTGAAATGTAGCTTCTGTATTTTTGAAACTACTGGTAATTCCATTACGTACCCATCGGACACCCATCCGGTTTAATAAACGTTTTAGGTTCATGGAATCGGGAATGGCCCAATAGGCTGAAAGCCCCATAATATTTTCATCGGGCGTGGCTTTAAACTCATGGGGGGGCAATATAGCCAGACTTGTCCTTGAAAAAGTTTGTTCTTTTCCGTTTTCGTCTTCAACGGAGACTTCTACAAAATAAATTTCCCGTTCTGTGTTTGCTGTAAATTCAATAGAGTGAACTTGTACTTCTCCTGTTTTTAAGAAGTATTTCTTGGAGTCATTCACTATGTAATTTCCGGCATAGTCGCGAATCCAATACTTAAGCATGCATTTTTGTGGAACTGGTGACGTATTGATGATTTTAGCTTGTACGCCGATTGGAGCAGTTGCGTCCTCCCACCAGTTATAGACTTTATCAGTGGTAAGTGTCAAGGCAAACGGACGTTTCTGCCATTTTGCACTGACAGCTTCGTAAGGCCATCCATAAGGAGGAAATAGGATTGAAAACTGAGTGAAATAGTTGCCGTCTTCCTGACGCGACAGAATCGTATGTCTGTAGTCCTCGCTTTTCCAATTTGAGTCGACTTTGTTATCGGCTCCATAAGTAAGGCAAAGCAAGCGGGTTTTTACCAAAAACGGGAATATTTGGGCATCGGCTGTTTCTAACGGAAGTCCTCCTTTAGCATCCCGCTGCCATATCCCCAATTTGGCTTCCGGAAGTTTTTGAGTACCGGCGTTTTCGGGCAGGCAGAAACGGAACTGACATCCTTTCCAGTCAGCCTTATACTTTTCGGGAACTCCTGAAAGCAAATACTGTACGTCCACTCGGTCTTGGTGTACTATGAATGTACCTGTAAGTTTCATCGAAGTCGGTACTGATGGAGAAAAAAAATAATGGATACGAATGGCACTTGCCCCATCCACCTCTATTATTTCATGCTTGCAATTGTTTTCGAGTTCAAGTTGAGGCCACCGGCCAAGTTTCAGCTCGCCAAGTTGTACCAATGTCTCCGATTGTTTGTTTTGCAACAGCAACCTTCCTTTATCTTTGGATGCTATTCTTAAAATATAATTGGAAGATTCAATCTTATAGTTTGCCAGCATTTCTATGGGAGTTATACAGAAATTGATTATTAACAATAGTAACCATTTTCTTTTCAATTCGGCAAATGAAATGTTATATAAAAGCTTGTACATATCTTTATTCTTTGTAAATTATAAAATTTACCCCTGCTACAAATATTATGTGGCAGGGGCAATTCTTCATAAAAGTGGATATTCATGATTAATCTTTCATGAACTGCCCTTCTTCGGGTACCTGCAAGGGAGTTACATTATTTTCACAGCCTAAATAACCGTTATTTTGATTAATGTGTCCATTGGTGTTGGCTCTGATATCTTTGTTAGGAATAGGCCATAACATGTGATGAACACTCATAGTGTATTCAGCAAATCTGTTCTTTACACCTTTGTTATAGAAATTGTTATGTTGGCTGATCCAGTCGAACCAAAAATTGTATCCGGCATCTTTCAAGTTGCTGGCACCCTTCGGACCACATAAGTTTTCCATTTTGTAGATACGTCCGTCGAATATCTCACAAGGTTTACCTGTCAGTGCGTATGTATAAGCGATACGAACCAATGTAATGTGACGATGTTCTTCGTAATAAAGTTCACGTGCGCGTTCATTCAGAATTTCACCGATATTGATGTCCTGAGCAGTCAACAGATCGGCACCTGCACGTTTGCGTACTACATTCAGCATGTTGGCAGCTTCACCCAGATTATCTTTCCAGTAATAACATTCGGCAAGCATCAGATAAACTTCGGCACTACGCATTAGATAGATAGGGCTTGAACCACCTTTCCACTGACCGCTACCTGCTGTCGGATCCGGAATATAAACTTTGTAGTGCGGCCATGAAAACCAGCAGCGAATTGAATCACCGCAAGACATATTCACTGGTTTTACTGCCTTCTTTCCATACCAGGGATCATTAGCTTTCTTCAGGGCCGGGTCATTATAAATCAGGTCTTCCATACGTCTCCAGCTATCGTGGTTGTATCGGCCACGTAAGTCGTTTTTCTCCTTCTCTGTCCAAATGGTATATTGGAAATAGTTGGTGGGGCGTACACGGGCAATGCCTCGTCCATATGTTTTATTCACGTCTTCCACAATACCGGCTGCAACGTCTTTGCTGTCGGGAGTGACGGCAAAACCTGTTTTACCACTCGGAGTTTTTACTACGTTATTATTCCACATAGGAACACAGTTAGCCATGATTTCTGTTTTTGCAGAGCCTGTACCACTGGCATTATTCGGTTCGGATACACCATATAATATGCCTTCTGTGTTGGCCGGGTCACTTTTGGCTTCTACGCTGTGCAGATCAAACATCAGGTTGGGGTGATTGTTTTTAGTGGAAGTAAAACGGTTTACCATCAGTGGGTGTTTAGCTACGATTTCATTTCCAACTTTGATAGCATTGTCGAATTCCCCCAATGACATATAGACTTTCATCAACAGTACTCCACAGGCCGATTTGGTGGTGTGTCCACGGTCTACTTGTTCGGGTACCCATTGGTATGCAAATTCCAGTTCTTTTTTCATACGACGCAAGATACTCCAACGGTCACATGTATTAAAATCATACCGTGGGTATGTGACTTCGACATCAATGAAGGGGACATCCCCGAACTGGTTGATCAGTCGCCAGTATCTGTAACAACGCTGAAAGTAACCTGTACCCAATACTTTGTTTTTTTCTGCTTCATTGACGAATTTAGTATCTTTCATACGTGAAAGTACTACATTTGTATATTTTATTTGATTCCAGTTCTCATCCCAGTTATGTGATGTCAAATAGGAGTTTTCCGCATTATTAAAGTTAGCATCCGGCATTAATTGGCGATCCATATCCTGCAAGGGTCCTGCTTTATCAGTCGTCCCGCTGATACAGAGATCGGAGAAGATAAGTTCACAAGTATATCCACTTCCGTTTCCAAAGTATTCATGACGCATGGAACGCTCGGCTGCTGCAAGAGAAGTGAGCAGACCGTCAGCATCAACATATGCATTTTCAGGAGTGAGGAAAGAGAGGGGTTTAGGTTCCAGCCAACTTTCGCTACATCCGGTTAGTAGTGCCGTACATAAAGCGACACCACTGATAGTTTTGAATATTCTGTTCTTTTTCATTGTTCTTTCAAATTAGAGTGTAAAGTTAATACCGAAATTGAATGTTCTTCCCATTGGGCTGTTTGATTCAGGATCCCAGCCGTCGTAATGAGGAGCAAAGACTGCTACATTATGAATGGATGCATTGAAGCGTAAATCTTGGATACCTACAACTTTTGTCCATTTTTGTGGCAGGCGATATGAAACTGTGATGTTGTCCAAACGGATAAATGACTTGTTTACATAATGTGTTCCTAAGTTCTTTGAACCGATACGTGCATAGTCATTAATGGGATTTTCTGGTGTCCAGTAAGGCTGATCGTAACCGCAACTGATAGAAGCATCAAAGTTATTGTTGGCGGCATCAGCATATGAACCGTAGTGACCCCATAAAGAGTACAACATAAATGAAATATCCAGATCATTGAACAATTGGAAGTTGTTACGGAATGTCCAACGGAAACGAGGGGTTGTATATTTCTGGTGTTTCTTGTCATCCTGGTCCAATTTCCCATTTTCGTTGAAGTCCAGATATTTAAAGTCACCCGGCTGGCAGCCGTATTTTGCCGCTTCTTCAGCTTCATCTTGTTGCCATACACCATCTCCTACATAATCCCAAATGCGGTCTGGGTCCTCGCCAATAAACCATTTGTTGGTGATATCATCGTCTTCTACCTGACCGATGATATTACCGTCAGCATCAAGAATATTCTTCATGTTACCGTATAAGTGTTTAATCTTACGACGGTTGAGTGAGAAGTTACCTGTAGCACTCCATTCAAAGTTTTTGCGTCTCATGATGTTGGCATTCAATGTCAATTCAAAACCTGTATTCTGGAGTTGTCCCATATTACTCAATACTTTGCTGAAGCCGGTGATGGGTGGGATAGCACGGTCCATGAGCAAATCATTGGTCATTTTCTTGTATACTTCGATAGAACCGCTTAAGATATCTCCGAAGAGTCCGAAGTCCAAACCTATATTATATGATTTAGCACGTTCCCATTTTAACTTGCTATTTGGCATTTTTTGGTTCAACGTATAAGTGGTGGTATAGAATTTGCCATTTCCATCGATCCAGCAAGTTGGGTTAGAGGTTAACTCTGCAAGGGCAGCGTAGATACCGATGTCTCTATTACCATTTTCACCCCAAGAGAAACGTAATTTACCATAGCTTAACCATGAGGAGGTTTTCTTCATGAATTTTTCTTCTGTGAATACCCATGCTAAGGCAATGGCAGGGAATGTAGCACGTGGGTTCATCATACCGAAAGCTGAGTAACCGTCACGACGAACCGAAGCGGTCAACATATACTTATTACTAAAAGAGTAGAACAAACGTCCCATCAAAGCATCGCCAGTAGTATATTGGTCAGTACTCAATGCAGTAGGATTGTTGCCCAAGTGGATACCATGATAGCCTAATGCGTCACTTGGATTGTATCCTTTGTTAGTGCTCTTAGTCATCCAACTTTGTGACTTTTCGGCATTGACCAGGAAAGTAGCTTCTACTTTATGTTTATCGAGGAACTCATATTTCCAGTTGAAAACATTGTCTACCTGCCAGTTGAAAGCTTTATTATGCTGGCGGAAGGAAGAGCCTCCTTCTCCTGCCCAGGCATCATTCTTGGCTGATTTGTGCTCAAAGCTTTCGTTCCAAGCCAAACGTGGAGTAAAGTTCATCTGGTAAGAGAAACCGAACGGTAAATTCAGACGCCCGTAGATAGTTCCATCCAGATTCATGTATACTTGTTTCTTATCTGTATATTTACGGTCATAGAATGGGTTGGCGATGGTGTTTGAACCATTAGGATAGTGCTGGTTGGCACTTTCTGGATTGTTAACATCATTACTACAATACGGAGAAAACCATGTCAGAGCTTTAGTATCGACAGCAATAGCGCTTTCATCACGGCTGGAGAAGTTCATATTCAGTCCCACTGTGATATACTTGCTGACATTGGATTCCAGATTCAGGCGGGTAGTGAAACGGCTAAATGCATCACCATCTTTGATACCTTCATTGTCCATGTAGCCAATAGACCAATAGTATTGGTAATCTTCACCTTTCTTGCTAATGCTGACGTTGTAGTTTTGTTGTACTGCATTGTTTAACATCAAATCTTGCCAATTAGTTAGTTTACCATTGAAATAATTGTTGATTTCAGGGGTAGATAGATCCAGACGTGACAACCATTTCGTTATTAGTTCTTCTTCTGATACAGACGTAACTTTATCCTTCTGGTCATAATTATACCAATCTACTTTATCTATTCCATTAAGTTTCCGTGGATCGGTATACATTCCCGGATATTGTTCAAGGTATTCATCCGTTTGCCTACCGATTTCGTATGCTTGGCGGAAATCAAGAAATTGCTCGGCATTTCTGAGTTTGCGGCTCTTAATAGGAGTGACCAATCCCCAACTTGTATTGACGTTAATCACTGGCTTACTGCCTGCTATACCTTTTTGTGTAGTGATAGCAATGACTCCGTTTGCTGCTTTTGCACCATATACGGCAGCAGAACTGGCATCTTTCAGTACGTCGATTGAAATGATGTCGTTGGGGTTCAATTCACTAAGTTCGCCATTATAAATAACCCCGTCTACAACAAGTAACGGTTGTGAACCGGCTTTTAACGTACCCTTACCACGTATCAGGAAGTCACCGCCACCTTTTGCTTCGTTGTTGACTGAAATATTCAGACCGGCAGCATTAGCACGCAATAAGTCGTGCATATTACGGGGCATTTCTGCTTTTAAGTCGGTCGGACGAATGTTTGAAATAGCACCGGTTAGATCCTTCTTTTTAGCTGTACCATATCCGATAACTACAACTTCGTCGAGTGCTTGAGCGTCTTCCTGCATTGTAATGTTCAGATTGCTTTGCTGTACTTTGACTTCCACATCTTTGTATCCGATATAAGAAAGAACCAGTGTTTGACCGTTTTTTGCGGCAATGGTAAAGTTACCATTCATATCTGTGATGACGCCGTTATTGGTACCTTTTACCATGACAGTAACGCCAATGAGGACTTCTCCCTTGTTATCTACTACATGCCCTTTTATTGATATATTGCCCGTTCGTTGTTCTGGAGCAACACTATGAATCTGCGTTGAAAGGGATGTCGTAATGAAGGGCTGACCAGCTTGTACTGTGCCAATGCCCAACAAAGCAGTCAGAGCTACTGATTGGGCCAGACGATAGCATCGTTTGTGACCTTGCTGCCACATGCATGGATGTGATGAATTGTTTTTCATATAACTGAATAATAATTAGTATTTAGATATTTATTAAGCTTTTACTGATTGCAACTTTATGATTTTCAACCTCAAAATTGCTGGATAATAATGTTGTTTCTATTCTGCTCATTTTAGATTTGTTTTATGTTATATAATTGAGTTACACATGCAAATCTCTGAAATAATATGATAACTTATGCAAAGAATGATGAAAATCATCGGGAACGATTTTGTAGTTTTTTTATGTTAATAGCTTGTTATCTAGTTGATTATTCCTATATAAAAACATACTTTTGCATGCCTTGCACAGAAAAATAGTTAGCTTTAGTTAAGGAAAACGTTCCCGTTGATTTTGCAGATAATGATTCTATATTATTCTATAATATTGTGATATTTGCCATGTTGTTGAACTTTTAAGTAATTAATATGATGATATATTTATCCATTTTTTATAAATATCGTCTACAGAGAATAATCTTATTGTTAGTTTTAGCTTTTTATTCTTTAGTTCTGTGTGCGCAGTTTGTGGATTATGAAAGAATAACCCCTCATCCTCGTTTATTATTAACGCAAGGAGGAGAAGAAGCTGTAAAGAAATCAATAGCAACGTTTCCATCGTTATTGAAGGTTCATAAGCGTATATTGGAAGAATCTGATGAGATACTCATCCAACAAATGGCGGAACGAGTTATGGAAGGGAAGCGGTTGCTGAGTGTTTCCCGTTTGGCATTAAAACGTATTTTCTATCTTTCATATGCCTATCGTATGACGAAGGAAGAAAAGTATGCCTATCGTGCGACACAAGAAATGCTTTCGGTAAGCCGTTTTCCAGATTGGAATCCATCTCACTTTTTGGATGTGGGAGAAATGGTGTTGGCATTATCCATAGGTTATGATTGGCTTTATGAGTATTTGGAATCGGAAATACGTTCTATAGTACGTGACGCAATTGTAGAAAAAGGCCTGGATGCCGCTGCTCCTGATGAGTGGTTTTACAGGGCAGCCTCTAATTGGAATTCTGTTTGTAATGGTGGTTTATTGTATGGTGCACTTGCAGTTTTTGAGGATGTGCCGGATAAGGCAAAAAAAATTATAGAGAGGTGCTTGCTGACTAATCCTAAAGCTTTATCGGCTTATGGACCGGACGGAGGGTATCCGGAGGGCTTTCATTATTGGGGATACGGTACCAGTTTTCAGGTGTTACTTATTGCTGTCCTTGAAAGTGCATTGGGGACGGATGCCGGATTGTCCGAATATCCTGGTTTTTTGAAATCAGCTCGCTTTATGGAATTTATGACAGCTCCAAGTGGCGAATACTTTAATTTTTCGGATGCTGTTAATGGGGTGAGATGTAATATGATGATGTTTTGGTTTGCTAAGAAAATGGGGGATTTATCTTTACTATGGTTAGAAAATCAATATTTAGAGAATCCCTCAGTTAGTTTTGCAGAAGATCGTTTATTGCCTTGTCTGTTGATTTTTTGTGCTCATCAGGATTTGAGTAATATACAACCACCTTCGTGCCATTTCTGGCATAATGGTGGAAAGACCCCGGTTTTTATTTATCGTGGCGGATGGAATAGTAAAGAGGATAGCTATTTGGCCGTAAAAGGAGGTTCTCCCCTAACTTCTCATGCGCATATGGATGCCGGTTCGTTTATTTATGAAAGGGAGGGAATACGCTGGGCGATAGATCTTGGAATGCAAAATTACTTAAGTCTGGAGAGTAGAGGAATAAATTTATGGGATCAGTCTCAAGAAGGACAACGGTGGGGAGTGTTCCGTCTTGGTAATATGGCACATAATACGCTTACGATAAACAATAAGCGGCATTTAGTGAATAGTTATGCTTCTATTAACAGAATATATAAAAGTGAAGATAAGAAAGGGGTAGAAGTAGATCTTACAAGCGTTTTTGCTGATGATATGGAAAAAGTTGTCCGCATCATTTATCTGAATGAAGAAGATGATCTGATTGTGAAAGATGAACTGGTTACGGGAGAAAAAGAGGCTTTGGTAACTTGGATTATGGTAACACCGGCTGAAGCAAGGATCGTCGGTAGGAATCAAATAGAATTGGCTAAGGATGGACACCGAATGTTGCTTACCGTGACTGCACCGGGGGATGTTGAAATGAAACTTTGGTCAAATGAACCCACCCATGTTTTTGATGAACCTAATCCGGGAAGTATGCGTGTAGGTTTTGAAACTTATCTTCCCGCAAACCGGAGGAATTTGTTGAAAGTGACATTAAATCTTATTAGATGAATTATTTATCAATTAAATTATAAAAAGGATTTATGAAAAAGAAATGGCTCTTATTAAGTTTAATTGGTTTCCTTGTTTCGTGTTCGAAACAGGAATCAATGGATGCATTGACAGCACGTGTATTTACCGTTGCAGAGCAGCAGTATTTGACAATGGATACTCGTTTGGAGAGTACTACTTTATCGCAGTCCATAGCTCCGGACAGTACATTCAAATCTTCGACAATTTATTGGTGGTGTAGCGGGTTTTATCCCGGTTCACTCTGGTATATTTATGAGTATACTCAAAATGAAGCCGTGAAGACATTGGCCGAAAAGAATACGTTGAAACTGGATCCTATTCAATACGTAACCAATGATCATGATGTAGGTTTCCAGTTAAATTGTAGTTATGGTAATGGTTTTCGTCTCACGGGAAATGAAGATTATAAGAAAGTTCTTTATCAAGGGGCACAATCATTGGCGACCCGCTTTAGTTCCGTAACTGGAGTAACCCAAAGCTGGGATTTCTTGCGCCGTGGTTGGAAATACCCTGTTATCATTGATAATATGATGAATCTGGAATTACTGATGTTTGCATCGAAAGCCTTTGATAATGATACTTTGGAATATATAGCTCGTACACATGCAAATACTACCCTTAAAAACCATTTCCGTAAAGATTATTCTTCTTATCATCTGGTAGATTATGACCCTGAAGATGGACATGTGCGTAGCCGGCAAACAGTACAGGGTTATGCCAATGAATCATCATGGGGGAGAGGGCAAGCCTGGGCACTTTATGGTTATACAATGATGTTTCGCATGACCGGAGATGAAAAGTATTTGGAACACGCAGAAAATATTGCCGATATGCTTCTTTCACGTCTTCCGGTTGATGGTATTCCTTATTGGGACTTTGATGCTCCTAACGGTAATGAATATCGCGATGCTTCAGCCGGTGCAATAATGGCCTCTGCTTTTGTGGAACTGAGTGGTTTTGCTACGGATGAGAAAGCAAGACAAAATTATCTATCAATAGCTGAAAAACAACTTCGAACTCTTGCTTCATCTCATTATCTTGCTGAACCGGGAACTAACTGTAATTTTATTCTAAAGCATAGTGTCGGTAATCTTCCAGAAAAGAGCGAAGTAGATGTACCACTTTCTTATGCCGATTATTATTTCTTAGAAGCATTGTTACGTTATAAAAAGACTGTAGGATAAGTTCGCAAAGTTTTTTTCGAAGAGTTGGCTTGTTTAAGGTCAACGCTTCGAGAGAAAATGCATTTAACTCCTGTTTTTTCCTAATATATTCCGCTGGATATGCACGTTTCTTTTCGGTTATGAACAAAATGTCATAAGGTGGTAGGGTGATAAAGTGGCTGCGCTATATATCACAGAGCGTTATTCCACTATCACTTTATCACCCTACCACCTTATGACCTTATCACTCTTTTGTTCTTTTCTATTCCGATATGAGTTAAATGATGCTTCATCGTATATTTCATCTGTTAGTAATTATACTTACAAAAAACTCG
>ERZ791625.966-NODE-966-length-16669-cov-3.250030_pt1 | contig 16669 bp, 20 predicted proteins | sample MGYA00510267_ERZ791625 | MGnify/ENA primary metagenome ERZ791625 (study PRJEB30046, sample SAMN00715229) | human gut metagenome | study: EMG produced TPA metagenomics assembly of the A metagenome-wide association study of gut microbiota in type 2...
CATAGACGCTGGCATCGCCGTGGGGATGGTACCGGCCCAGCACGTCGCCCACGCAGGTGGCGGACTTTTTGAAGGGTTTGTCCACCGTGAGGCCATCCTCGTACATGGCGTAGAGGATCCGGCGATGGACGGGCTTCAGGCCATCCCGCACGTCAGGGAGAGCCCGGCCCACGATGACGCTCATGGCGTACTCAATGTAGGATTTCTCCATCTCGGGGACCAGCGGTGACTCCACGATCTTCTGTTCGGGGTACCGGATCTCCTCAGGATCGTATTGGGGCTTTTTGCTCATGTATCGTATCTCCTTTTTGTAGGGGCCGGCGCCCTCGCCGGCCCGCAAAGGCATATCTGATCGGACGGGCGGCCGAGGGCAGCCGCCCTACGGATCAATAGTCAAGATTGACCGCGTATTGGGCGTTGCGCTCGATAAATTCCTTCCGGGGCTCCACCTTCTCGCCCATCAGGATGGTAAAGGTCTCGTCCGCGGCCACGGCGTCATCCAGCGTGATGCGCCGGAGCGTCCGGGTGGTGGGATCCATGGTGGTTTCCCACAGCTCATGGGGGTTCATCTCACCCAGGCCCTTGAACCGGGAGATGTCGATCTTGGCGTTGGGGTTGTCGCCCCGCATCTCGGCGGCGATCTTCTCCCGCTGGATGTCGTCAAAGGCCACTCGGGTGGTCTTGCCACGGGTCAGCTTATACAGGGGCGGAACAGCGGAGTAGACATAGCCCTCCTCGATCAGGGGCCGCATGAAGCGGAAGAAGAAGGTCAGCAGCAGAGTACGGATATGGGCGCCGTCCACATCGGCATCGGCCATGATGATGACCTTGTGATACCGGAGCCTGTTCAGATCGAACTCATCCCCGATGCCCGCGCCCAGGGCTGTGATGACGGGCTGGAGCTTGTCGTTGCCGTAGACCTTGTCGGCCCGTTCAGCATCTTGCCCCACAGGGGGAGGATGGCCTGAAACCGGGAGTCACGGCCCTGGGTGGCGGAGCCGCCTGCGGAGTCGCCCTCCACGATATAGATTTCTGTCAGCTCCGGGTTATTCTCGTTGCAGTCCCGCAGCTTATCCGGCATGGCGGCGCCGCCGAGAGCCGTCTTGCGGCGGATGGATTCCCGGGCCTTTTTGGCGGCCTCTCTCGCCCGATTGGCAGTGAGAGCCTTATCCAGGATCATCCGGCCCACCTGGGGGTTCTCCTCCAGGAAGATCTCCAGCTTTTCGGAGACGATGTTATTCACCAGGGTCCGGATCTCACTGTTGCCCAACTTCGACTTGGTCTGGCCCTCAAACTGGGCCTCTGTCAGCTTGACGGAAATGACGCAGGTGAGGCCCTCCCGGCAGTCCTCGCCGGAGACCTTCTCGTCATCCTTCAGCAGCTTGATCTTCCGGCCGTAGGCGTTCAGCACATTGGTGAGAGCCCGCTTGAAGCCCTCCTCGTGCATGCCGCCCTCCGGCGTGTGGACGTTGTTGGCGAAGGAGAGGATCGTCTCGTTATAGCCGTCGTTATACTGCATGGCCACTTCCGCCACGGAGTCCTCTCGGGCTCCGGACATGTAAATCACGTCGTTGTGAAGCACATCCTTGCTCTTGTTCAGCCAGGTAACAAACTCCCGGATGCCGCCCTCGAAGCACATGTTGTCCTCCTGCTCCCGTCCGGGGCGGGCGTCCACAGTGCGGATGCACAGGCCAGCGTTCAGGAACGCCTCCTCCCGCATCCGGGTGTGAAGGGTATCGTAATTGTACTCCGTATCCTCGAACATCTCCGGGTCCGGCTTGAAGGTGACAGTGGTGCCGGTGTGGTCTGTATCTCCCACAATGGTCATGGGCTGGGTCACATTGCCCCTGGAGAACTTCATCTCATAGATATGTCCGTCCCGGTGGACCTGGACCGTCAGCCATTCGGAAAGGGCGTTCACCACACTGGCGCCCACGCCGTGGAGACCGCCGGAGACCTTGTAGCCCCCACCGCCGAACTTGCCGCCGGCGTGGAGGACGGTGTACACTACCTCCAGGGCGGGCTTGCCGGTCTGGGCCTGGATGTCCACGGGGATGCCACGGCCATTGTCCACCACGGTGATGGTGTCCCCCTCGTTGATTCGCACCAGGATGTCGGTGCAGTAGCCGGCCAGTGCCTCGTCGATGGCGTTGTCCACGATCTCATAGACCAGATGGTGCAGGCCGGAGGTGGACGTGGAGCCGATATACATGCCGGGCCGCTTCCGGACGGCTTCCAGGCCTTCCAGCACCTGAATTTCCGATGCGTCGTACTCGTTGGCCGTGTCCACCGCAGTGGAGTTCAACAGTTCATTTTCTGCCATGCAGGTTCTCCTTTCAGGATATTCATATCCGTTCCAAGGCAAGAAGAGCCGGGCCGGAGCCGCCTCCGGCCCGTTTCTCCTTGCCCTGAACCATGTAAGTTGGAATCAAGTGCGTAATTTCTTCAAAATCAGATATGTCAGCAGAGCCAGGAGGGCGGTGAACAGCGCCATCCAGGCAAAATACAGCAGCAGAAGGAACGCACTGTACACCAGAAGCAGCGGGCTGGACCAGCCGTCTCCGGCGCCTGCTGTAATTTTGCAGCAGGACCAGCTGCACCGTGAACACTGCCGCCAGAAAGAGCACCAGAGTTCCTGTCTCCAGGGATGTGAACGAGGATAAAAAGTGGGGAAGGTTTACCAGTGTCGTATATGCCGCCATGGGATCTCCCCCTGGCTCATTCCAGGTTTCCGCTCTCCGCCCGCTTCTGGAGGGTGGTGGAATTCAGCTGGCTGAGGTACACGATCTGCCGGTGATAGGGGTGATCGCACACCACGAAGGACTTGGGGATCTCGCCGGACACGTCCAGCACCACGCCCTCTTTCTCCGCGGCCGCCAGATACTCCCGGGTCCGCTTGCCGTAACTGCATTTGTCCAGATCAAAGATGCCGATGACCCGGCGGTCGGGAAGAATTTCGTTTTGGCCGATGTGGAGGTACATGGTGGTCTCCTTTCGGTATCTGTTGGCGACTTTGCCGCTTACGGATGCGGAACTGCCCTTGTAGAGGGAGCGATCCGTGCCTCATTCTAACTCTGTTTCATAGAAGTCATAAAACCACATCCGCTGCTTCTTCATTTTGCGGAGGGCGCCGTTGTCATTTTCATAGATCACCATGGACAATTCCTCTTCCGGATCTCCATCGTAGACAGTGATCACCTTGTTAAGATTTCCGGTGTCCAGGCCCATGACGATGATCCGAACATTCCTCTCCTGATCGAAAATATCGTAATACAGGGAGGTGACCTCCCCGGACTGGGCGGTGACGCCCGCGTCGGAAAACTGGTAGCGCTCTTCATCCAGAAATTCCGACAGGATCGCGTGGATGTCCTCGTGTTCTGACGGTGGCAGATCGATGAACTGTTCCCCTCCGGCGACGGCCGCCTGGACGGAGGGACTCTCCTCCAGGGCGGAGAGGATTTCCCGGTCCGTCTCTGTAATGGCCAGCTCCGGGATCTCTGCCAGAACGCGCTCCTCGCTGGTGTCTTCTTCCACCATGGTATAGGTGGCGCTGCGCATCTCGTGGGAGATCAGAACACCGAAGCCGATGGCCAGCGCCGCACCGGAGCAGAGGGCAACGGCACGGACGGCATACCGCTGAAAGTGGTCCTCCCCGCCACGGAGCAGGTTGGACAGACTCCATCCAAACAGAAGTCCGCCACCGTACAGCCCCCAGCACAGCAGTAGGAAGGAGAACGGGAGGGTATGGAAAGGAGACACCACACACAGCGCCAGTCCCAGCGCCCCCGCTAGAACAGGCACCCACAGCAGATAGCGCCTTGTCCGGCAGACCAATCCCACGATCAGCTCCCAGAGAAAGCCAGCAGCTGGTCCGCCGAAAACCAGAATGGGAAGCACTGCGTACTAATTCATCACGGTTACCTCCATTTTGTCATGTTGGGGGCCTGTAATTGGATCTGTTGTGTTTGATTGAACAGGCTACCGCCTGGCCGCAGGGATCATCCACTGATGGCGCCCTGTTTCACATGGAACACCTTCCCGCCCAGCATTTGGGGCAGCCGGTCATCCTCACAGCAGGTGATGAACACCTGTCCCCCCGCGATGCGGTTGAGAACGAACTCCTGCCGGCGGGGATCCAGCTCACTGAGAACGTCATCCAGCAGCAGCACCGGGTATTCGCCGGTGGCGTTCTGGTAGATTTCCCGCTCCGCCAGCTTCAGCGCCAGAGCCGCGGTGCGGGTCTGACCCTGGGAAGAGTAGGATTTGGCCTCCCGGCCGTCGATGGTGATGACCAGATCGTCCTTGTGGGGGCCGGAGAGGCACATCCGGGAGGCCCGCTCCGCCCCCTGGTGGGATTCCATGTGGGCCCGGAGCTGCTCCGTGAGGACCTCCACCTCCGCCGCCGGGTCCGTGACGGAGGAAACAGTCTGATAGGTGACCTCCAGGCGCTCCCTTCCGCCGGAGCACTCCCGATGGTGGCGGGCGGCATAGCGGTTCAGCGCCTCCGCGAACTGCCGGCGGTAGTGGACCAGCACAGCGCCGAAACGAACCATCCGCTCGTTGAAGTCCGGCAGCAGCTCCAGGAGATCCGGCCGCTCCTCACTGTCCCGCAGAATGCGGGTCTTGTGGTCATAGAGCCGGTGGTACTCCGCCAGAGCGGCCGCGTATCTCGGCCGCAACTGGCAGAGTGCGGTGTCCATGAAGCGCCGCCGGGCGGCGGCCCCCTCCCGGATCAGATACAGGTCATCCGGGCAGAAGAATACGGTGTGGTACACCTGACTCAGGGCGGCGCTGTTTTTGGCAGGCACCTGATTCACCCACATCTTCCGCCGCCGGTCCCGGTACAGCTCCACCCGGGTGCGGAACTCCCGGTCTCGGGCGGAGATCCCGGCTTCCAGCACAGCGGCGGGCGCATCGAAGGCAATCATCTCCCGGTCCGTCCTGGCCCGGGGGGATTTCCCGCAGGAGAGGTAGACGATGGCCTCCAGCAGATTGGTCTTGCCCTGGGCGTTCTCCCCAAAGATCACATTGCAGTCCGGGTCAAAGGATACCCGCTGGCCGGAGTAGTTGCGGAAATGCTGCAGCTCCAGCTCAAGAATCCGCATAGGCCACCGTGTAATGGGCGCCCTGGAAGGCCACATCGTCTCCGGGGCGGATCTTTTTGCCCCGCATGGTGCAGATCTCGCCGTTGACGGTGACCTCGCCGCCCTGGATCCGCTCCTTTGCCTCGCCGCCGGAGGACACCAGATTGGCGAATTTCAGCAGGTCCTGGAGCTTGATGAACTCCGTGTGAATCGTGATCGTCTCCATCTGCTCACTCCGCGCTCTTCAGCCGCACCGGCAGGACCATATAGAGGAAGTTTTCCTCCCCCTCCGTGGGGACGATGATGGCGGGGGAGACGCCGGTATTCAGCTCGATCTTCACCGTGTCCGCCGGCGCGTACCGGAGAGCCTCCATCAAATAGCGGTTGTTGAACCCGATCTCCAGCCCGCCGCCGTCACCGGACAAGCGGCAGATATCCTTGGCCTCGCCGTTTCCGGTCTTGGCGGAGAGCAGCACCTTGTCGTGGTCAAACAGGCACCGGACCGGACTCTTCTGCTTTTCGGAGATCACCACACTGACGCGGTCAATGCTCTCAATCAGGGCCTTGGTATCTGCGATGACGGAGATGGGATTCTTCCGTGGGATGGCATTCTTATAATCCAGGAACTCTCCCTCCAACCGGCGGCAGATCAACTCCGTGTCTCCTACCTCAAATAGAATATGACTTTTGCCCAGGGTCACGGCAGCCAGATCCTCCACGTCGGAACAGATATTTTTCACCTCGCCCAGGGCGCTGCCCGGCGCCACAAAGGAAAAGGCGCCGCCGTCGATCTTTTCCAGCGGCTCCCGCCGGATGGCCAGACGGAATCCGTCCACCGCCACCATAGTCAGGCCCTGGTCCGTGATCTCGAACAGGGCACCAGTATGGATGGGGCGGCTCTCATTGGTGGAGACAGCGAAGGCCGTCTCCTCGATCATGGCACGCAGCAGCTTCTGTTGGATGGAGACGGAAAAATCATCCTCCACCATGGGCAGCTCCGGGTAATCCGCCGCGGAGAGGCCCAGGATATCAAAGTCCGCATCGCCGCAGGAGAGATGGACCAGCTGTTTGTCATCCGCGGTGAAAACCACCACATCGTCGGGCATCCGGCGAATGATGTCGCCGAAGAGGCGGGCGTTTAAAACAATCTCGCCAGGTTCCGTTACATCGGCGGAGACCTTCGTACGGATGCCGGTCTGCAGGTTGTAGCCGGAAATGGTCAGCCGGCTGTCCGCGTGGAGCAGCAGCCCTTCCAGCGCGGGAATGGAGCTCTTCTGGGCCACGGCGCGGCTGGTGACGGCGATGGCGCTTTGCAGAAGGGCCTTTTCACAGGAGAATTTCATGCATGCACTTCCTCTCTAGTCGGGGTTTGAAGATATGGGTCGGAATCGCTCTTTTGAAAAAGAAAGAAATGTATTTTTTAGAAAAAGCAGCCGTAGGGAAAAAAGCTGTGGAAAAGGCGGGGAAAGGCTTGCGCTGTCGGATTTTGAGGCTCCACAGGGGATGTGGAAGGATCCGGGGATTTTTCCACGGACTTTTTTGAAAGACCATTTTCCACAGGGAAGTTTTTCTTTTCCACGGAAGATGTGGAGAAATCTGGTCACCGCTTGGAGTTGATATTCGTCTTGATCTCCTTCACCATTTCGGCAAACGCAGCGTCCTTCTTCATCTTCTTTTCGATTTGCTGGATGGAGTAGAGGACGGTGGAGTGGTCCCGGTTGTCAAAGACCTTGCCGATCTCATCCAGACTGAGGTTCGTCATGGAGCGGATCAGGTACATGGCAATCTGCCGGGCGGAGACCGCGTCCCGCACCCGCTGCTGGCCCCGGATCACGGACTCGTCCAGACTGTAATATTTGGAGATATACTCAAGGATGGCCTCCGGCGTGGGGACATACTCGTTGCTGCGGCGCAGCATGTCCTGGATGGCCCGGGTGACGGTTTCTTCGTCGGTGTCGTTGCCCAGCAGATCCTTGTAGGCCAGGATCTTGTTGATGGTGCCCTCCAGCTGGCGGACGTTGGCGGTGACGTTTTCGGCGATGTAGGCGGAGATTTTGTCCGGCAGCTCCATGCCCAGCAGGGCGGCCTTGTTTTTCACGATGGCAAGACGCGTCTCAAAATCCGGCGGCGCTACGTCCACCAGCAGTCCCCACTCAAATCGGGTGCGGAGGCGGTCCTCCAGCTGGGTCATCTCAGAGGGTGGACGGTCAGAGGTCAGGACGATCTGCCGGCCGGACTCGTACAGGGTGTTGAAGGTATGGAAGAACTCCTCCTGCGTCTGCTTTTTGCCGGCGATGAACTGCACGTCGTCCACCAGCAGCAGGTCCGCCTGGCGGTACTTCTCCCGCATCTCCGCAGTCTTACCCTCCCGGATAGCATCCACCAGCTCGTTGGTCAGGTCGTCGCCCTTCACGTAAGCGATCTTGGACCGGGGATCGTTCCGGCGGATGACGTTGGCGATGGCATAGATCAGATGGGTCTTGCCCAGGCCGGAGTCCCCGTAGATCAGCAGGGGGTTGTAGTTCTGAGCAGGATGCTCCGCCACGGAGACGGAGGCGGCATAAGCCAGCTTGTTGGAAGGGCCCACCACGAAGGTCTCGAATGTGAACTCCGCGGAAGTGAACCGCTCGCTCTGGCGGTGCGGGCGGTTATCCTTGAGCTCTGCGTAATCCAGGTCGTCCAGAATCTTCACTTCAAAATCCGTGGAGAAAATGTCGTGAAGGGAGGCCTTGATGTTTTTCATGAACAGGGACTCGATATAGCCTTTTTTAAAGTCGTTGGAACAGTGGAGGATAAACGTATTGCCCTGGATGTCCACAGCCTCCAATTCGTCGAACCAGGTGGCGATGGTGGTCTCCGAGAGCTCGCCCTTCAGCTGGGATAGTACATTGTCCCACACGTCGGCGACGGAATTCAAAAGGAAACACCTCTCTCTAGTAAAAAATAGACATGGCAGTACGCTTTATTATACCAAAGACAGCCGGAAATTACAACACTTATTCTAATAATAAGAACCAAGGAGATCCGCCTGCACAGGCAACAAGATATAGCGGCTTTGGACAGCATGGGACACCAGATTTTGAAATTTTCGAGAATCGCAACTGAAAAAAGAAAAAAATACGGAAATTTCGCAAAACTTTTAAGTTTTAGTTGACATATTTTCAAACAGTCTGTATAATATCGGTTGCGCCGCGATCATGCGGTCTTGATCTGTTTACTGCGCCGCCCTTTAGGCGGTGTCGAGTAAGTGCCGCCCTCAAAAGGGCCGCAATTCTGACAGGAGGTGTCTCAACATGGCAACGAAACGTACCTATCAGCCCAAGAAGCTGCACGGCCAGAAGGTCCACGGTTTCCGCAAGAGAATGGCAACCGCCAACGGCCGCAAGGTCCTGGCCCGTCGCCGCGCCAAGGGCCGCGCCCGTCTGTCCTACTGAGAAACGGACCGTGCGGGAGACACTTGAACAACGTCTTCAGGGACGGCGGGAATTCTGTGATTCCTCCGTCCCTCGTTGAGTTTGTGTCAGATGTGTCAAATGGGAGAAGGCAGGTGGCAGCATGAAGCGGGCAGTGACCCTGAAAGAGAATTATGAGTTCCGCCGGCTGTACCAGAAGGGCGCCTCCGCCGTGGGCGGAGGGATGGTGCTTTACTGCCGGAAAAACCGGCTGGGGCACAACCGCCTGGGCGTGACGGTATCCGTCAAGCTGGGTCATGCGGTGGTCCGCAACCGGGCCCGCCGCCGCCTGCGGGAGGTCTACCGGCTCAATTCCGGACGGCTCCGCCAGGGGTACGATATGATTCTAGTAGCCAGGGGACGGACCCTGACTGCCTCCTGGAAGGAGCTGAACGATACCTTCCTGCGTCTTTGCAGGAAGCTGGAGCTGCTGGAGGACCGGTCATGATGAAAAAGGTCCTGCTGGCCCTGGTGAAATTTTACCGGGTGGCCATCTCCCCGTACCGGCCGCCTTGCTGCCGGTATATTCCCACCTGTTCCCAATATGCGCTGGAGGCGATTGAGAAGTACGGCGCCCTCAAGGGCGGCTGGCTGGCGTTCCGGCGTATCCTGCGCTGCAATCCGTTTCACAAGGGAGGATATGATCCGGTCCCATGAGAGGAGGGGACAAGCCCCTCTGCCGGACCCTGTGCTGCTGTCCGGCCGTCTGTCAGCCGGCACTGCGGAATGCGGACAGGCCGAAAGCGGAAATGCTCCGCTCTGCGGGCGCTGAAAGCCCGGGTCCCATTACAATTTGGAGGAAGCATCTATGTTTTCAACCATCGGATACGCAATTTGTATCCCGTTTGCGGCCCTGCTGCGGCTGTTTTACAACCTGACAGGGTCCTACGGCGTGTCCCTGATCCTGTTCACGCTGGTCATCAAGCTGATCCTGCTGCCCTTCCAGATGAAGTCCAAGAAGAGCATGGTGCGGATGAGCCGCATGTCCGGCAAGATGCAGGAGATCCAGAAGAAATACGCCAACAACCAGCTGAAGATGCAGGAGGAGATGCAGAAGTTCTACCAGGAAGAGGGCTTCAATCCCATGAGCGGCTGCCTGTGGAGCTTTCTGCCCCTGCCCATTCTGATGGCCCTGTACTATATCATCCGGGAGCCCATTGTCTACTTCATGAACTTCGGCGGCAAGGACGCCGGTCTGGCGGTAGTGAATGCGGCCAGAAGTCTGATTGAAGGCGCCGGCATTGAGATCGTGGCCAGCCCCGGCTATGAGCAGATCGCCATTTCCAACATCATTAACAGCCAGTTCCCCGACTTCATTGCAGAGCATCCCGGCTGGGTGAACATCGACTACCACTTCCTGGGGATTGACCTGATCCAGACGCCCTGGAGCGCTGTCAGCAGCCTCTCCACGGGCATCACGCTGGCCGCGGTGGGACTGATTCTGATTCCCATCATTTCCGGTGTGTTCAGCTTCCTGCTGAGCAAGGTCAGCATGAGCCAGTCCGCCCAGACTGCGGCTGCCAACGGCTCCACCAAGATGATGATGTGGATGATGCCTCTGATGTCTATCTACATCGCCTTCATCGTGCCCGCCGCCCTGGGCGTGTATTGGGCTGCCCAGAGCGCGTTCTCCATTATCCAGGAGATGGTCCTGGGCAAGTTCTACACCAAGAAGCTGCAGGAAGAGGAGGACGCCCGGCAGGAGATGATCCAGGCGGACCGCCAGAAGCGGATGGAGGAGGCCAAGCTGCTTCAGGAGCAGCAGCGTCAGCAGGCCGCACAGAAGAAGAGCCTGAAGGAAAAGCGGCAGGCGGCGCAGGAGGCCAAGGCCCTGAAGGCCAAAAAGGCGGCCACCAGCACCACGGAAGCGGGCCGTGTGGGAGACCGGCCCTATGCCCGCGGCCGGTCCTACAAGGAGGACCGCTATGATGATCAGTAAGGAGCTTGTTACGCCATGAGACAGTTTATTGATGTAACGGGCAAGACCGAGGATGAGGCCATCCAGAATGCCCTGCGGCAGCTTGGCCTGGACCGGGACGATGTGTCCGTTGAGATTTTGGAGCGAGCAAAGTCCGGTTTCCTGGGTCTGGGCAGCTGCCCGGCCAAGGTCCGGGTGAGCTACGGCCCGGAGGAGGAAGAGGAGGTTCTCGCCCCCGCGCCTGCCCCCAAGGAGAAGCCGCAGGAAGAGCGGCCTAAGCCCCCCAAAGCGGAAAAGCCGCCCAGACAGGAGCGCAAGCCGGCGGAGACGCCGGCGCCCGCCCCGGAGGAGAAGACCCGGCAGTCCGCTCCCGTGCAGACACTGGGCGAAGAAGTGGATGACGAGAAGGCCCAGGCCATCCGTAAGTTCCTCTCCGGCCTGCTGGAGCAGATGGAGAGTGCTGCGGAGATCCACATCTATCTGCTGGAGAAGGGCCGCTACAAGGTGATCCTGGAGGGCAAGAATCTGGGCGCACTGATCGGCCGCCGGGGCGAGACTCTGGACGCCATCCAGCAGCTGACCAGCTATGCGGTGAACCGCAGCGGCAGCGGCCGGGTGAGGGTGCAGCTGGACGCGGAGAATTACCGGGAAAAGCGGGAGCAGAGTCTTCAGCATCTGGCCCGGAAGGTGGCCGCCAAGGTCACCAAGTACCGCCGCAGCGTGACACTGGAACCTATGAATGCCTATGAGCGGCATGTGATCCATACGGCGCTGCAGGATGTGCCCAATGTGACGACCTACTCCACCGGAACGGAGCCCAACCGCCGGGTGATCGTGGCCTACGATCGGGAGAAAAAGTAAATTGGGAAAGGCCGCCCTATGGGGCGGCCTTTTTCTGCGCTTCGGATAAGGGATCAGACCAGGGTCCGGGTGAGAGAGTGCCCTGCCTGGTGCGGCTTCTGTGGGACTCGGCCTTGACATTCTGATGAAAACGTGATACAGTTCTCACGATATCCAAAAGGCAGTGACAGGGAGAAGTATCCCCCATACCCCGGCAAAGAGAGAGGGCGGCTGGTGTGAGCCCTTGCGGGGAGGCGGAAGAACAGGCACCCTGGAGCCGCGGGGCGGAAATGCCCTGCCGGTCCCCGCCGTTACCGGGTGAAGAGTGCGCGTCAGCCAGGCGCGAATTCAGGTGGAACCACGGACTGATTGTTCGCCCTGAGCCGAAAACCGGCTCGGGGCGTTTTTTCTGTCCGGGCCGCCGTAAAGGAGAATGGAACATGAAAAACACCGAGAAGACCATGGAGAAGATCGTGGCCCTGTGTAAGAACCGGGGATTCGTATTCCCCGGCAGTGAGATCTATGGCGGCCTTGCCAACAGCTGGGACTACGGTCCCCTGGGCGTGGAGATGAAGAACAATGTCAAGCGGGCCTGGTGGAAGAAATTCGTCCAGGAGAATCCCTACAACGTGGGACTGGACTCCGCCATTTTGATGAATCCCCAGGTGTGGGTGGCCAGCGGCCACGTATCCACCTTCAACGATCCTCTGATTGACTGCAAGGCCTGCAAGATGCGCCACCGGGCGGACAAGCTGGTGGAGAGCTATGTGCAGGAGCACGGCATGGACGTGAACGTGGAGGCCATGACCCAGGAGGAGCTGGTGGCATTCATCCGGGACAACCAGGTGCCCTGCCCTGGCTGCGGCAAGAGCGACTTCACCGACATCCGCAAGTTCAACCTGATGTTCAAGACCCACCAGGGCGTCACGGAGGACACCGCCAACGAGGTGTACCTGCGGCCGGAGACCGCCCAGGGCATTTTTGTCAACTTTCCCGCCATCCAGCGGACCACCCGCCGGAAGTTGCCCTTCGGCGTGTGCCAGATCGGCAAGTCCTTCCGCAACGAGATCACCCCGGGTAACTTCATTTTCCGCATCCGGGAGTTCGAGCAGATGGAGCTGGAGTTCTTCTGTAAGCCGGACACGGATCTGGAGTGGTTCCAGTATTGGCGGACGTACTGCCACGACTGGCTGAAGGGCCTGAACATCAAGGAGGAGAATCTGCGGCTGCGGGATCACGAGCCCGAGGAGCTGAGTTTCTACTCCAAGGCCACTACGGACTTTGAGTATCTGTTCCCCTTCGGCTGGGGGGAACTGTGGGGTGTGGCGGACCGGACCAACTACGACCTGACCCAGCATCAGGAGCACTCCGGCCAGGATCTGACCTATTTCGATCAGGAGAAGAACGAGCACTATATCCCCTATGTGGTGGAGCCCTCCCTGGGCGCGGACCGGATGACCCTGGCCCTGCTGGTGGAAGCCTACGATGAAGAGGTGGTGGATGCAGAAAAGAACGACGTCCGCACCGTCATGCGGTTCCATCCGGCCATCGCGCCTTTTAAGTGCGCGGTGCTGCCCCTTTCTAAGAAGCTCTCCGAAAAGGCCCGTGAGATCCAGGCGGAGCTCAGCAAGGACTGGATGGTGGACTTTGACGACACCGGTTCCATCGGCAAGCGGTACCGCCGGGAGGACGAGATCGGCACGCCCTACTGCATCACGGTGGACTTCGACACCGTGGGCGATGCGGATAAGGCTGGTGACAACTGCGTTACCGTCCGGGACCGGGACACCATGGAGCAGGTGCGGCTGCCTATCGACCAGCTGAAGAGCTATCTGGCGGAGAAACTGGCATATTGATGCCTGTGTCGATCCTGCTCCAGAACGCCGCGGCGCGGCGTCCGAGCATTTTGCCGGAGGCAAAATCTCGCCGGAGGGCGGATTCATTCCGCCCGAGGAATGAGATGGGACAGGGGTCCCGCAAAAGCAGTGCTTTTGCGGGAGGGCAGGTGCGGCTGCCCGTCGACCAGCTGAAGAGCTATCTGGCGGAGAAACTGGCATACTGATCGGAGATTATCGGGGCCGCGGGAAATCCCCGCGACCCTTTTTATAACCTGGGAAATGAGGTAGAAGTGTTGAAGAGACAGAAGCGGCCCCGGGCGTTGGGGCCGGTGTGGCTGCGCTGGGTCATGTTTCTGGGCGGCAGCCTTTGCATGGGGCTGGCTGTGGCGGTGGCCGTCCAGTGGGTGGTTACCGGTTCCCTCTCCATCGTGTGGGAGTGGTTCGTGAAATGGCCCACCTATCTGCTGCTGACCGGCGTCCTTTACGGCGCTGTGGTGTTCACCCTGGGGGCGCTGCTGGGTAGATTGTGGCTTTCCGCTATACTGGTGGGGGTTGCCGGACTGGTGCTGTCCCTGGTGGACTATTTCAAGACAGCTATCAACGGCACGCCACTGGTGCTGGCGGACTTCGGCCTGGCGGCACAGGTGGGAGAGGTGGCCGGTGTGGCGGGAGAGCTGCGCCCGCCGGTGGATTTCTGGATGGCGATGATCGCCCTGGGGATGTGTGTGGGGATTCTGATTCTGGTGCGGCGGCTGACGCTGCTCACCGGGCGGTGCCGCTTTGTCACTTTTTCCGTTTCCCTGGCCCTGACCATTGGGCTGTTTTCCACACAGGGAGCCCAGGCGGCGGGGGCGGTTTTTCAGGTGGATGTGAACACCCGCCTGGCTGCGGCCAACAGCCACGACACCTACGGTTTGACGCTGAGTCTCTGGCGGGACTGCTTTCTTCAGGCCAAGAAGAGCCCGGAGGGATACAGCGAAGCCTACATGGAGCAGGTCCTGGCCCGGATCGACGAGATCCTGACAGAGGACAGCGCCGACGCCCCCGCAGCGGCGGTGCAGCCCAACATCATCGTGGCCCAGTCGGAGTCCTTCTACGATCTGACCCGGCTGCCGGGCCTTCAGTATGAACGGGATCCCCTGGAGAATTTCCATGCCCTGGAGAGCGAGGGCATCAGCGGCACATTCCACAGCCACTATCTGGGCTACGGCACCGGCTATCTGGAGATGTCCATGCTGTATGGCGTTACGGAGCTGGACTTCGGTGCTGGGACGAACATCTGCTTCCTGGAGGATGACGCCTATGAGAAATTCGACGCCCTGCCGGAGCAGTATACCAAGAGCGGCTACCGGGCGGAGATGCTCCATGGGTATAACGACAGCCTGTATAATCGAACGGTGACCTATCCCAGGCTGGGCTTTTCCGACCTTCTGTTCTCCGCAGATATCCAGGCTCTGGACTTTCCCTGGGAGGGGGGCATCTACGGCGGGTATTACATGCGGGACAGTTACTTCTTCCAGGCCATGCTGGACCGGATGGAGGACATCAACAGCAGCGGGGAGCGGGCGTTTCTCTACGGTATCACCATGGAGAACCACCAGCCCTTTGACCCGGAGAAATTCAACTATGAGTGTCAGATCGGCGTCACCAGCGAAAGTCTCGGCGAGGAGGATATGGCCATCGTCCGGGTCATGCTGGAGGGCATCACCCGGGCGGATCAGGCCCTGGGAGATCTGACAGACGCCCTGCGGGAGAGCGAGGAGCCTACCATCGTGGTGTTCTTCGGGGATCACAGGCCCAATCTGTTCATGACGGACGGGGACACAGTGTACACAAAGTTGGGCCTCTGCCCGGATAACGACACGGTAGGCTGGACCCCGGAGGAGATCAGCGACCTGTATTCCACGGACTATCTGATCTGGGCCAATGATGCGGCCTTGCTCCAGGGGCAGGCAGGCACCCGGCGGGACAGCAGCATCACCGCCATTGGCCCCCACCTGCTGGAGCTGACCGGTCAGCCGGTCACCCGGTACTGGGCGCTGCTGGAGAAGGTGAGCCAGGTGTGTCTCACCAACACGGAGCTGTACTTTGTGGATGGCACGGGGACGCCCAGCGCCGGCGTGGAGGAGGCGGCTCTCTCCGACGAGGCCCGGGAGCTGCTGCAGCTGCGGGAGGATGTGCTGTACGACGCCATGTACGGCCAACAGTATATCACTGCAGAGATGAACGAGCCCGTCCAGTGACGGAAGCTGAATCAAAGAGAGCGCCGCAGGCATCCGCCTGCGGCGCTTTTATTTACACAAATATGGTCAGCCTGTGGAAAACAGAGTTTCCCCCGCCCGTCAGAAAGACACTTCTCCGGCTTCTTTCCAGGTCTGCAGCAGCTCTTTTGCGGGACGGGTATAGGTCTTTGTGGAAAAGGGGAAGTCCGGCAGGGCGGCCAGTTTCCAGGGGGCCACGTGGCAGTAGCCCCGTGGGTGCTTTTCCAGATACCGCTGATGGAATTCTTCCGCTGGATAGAAACATGCCAGGGCCTTCAGCTCCACGGCGAAGAAGGGAACGGCCGCGGCCTCCAGGGCAGCGATGGAGCGGATGATGCCCTCGTCCGCCGGGTCCATCCAGTATACGCCGGTCTGGTACTGGCTGCCCACGTCCGGTCCCTGACGGTTGGGAGTCTCCGGGTCGATGGCGGCAAAAAAGACAAAGAGCAGGTGGGGCAGGGAGACAGTCCCGTCTTCATACGCCACTTGCACCGCCTCCCGGAAGCCGGTGCGGCCGGTGCAGACATCGTCATAGTTGGCGTGATCTGCCGTGTCTCCGTTGGCATAGCCGGCGGTGACATCCAGTACGCCGGGCAGGCGGCGATACAGGGCCTCCATGCCCCAGAAGCAGCCCCCGGCAAAACAAATGCTTCTTCTCATCAGGCAAACATCCCCATAAAGCCGTCCGGCCGCTCCTGGGCCTGTCCCCAGATCTCCCAAAACGCGGCCGGAGTGATGGCGCGGGCGGTGACTTCCCCGGGGCGGTTCAGCGTCCGCAGGTCCTCCGGGTAGGGGGCAGGAGAGAGAGCCTCCTCCCGGCCGTAGTCGCCGCCGTAGGCAAAGCAGAGGCCATTGGGGTAGAATTCCACCCGCCGGACCTCCCGGCGCCCGCTGTCCAGTTCCGCGTAGATGAACCGGGGCTCGTCCTCTTCCTCAAGATTCTGTTCGATCAGCACGTAGGACATTCAATCCCCTCCTTGCGGAAAAAGTCATAGATGGCGGTCCGGTCCGCCTGCACGCTGCCCTGGGCAAAGCCGTTCCGCCCGCCACCCCGGCCGGAAAGAGCGGCGTTCAGCCGCTTCACCAGGGGAGAGATGTCCGCCCCATCGGCCTGGACAAGGGCATAGACGTAGGAGGACTCCGCTCCCGCGAACACCGCCGCCAGACCGCCGGAGGCCTTTGCGGCTGCGTCTGCCAGCTTTCTGGCTCCGTCCGGCCGCGTGGGGGGCTCCAAAAGCAGCAGATCTCCCCGGTCTGTCAGGGCCTGGGCCCGGAG
>ERZ791625.970-NODE-970-length-16593-cov-3.751784_pt1 | contig 16593 bp, 20 predicted proteins | sample MGYA00510267_ERZ791625 | MGnify/ENA primary metagenome ERZ791625 (study PRJEB30046, sample SAMN00715229) | human gut metagenome | study: EMG produced TPA metagenomics assembly of the A metagenome-wide association study of gut microbiota in type 2...
CTGCCGTTGCTGCGGCAGTCACCAAGGCTGGTTTTGATCCGTATGAGCAGAAGCTCCTTGGTGTCACCGCCATGCAAAAGCTCCTCGGCAAAGCCCGCTTTGAGGAAGTCCTTGCTGGTCTTATCGAAAAGCCGCAAGGCAAACCCACTCTTGTGCCGGAGAGTGACAAGCGTCCGGCCATGAACAATGCAAAATCTGATTTCAGTGAAAATTAAGGAGGACAAGATTATGTCTAAGAACACTACAGTAAAAAATCCCATGAAGGTCATCACCGGCGAGGACACCCGCTGGAGCTACGCAAACGTCTGGGAACCGAAGAGCATCAACGGCGGCGCACCGAAGTACAGCGTCAGCCTCATCATCCCGAAGTCCGACACCAAGACTGTCGCCAAGATCAAGGCAGCCATCGAAGCCGCCTATGCCGAGGGCGAATCCAAGCTCAAGGGCAACAGCAAGTCTGTACCGCCTCTTTCTTCCATCAAGACGCCTCTGCGCGACGGTGATGTAGAGCGCCCGGATGATCCTGCCTACGCAAACGCCTACTTCATCAATGCCAACTCCGCTACAGCACCCGGCATTGTGGATGCGGACTTGAACCCGGTGCTCACCCGTTCGGAGGTCTACTCCGGCGTCTACGGCAGAGCCAGCATCACGCTGTATGCCTTTAACAGCAACGGTAATCGCGGTATCGCCTGCGGCCTTAACAATCTGCAGCTGATCCGCGCTGGTGAACCTCTCGGCGGCAAGGCAAGTGCGGAGTCCGACTTCTCCACCGATGCCGACGAAGATTTCTTGAACTAAGGAAAGGAGCGCAAACTCATGGAAAACACGGTTATGATTTCATCCCTTCTCTGCAACATTCTCATCGGGTGCTTCTGCATCGTGGTCCTCTCTTGGGCCGTGGTAGCCATCCAGACAGTCATCAATGACTTCAAGCGTGAAAAGCGCGAGGAGAAAAAGGCCCTGCAGGACGACGAATACCACGAAAAGCGTATGGAAGCCCTGAAGTAAAGCACGCGGGCTGGTGGCGTATCCTCGCTGCCAGCCCTTTTTAAGGATGGTGATTATATACAAACCTTGAGTATTGATATTGAAACATACAGCAGCATCAGCCTGCAAAAGTCCGGTGTCTATCGCTATGTGGAAGCGCCGGACTTTGAAATATTGCTGTTCGGATATAGCGTGGACTCCGGTCCGGTTCACGTGATCGACCTTGCCGGTGGCGAGAAGATCCCAGAGGACATTATCGAAGCACTGACGGATGATACCGTCATCAAATGGGCCTTCAACGCAAATTTTGAACGTATCTGCCTGTCGCAGCACTTAAAGAATATGGGCATAAGCATTGACCCCTACCATGATAATCATCCACTTTCAACAGAATGGGCACGATATTTAAATCCAGAAGGCTGGCGCTGCACCATGATCTGGTCGGCTACAATGGGCCTGCCGCTATCCCTCGAAGGTGTCGGCGCGGTCCTCGGTCTGGAAAAGCAAAAGCTCACCGAAGGAAAAGACCTCATCAAGTTCTTCTGCCAGCCCTGCGCTCCCACCAAGGCAAACGGCCAGCGCACCAGAAACTACCCTTATCACGCGCCGGAAAAATGGGCTGCCTTCAAAAGATATAACATCCGGGATGTCGAAACTGAGATGTCCATTCAGGAGCGCCTTCAGAAATTCCCGGTGCCAGATTCTGTCTGGGAGGAATACCACATTGATCAGGAAATCAATGATCGCGGCGTGGCTATCGACCTGCCCCTTGTCCGACAGGCCATTGATATGGATGCCCGTTCCCGCTCTGAGCTGACGAAAGCAATGCGAGAGCTTACCGAGCTCGACAATCCAAACAGTGTACAGCAAATGAAGCAGTGGCTCTCGGATAACGGCATGGAAACCGACAGCCTCGGTAAAAAAATCGTGGCGGAGCTTATCAAAACCGCACCGCCGGAACTGCAGCGTGTGCTCTCTCTTAGACAGCAGCTTGCTAAGTCCAGTGTCAAAAAATATCAGGCTATGATAAATGCAGTCTGCGCTGATGGCCGCGCCCGTGGCATGTTTCAGTTTTACGGAGCCAACCGCACCGGACGCTGGGCAGGCAGACTCATCCAATTACAAAACCTGCCGCAAAACCATCTCGCAGATCTTGCCGAGGCACGCTCTCTTGTCCGCTCCGGTGAGTATGACAGCGTCGAGATGCTGTTCGAAGATGTACCTGATACGTTATCGCAACTCATCCGTACTGCCTTCATCCCGAAAGACGGCAGTAAGCTCATCGTATCAGACTTCTCGGCAATCGAGGCCCGCGTCATCGCGTGGATGGCCGGTGAAAACTGGCGACAGGAGGTCTTTGCCAAAGGCGGCGATATCTACTGTGCCTCCGCAAGCCAGATGTTCAAAGTTCCGGTCGAGAAACACGGCATCAACGGCCACCTGCGTCAAAAAGGCAAAATCGCAGAACTGGCCCTCGGCTACGGCGGCTCCGTCGGTGCGCTCAAAGCAATGGGCGCTCTGGAGATGGGCCTTAGTGAAGATGAGCTTCCGCAGCTGGTCGACGCATGGCGGCAGTCCAATCCAAGGATCGTTGCTTTCTGGTGGGATGTAGATAAGGCCGCGATGGAAGCAGTCAAATATCATCACGCCACAAAGACACACGGCATTCTCTTTTCCTACCGAAGCGGGATGCTTTTTATCACACTGCCCTCCGGACGGAACCTTGCCTACGTAAAGCCCAAGGTCGGCACTAACAAATTCGGTGGCGAGTGCATTACCTATGAAGGCGTCGGAGGCACAAAGAAATGGGAGCGGCTGGATTCCTACGGGCCGAAGTTCGTGGAAAACATCGTGCAGGCGACCTCCCGCGATATTCTCTGCTACGCCATGAAGACGCTGCGATGCTGCTCCATCGTTATGCATATCCACGACGAACTGGTCATTGAAGCAGACCCGCGTATTTCGCTGGATGCCGTTTGTGAACAGATGGGCCGCACACCTCCGTGGGCAAAAGGCCTTCAGCTTAGAGCTGATGGCTACGAGACAGAATTTTATAAAAAAGACTGAGCTTCCTTCGTCAAAATCAGGCGTTCACCTCCAGTGGAAATTAGAGGTGGACGCCTTTTTCTATATGTCTGCCCGGAAAGGAGGCTCTATTCATGAGTGTTGATATTCACAACAGCGAAGGATACGTCGATCCCACAGCATTCGAGGCACTGTCCGGCATTGAACGCGAAGAGCGAAAAGCGCTCCGGGCTTTCAGACCCATCGTCTATATCTGCTCTCCCTATGCAGGAGATATAGAGGCGAACGTGGCCGCTGCCAAACGCTACTCCCGCTTTGCCGTGGAGAAAGGCTATATCCCTATCGCGCCGCACCTGCTGTTTCCACAGTTCATGAACGACGAAGATCCAACAGAGCGTGAGCTTGGGCTTTTCTTCGGAAACGCCATCATGAGCAAATGTTCTGAGGTCTGGGTATTCGGAAGCACCATCTCAAACGGCATGGCAGCGGAAATCAAACGCGCACGCTGGAAGAACTACCGCCTGCGCTATTTCACAGAAGAATTGGAGGAGAAAAACGATGTTTGAAATCAAAGAAAACAGGCGCGTACTGCCTGACGGAACCGAAATTACAACCTACAGCCGCGATATCGTCAGCGCCAATATCCTCGAAGTGGAAGCAGGCACTACCGGTTACAAAGGCGGCGACTCCGGCCACGGCGGACGCACCTATTTCCGCATTGCAGACGCTGCCAGTACCGATATTCAGGTGCATCCCATCGGTCGCTATGCCGACGAGGGCTTTGAGGTATTCCTTGGTGGAGACTGTGAGCTTGAGACCATGATCCGCGCCCTGAAGTTTATCACACAAGTGCTGGAGGAAGAAGCTGAGGAGGTGTTTGACTGATGTTTACTCTTTACAGTGCGGACATTGCCGGGAACCCCAGCAACTGCTCCTATCCCCACCGCCATGACATAACCGATGAGGCCGGTCTGAAGGCAGCCATCTGTCACGATTATGTGTGCGCGGAATATAAAAACCATTATCGCAACAATGACAACTTCATCGGAAGCGACTGCCTGCCGGTAGACTGCGACAACGATCACTCGGAGGAACCGTCCGACTGGATCACCGTGGACGATGTGGCTGCGGCTTTTCCCGGTGTCAGTTTTGCGGTCCACTACGGCCGCCATCACAACCGAGAGAAAAACGGTAAGCCAGCCCGTCCGAAATTCCATGTGCTGTTCCCGATAGACTTCATGACGGACGCTACCGCTTACAGCAATCTGAAAAAACTCATCAATGCGATCTTTCCGTATTTTGACACCAAGGCGCTGGATGCCGCTCGTTTCTTTTTCGGCACCAATGCAGCTGATGTAGAGATCCGGGAAGGCAGCATGAACCTGACCGATTTTTTGCAGGATGTAGATTCCTTTGATCAGGATATGGACAGCGGCCAGTACGGAAGCCGTGTGATTACCGAGGGCAACCGCAACGCTACTATGTCCCGTTTTGCCGGAAAGGTCATTAAGAAATACGGCGATACCGATGAAGCCTATCAGTGTTTTCTGGAAGAAGCCACCAAGTGCGAGCCACCTCTTTCGGACGGCGAGCTTAAGACGATCTGGCGCAGTGCCCAGAAGTTTTACTCCCGCGTAGCATCACAGGACGGCTATGTGCCTCCCGATGTTTATAACGATGATACCAGCTATAAGCCGGAGGACTTCTCCGACGTTGGGCAGGCCGAGGTGCTGGCAAAGCACTTCTCGAATGAACTGCGCTACTCACCGGCCACTCACTTTATCCGCTATACGGAACACTACTGGAAAGAAACGGAACCCGGTGCACAGGCTGTGGCTCACGAGCTTACCCGCAGGCAGTTAAAGGAAGCCACCAAGGAAATGTGCGAGGCGCTCAAAAAGATGGAAACCTGCGGAGCCCAGACCATTCTCGATGGTACCAGCAAGGCAAAGGCCGAACAGCTGATGAGCGATGAACAGCTCGAAGCCTATAAGGAGTTTCTTGCAGCTAAGGCATATCAGGCATTTGCCCTTCGTCGCAGGGACTCCAAATACATCACCGCCACCTTAAAGGAATCGCATCCGATGCTGGAGATCTCACCACGTGATCTGGACGCGGACTGTTTTGCCCTCTGCACGCCTGCTGCCACTTACGATCTTCGCAAAGGTCTCGCCGGTGCCAGAGAACACTCGCCGGAGGACTTCATCACCAAGATGACGGCGGTCTCTCCCAGCAGCAAGGGTGAACAGATCTGGCTGGACTGTCTTGATCTGATCTTTTGCGACAATCAGGAACTCATCGATTATGTGCAGATGATCTGCGGGCTGGCCGTTATCGGCAAGGTCTATGTGGAAGCCCTGATCATTGCCTATGGCGGAGGCCGCAACGGTAAATCTACCTTCTGGAACTCCGTCTCCCGTGTGCTCGGTCTTTACAGCGGCAATATCTCCGCTGATACCCTGACGGTCGGCTGTCGCAGAAACATTAAACCGGAACTGGCCGAGGCCAAGGGTAAAAGGCTGCTCATTGCAGCTGAGATGCAGGAAGGCGCAAGGCTCAACGACTCTACCGTCAAACAGCTCTGTTCCACAGATGATATGTTCGCGGAGAAAAAATATAAGGACCCGTTCTCCTTCACCCCTTGCCACACGCTGGTGCTCTATACAAACCACCTGCCGCGAGTCAGTGCTTCCGATGACGGTATCTGGCGCAGACTGATCGTCATACCCTTTGACGCCAAGATCGAAGGTGCCGGTGATAAGAAAAACTATGCGGAATACCTCTATTCCAATGCCGGTGAAAGTATCCTCGCGTGGGTGATCGAAGGTGCCAAGAAGGTCATTGAGCTGGATTACAAAATCCCGGTCCCGGCATGCGTGCAGAAAGCCATTGATGAATACCGCGCCCAGAATGACTGGTTCGGACATTTCATTGAGGATAAATGCGACGTCGGAGAGGAGTATAAGGAAAGTTCCTCGGCGCTGTATCAGGCGTATCGGAACTACTGCCTTGATACGAACGAGTATGTCCGCAACACTGCAGACTTCTACTTTGCGCTGGAGAACGCAGGCTACGAGCGGATCACGGCTAAGAGGAAGCGTTTCTTTAAGGGCCTGTGCCTGAAGAAAGACGACGGCGATTTTGATGATTTTCTGACCTGATGACCGGTACATGACAAGGTGTATCAAGGTCTATTACAAAAGTTCTCTTAGGACCATATTTTTTAGCCCTAAGAAAAAGTTCAGTAAATGGCATTGATACACCTTGCACTTTCCCGATTTAACAGCCTGATGAAAGGACAAATATGCGAGAAAAGACAATAGAGAAAAAGCTCTCTGATGCAGTAAAGGTCCGTGGAGGTCTGGCTCCGAAGTTCACGAGTCCCGGCTTTGATGGCATGCCGGACCGGATCGTTCTGATGCCGGGTGGACGCATGGCTTTTGTGGAGGTCAAGTCTCCCGGCAAGGCACCGCGCCCTTTGCAGGAAGCGAGACACCGACTGTTGCGGCAGCTTGGCTTCCCGGTCTACGTACTGGATAACGAGAGCGAAATTGGAGGAATCCTTGATGAAATATGTACCCCATGATTATCAGCAATATGCTACCGACTATATAGAAACGCATCCCGTTGCAGCGGTCCTGCTGGATATGGGCCTTGGCAAGACGGCGATTACGCTGACAGCCCTTTTAGACCTGTTGTTTGACAGCTTTGAAGTACATCGCATTCTGGTTATCGCCCCTCTTCGAGTGGCCCGCGACACGTGGCCCGCAGAAATTGAAAAATGGGACCACCTGAAGATGCTGACTTACTCCGTGGCAGTCGGTAGTGAAAAGGAAAGGAAAGCGGCTCTGCTTCGACCGGCTGACATCTATATCATCAACCGTGAGAACGTGCAGTGGCTCATAGAGCAAAGTGGACTGCCTTTTAACTTCGATACCGTCATTGTGGATGAGCTTTCGTCTTTTAAGAGCCATCAGTCAAAGCGTTTCAAATCCCTTATGAAGGTGCGGCCACGGATCAGGCGCATTGTAGGCCTCACCGGTACCCCTTCCGCAAACGGTCTGATGGACCTATGGGCAGAATTCAAGATTCTGGATATGGGACAACGCCTCGGTCGCTTTATCGGCATGTACCGCAACAACTACTTTGCACCGGACAAGCGAAACGGCCAGATCATCTACTCCTACCGGCTCCTGCCCGGTGCGGACAAGGCGATCTATCAGAAAATCTCCGATATCACGATTTCCATGAAGGCGGCTGACCACCTGAAGATGCCGGAACTCGTGATGAACAACTGCGTGGTGGAGCTATCCGACGATGAGGCCGAACGATATGAGGAACTCAGGCAGACGCTGGTGCTGCAGCTCCCGGAAGCGGATATCACGGTCGCCAATGCTGCGGTCCTCTCCGGCAAGCTCCTGCAGATGGCAAACGGCGCGATCTACGACGATGACGGACAGCCGATTCGGATACATGACCGGAAACTGGATGCTCTGGAAGATCTGATTGAAGGCGCAAACGGCAAGCCGGTACTGGTAGCCTACTGGTTCAAGCATGACCTTGAGCGGATCAAAGCCCGTTTTAAGGTCCGTGAGATCAAGACATCTGCCGATATCCGCGACTGGAATGCCGAAAAAATCCCGGTAGCCGTTATCCACCCCGCTTCTGCCGGTCATGGCCTGAATCTGCAATCCGGCGGCTCCACCCTCATCTGGTTTGGCCTTACATGGTCGCTGGAGCTCTACCAGCAGACGAATGCCCGCCTATGGAGGCAAGGCCAGTCCGAGACCGTGGTTATCCACCACATCATTACGGACGGTACTGTCGATAACCACGTTTTAAAGGCCCTGCAGAGCAAGGAGAAAACCCAGAACAGCCTCATTGCCGCTGTGAAGGCCGAACTTTATAAATGACAATCCATGCAAATCAGAGTCAATCCGAGGATCACAAATTCGGAGGTGAGACTTTGAACCCATACGAGAATCTGGCTCAGGCCATCATCCTGCAGGCCGTAAAAGACTACCGCCTTACCGATGATGAGCAGGAGCTTCAAGAAATCGAGCGCTTCTTCCGCTCCGGCTGGTTTGGTGTTCTGTCAAAAGTCGATCCGGAGTATCTCATCAAAAAGCTGCGGAAGGAGAAAAAGAAATGACTGCTAAAGAATATTTATCACAGGCCCGGACGCTGGATATGCGGATTAAATCCAAGCTCCAGCAGATCGAATCCTTAAACGAACTGGCTACGTCCTGCACCGTTGTTTACAGCGACATGCCCCGTAACCCAAATCGCGGCGGCTCCAAAATTGAGAACTGCGTAATAAAGATTATCGACCTTGAGGAGAGCCTGAAACATGATGTGGAAAATCTGGTGGAACTGAAAAAGGAAATCATGGCCACAATCCATGCCGTTTCCGATGTTGAACTGCAAACCCTGCTGGAGAAGCGTTACCTCTGCTTTCTCTCGTGGGAGAAGATTGCGGTTGAGATGCACTACAGCATCCAGCATATTTACCGGATGCACGACACGGCACTTTCTTGTGTTGCTGCCATCATGAGAGTAAATGAGAGAGAATGAGAGTCGCCTCTTATGATAGTATTATGATGGACAAAGTAAAACATACGAGAGCCTTGTGGGAGCCCGCCTCCTGCAGGGCTTTTCTTATGCAAGGAAGCGAGGTGACACGATGCCAAGGAAACCTAAGCGTCCCTGCTCCTATCCCGGCTGCCCCAACCTTACGGACGGACGTTACTGTCCGGTGCATGAGAAGCAGGAAAACGCACGTTATGAACGATATGACCGCAGCCCTGAAACCAAGCGCAGATACGGACGCGCATGGAAGCGTATCCGTGACCGCTACGTCTCCCAGCATCCACTGTGTGAGCTGTGCTTAGAGCGTGGGCTCTACGTTCCCACCGAAGAGGTCCACCACAAGCTCCCTCTTGCCGAAGGCGGCACTCACGATGAATCAAATCTCATCGCCCTTTGTAAAAGCTGCCACGCAAGAATTCATGCGGAGCGCGGAGATCGCTGGCATAATCACCCCACCGGGTAGGGCGGTCAAAATCTCTACGATTGATCCTTCGGACAACGGGCGTGGGCCTTCGCGTGCAAATTCGCGTAAGTTTTTGAGGGAATAGCCCCTGTCCGAGAAAAGAGGTGTGATTTATGGGACAACGAGGACCAAAACCCGGCTCCGGCGGCAGGCCAAAGAAGCCTATCGCAGAAAAGATTGCTGCCGGTAATCCGGGAAAACGAAAACTGACCGTCATCGACTTTGACAGCAAGGCCGCAACCCTTGACGGAGAAACGATGCCAAAGCCGTCTGAATTTCTGTCTGCAACACAAAAGGACGGAACCCAGCTTTGTGCTGTGGAAATATACGAGGCCACATGGAAGTGGCTGAATGACCGAGGCTGTTCTCACCTGATCTCCCCGCAGATGATCGAGCGCTATGCAATGGCGTCTGCCAGATGGATTCAGTGTGAGGCCGCAACCTCCGAGTTTGGCTTTCTTGCTAAACACCCGACTACCGGCGCAGCCATTCAGTCACCCTACGTTGCTATCGGTGATAAGTACATGACGCAGTCCAATAAGATCTGGGCAGAGATCTTCCAGATCGTCCGGGAAAATTGCATGACGGAGTACGGCGGCCTCTCTCCGCAGGATGACGTGATGGAGCGGCTACTGACCGCTCGGAAAGGAACCTGATATGTATGAAAAAGTAAATCCGGCGCATCCCGATAAGGTAGCCGACCGCATCGCCGGTGCCCTTGTCGATCTTGCGTATCAAAAAGAAAAGAATCCCAAAATCGCCGTGGAAGTCTTGATTGGCCACGGTGTTTGTCATGTTATAGCGGAGACCTCCGTCCATATTACAGATGAAGAAGCTGCCGCGATTGTTCACCGCATCGCCGGAGAACGAATTTTGACGGACTATGTCGAAGTCCCGCAGGATGCGCATCTGGCGGATAACCAGAGCGGCGGCATTCGCTGCGGCGACAATGGCATCTTTAAAGGCGTGCCGGTGACTGAGGAACAAAAAGCGCTGACCGCTATCGCAAAGCAAATCTATGCGACTTACGGCAGTGACGGCAAATACGTTCTTGACGAAGCCCGTCTGATCATTTGCCAGAGTAACGCAAAAACCTATCACCTGCGTGAGACCTATCCGGAGGCTCAGATCAATCCGCTCGGTGACTGGACCGGCGGCACTGATGTAGATACCGGCGCTACCAATCGTAAGCTCGGTTCCGACATGGGCGATTCTGTGACCGGCGGCGGGCTTCACGGCAAGGACCTATCCAAGGCGGATATCAGCGTGAACATATACGCTTGGCTCAAGGCTCAGAAAACCGGAAAACCTGTCGAGCTTGTCTGCGCAATCGGTGATGATGCCGTGGACGGTATTCCATACGAGAGAATCGTAGAAACAGCGAAGGATTACATTGACCGCATTGGCGGCTTTGAGAAATTTGCTGAGTGGGGACTGATATGTTAATAGAGAAAAAGAAAGTCACCGAGCTTCTTCCTGCGGAATATAACCCGCGTAAGGATTTGAAGCCCGGTGATCCGGAATATGAAAAGTTGAAACGCTCCATCGAACAATTCGGTTATGTGGAGCCTGTTATTTGGAACAAGACTACCGGTCGCGTGGTCGGCGGGCATCAGCGCCTGAAGGTCCTGATTGATATGGGCATTGATGAGATCGACTGCGTGATCGTGGAGCTTTCCGAAGAAAAGGAAAAGGCGCTCAACATCGCCCTCAATAAAATCAGTGGCGATTGGGATAAGGACAAACTGGCCCTTCTCATCGCGGATCTGCAGGGAGCGGATTTCGATGTCTCCCTCACAGGATTTGAGCCAGCCGAGCTGGATGCCCTCTTTAAGGACAGCTTAAAGGACGGTATCCACGACGATGATTTTGATGTCGAGGAAGAATTGAAAAAGCCTGCCATGAGTAAGCTCGGTGATGTATGGACGCTGGGCAGGCATCGCCTTGTTTGCGGAGATTCCACCAAGGCTGAAACCTTTGATCTTCTGATGGCAGGAATGAAAGCAAACCTTGTTGTGACGGACCCGCCCTATAACGTGAACTATGAAGGCAGCGCCGGAAAGATCAAAAACGACAACATGGCAACCGACGCCTTTTATCAATTCCTGCTGGACGCCTTCACCCTTACCGAAAAAGCAATGGCGGACGATGCTTCCATCTATGTATTCCACGCGGATACGGAGGGACTCAACTTCCGCAGAGCCTTTGCTGATGCAGGCTTCTATCTCTCCGGCTGCTGCATCTGGAAAAAGAACTCACTGGTGCTGGGCCGCAGCCCGTATCAATGGATTCATGAGCCGGTGCTCTTCGGATGGAAGAAGTCCGGCAAACACGAATGGTACGCAGGCCGCAAGGAAACCACCGTCTGGGAGTATGACAAGCCCAAGAAGAACGGCGACCATCCCACCATGAAGCCGATAGCGCTGCTGGCCTATCCGATCATGAATTCCAGCATGAGCAATACGGTGGTGCTCGACCCCTTCGGCGGCTCCGGCTCCACGCTTATCGCCTGCGAACAGTCAGACCGCTCCTGCTACACCATCGAACTGGATGAAAAATACTGCGATGTGATTGTAAAGCGATACATCGAACAGGTCGGCTCCGCTGACGGTGTAACCCTCCAGCGCGACGGCCTTACCTACGCTTATGAGGATGTGTCAGTAATCGACGAATAGACATGAAATCCTCCGGCCATCTTTGGTACATATATTTTCCCGAAAACGCTTGCTATTACAGGCGTTCAGAGTGATATATGTACCTACCAAAAAACACAAAGGAGGATTCCCATGAAGCTACATTACAACGTATCCGGAGACGAGCGCAAAGCTCTGGTCGGGATCATTTCCGAAACCATCGGAATGAAGCCCGTGTACATGCGCATGCCGACCTGCAACTACGTCATCAGTAACATCACCGTCGAGAAAGACGGCACGATGGTCTGGGACGAGCACACAGATCAGGACACCATTGAGGCGGTCATCATTGCCCTCGCCACTGCCGGATTCAACCCCGTCAAAGATGATGAGGCCGCTTCCGACGAATACGGTCTTACAGTGCAGATGCCAAAGGACAGTTTTACGGAAGATTCCCTCGACAATCTGCACCGGCTCATTGAAGCAAAAGGCAGCCTGATCAAAAAGGCGCTGGATGTGACGGACCTTCCGATCACCGAAGAAGACGACAAGATTTCCTTCCTGTGGTTCACCACAGAGCTTAATGCGGATGAGGTTCGGGCTTACACCCACTTCATCGCCGCGCTCTGCGAGATGGCAAGGAACCAGAGGCGGGTGACTGCAAAGGAAAAGGAAACCGACAATGACAAATACACCTTCCGCTGCTTTCTGCTTCGCCTCGGCTTTATCGGCGCGGACTACAAAACAGAGCGCAAGATACTGCTGCGCAACCTCTCCGGCAGCTCCGCCTTCCGTAACGGCGCACAGGCAAAGGAGGTGGAAACATGCGAGTGATTTCAAAAGAACGCCTGCAGGCGCTTCGTGAGCGCTTTAAGCCCGGAACCCGCGTTGAGCTTGTGAGAATGGATGATGTGCAGGCCCCGCCCATCGGCACCAGAGGAACCGTCATCGGTGTGGATGATATCGGCTCCATCATGGTGCATTGGGATAACGGCTCCGGCCTCTCCGTTGCCTACGGCGAAGATGAATGCAAGGTGGTGGCGGACCATGACTGAGAAGATAAAGGAACAGATCCTCGCGATTCGCGACACAAGCCTTACGAATATGTTTGACGTGAATGCGGTCCAGCGTCTTGCCTACGAGCGAGACTTCTACGAGCTGGTCGTTTACCTCGAAGAAAACCGCAAGGAATATGTGCAGTTCATCCTGACGGGAGAAGCATAAAGTACACAGTTTTCCGAGCGAATAATTGTGTAGATTATGCCCCGAAATATCACAGAAATAGCTTGCTATTCTGTGCCTTCAGAGTGATATATGTACATACCAAAACGAACGGAGGTAAACACCATGAACGCAAACAACACCTACTTTGAAAACCTGAAAAGGATCGGCCACGAATACGAGGAGCGCCGCACAGCCCACGAGAGCAAAAAGCAGCACATCATCGACACCTACGGCTGGGACAGCGAAGAACTGAAAAACTGGTACGCGGAAAAGGAAGCCATGACATTCCCCTTCGAACAGGGAGCCTGCAAAGCCTACCGCGCATGGGCACAGAGCATCAGCCGCAAGGAAGACGAGCTTGAGATGGACGATTTCCTTTGGGAGCGCGAGGTCAAGGATTTCATCAACACCCTCCGCGAGGCCGGAATCACGAGCTTCGTTTACACCAACACCTCCACAGCGGTGATGGAGAACCTGCACGCTTTCGCTAAAGAAGGCTGCACGATGACAGGCCTTTGCACCATCACAAGACAGGAAACCCGCTGGGGAGACGAGGAGCCCACCGAGATTCAGGGCATCCGCTTCCAGCTGAACTAAGGAGGTGCCGAGTATGTGGAGCGAAGGAACCATCGGCATCCCGGATGCGAAGATCAAGGACAAATACACAGTCTGCCACTACTGGGTAAAGCACTACGATGAGCCCAGCGAGAACTATGGGATCAACGGCGGCAAGATCAGCAAGCTGATGATCAAGATCGACGGCCAGACCGTATGCAACTACGACAGAGGATGGGATATCGAGCCCACCTGCAAGGAAGCAGAGATGGCGCTTTGCATCCTGCTGAATAACTACAACTAAACACCGGCATTTGAATATGCCAAAGGGACCGGGCCGGACGGCTCTGTTCCTTGTTATGAAGGAAGTCGCTGATGGCGGCTTATTTTTATGCTTTTTTGAAGGAGGTGACCGGCTATCCGTAAGCTAAAAAAATACAAACCGACGCAGTTTGCCGCTAAGGATTCCTATTACGACAAGGACGCTGCGGATTATGCGGTCGGCTTTATCGAGTGCCTGTGCCACACCAAAGGCACATGGGCCGGAAAGCCTTTCGAGCTGATTGACTGGCAGGAGCAGATCATCCGAGATATCTTCGGAACGCTCAAGCCCAATGGCTACCGGCAGTTCAACACCGCCTACATTGAGATACCCAAGAAGATGGGTAAATCGGAGCTGGCCGCTGCTGTGGCGCTCCTGCTCACCTGTGGTGACGGTGAGGAACGTGCGGAAGTCTACGGCTGCGCTGCGGACCGCCAGCAGGCATCCATCGTTTTTGAGGTAGCCGCCGATATGGTACGGATGTGTCCGGCGCTAAACCGCAGGGTGAAAATCCTGACGGCGACCAAGCGCATCGTCTACGCTCCGACCAACAGCTTCTATCAAGTCCTCTCCGCAGAGGCTTATAGCAAACACGGCTTCAATATCCACGGCGTGGTATTTGATGAGCTTCATACCCAGCCCAACCGAAAGCTCTTTGACGTTATGACCAAGGGCTCCGGCGATGCCCGTATGCAGCCTTTATATTTCCTTATAACCACTGCCGGAACCGACACAAAGTCCATCTGCTATGAGACACACCAGAAGGCACAGGATATTCTGGCCGGACGCAAAATCGATCCGACCTTCTATCCGGTAATCTACGGCGCTGAAGAATCTGACGACTGGACCGATCCGAAGGTGTGGAAGAAAGCGAATCCGTCCCTCGGCATTACGGTCGGCATCGACAAAGTGAAGGCCGCCTGCGAATCGGCAAAACAAAATCCCGCCGAAGAGAACGCTTTCCGACAGCTAAGGCTCAATCAATGGGTAAAGCAGGCTGTCAGGTGGATGCCGATGGATAAATGGGATAAATGCGCTTTTGCTGTGAATGAAGATGATCTGGAAGGCCGCGTCTGCTATGGCGGTCTGGACCTGTCCTCCACTACGGATATCACGGCGTTCGTGCTGGTGTTCCCGCCGGAGGATGAGAATGACAAATATGTGATCCTGCCATATTTCTGGATACCGGAAGAACAGCTCGACCTTCGAGTGCGGCGCGATCATGTTCCTTATGACGTCTGGGAGCGTCAGGGCTTTCTACAGACCACCGAAGGCAATGTTGTTCATTACGGCTATATCGAAAAATCCATCGAGCGTCTCGGTGAACGCTTCAATATCCGAGAGATCGCCTTTGACCGCTGGGGAGCCGTTCAGATGGTACAAAACCTCGAAGGCTTGGGCTTCACAGTCGTGCCTTTCGGTCAGGGCTTTAAGGATATGAGCCCTCCGACCAAAGAGCTCATGAAGCTGGTCTTGGAGGAACGCATCGCCCACGGCGGACATCCGGTGCTCCACTGGATGATGGACAACATTTATATCCGCACCGATCCGGCAGGCAACATCAAGCCGGACAAAGAAAAATCCACAGAGAAAATTGACGGTGCGGTTGCCATGATCATGGCTCTTGACCGTGCAATTCGCTGTGGATGTGTGTCTGATGAGTCGGTTTATGATTTGAGGGAGATGCTAATACTGTGATAAATATTACTCTGATAGACGCAATAGCTTCTGATAAATCTCACTATTTGTCAGTTTAACTTCATCAACAAATTCCAGTTCAGTATTTTTAGAATTCAAAATAATAAAATTGTCATCGTAGATAAAAGCAATGTAGGTATCATATTTTGGTTGCTTTAGTTTCCTGTATCTGATGAGATTCAGCATATCTTTATTAAGGGCTGAAATGATTCTTGATCGTCCATCTTCGTAACATAGATGCTCTTTATAATAGAATTCATATGGTAACATCCATAAAATGTTTTTAGGTTTTCGTGCATCTTTTAATATTAGGCTGATATCTCTTTCATAGCCGTGCTGTTTTGGTGCCGTTTCCCCTATAGAACATAATTTTTCAAAATCTGTGGTTCGAAATGCTACATGAAGATATGTGGCGTTAATTTCTTTATAATTTGGTGATGAAATTGTTATATTTGGGCCTCCATAAAATGTTATCCCTGGACGAAATTGTGTAATCGACCAAGAAAATTCACGTTTTCCTTGTCCCATAGTTTCAGAAAGCAATAATTTGAAATCTAATTGATAATTATCACTTTCACAATCACATTGTCCTTTTTCTTCTGATAGCGGAGGCGTATACAATTTATTGTGAGATTTTGTTAAAAAGAAAGCTGATGCGTTGATGAAATCTCTCATATACAATTCGTAGTTACAATAATCACATCCTCTAACAAAATCTTTAATGATTAACTGAGCTGGAAGTATATTAATGAATATATCTATATTTGACATAGTAGCCTCCTTGAAGGTGTTGAGAAACTATTATATATATTGTTTTACTGTTTTTGATAATTTCCTTATCATATTATAACACAAGTCTGTAGAAAAAGTCAATCGAAAGGAGCGTGATTTCATGGGAATTTTCAGCGGGCTCTTCAAGTCCAGAGATAAGCCTCGAAACAGCTACGACAGTCTCAGCTACAGTTACTTCTTCGGACGTTCCAACAGTGGTAAGCGAGTCAATGACCGTACCGCCATGCAGCACACAGTGGTGTATGCCTGCGTGCGGGTTCTGTCAGAAGCCATTGCTCAGCTGCCATTACACGTTTACCAAT